>Ga0214919_10001861_pt1 | contig 33917 bp, 34 predicted proteins | sample LL1503_MetaG_FD_177994 | JGI IMG/M metagenome (GOLD analysis project Ga0214919, IMG submission 177994) | Freshwater microbial communities from Lake Lanier, Atlanta, Georgia, United States - LL-1503 | ecosystem: Environmental > Aquatic > Freshwater > Lake | place: USA: Georgia | collected...
CAAGGGACTTGTAACCGTTTCCTTGAATTGCTGAGTAGTGAACGAATACATCTTGTCCGCCACCATCAACTGCAATGAAACCGAAACCCTTTTCAGAGTTGAACCACTTAACTGTGCCTGTTGCCATGTTTTACTTTTCCTTCGATATGTGGGTGTTTAAGAAATCCTCAAACACGGTCTTCCTCTTGCGCCAGCGATACCGAGCAGAGCATTACAGCCATGAAACGGGTCCTGATTAAGCGTCCGACTAAGGAAAAGGGTACTGCCTACGCACGCGTACACCTAACGCTGGTCTAGACAGTTACGCTTAAATGGAGCAAAATTGGTCTCACTAGATAGTAATAGCAAGCGCATATGGGCTGGGGAAGGTCGCATAGCGCGGTCTTGCTAGGTACTTTCTAGGAGCAGCAAATGCAAGAGCTACACCCATCTGGCCAGAATAGAGACCGACTTAAGGAATCTGTTACCGGCTTACTTGTCATACATAGCGCACCTAATGCGCTGCGCCCACATATTGAATGGGGCTTGCAATCAATCCTTGGTACTTGGTTAACGGTTAATTGGTTAGAACAACCATGCGTCGGTGGATCTTATAGAACAACAATTGAATTTCGAGATGTGCGAGGAAGCGCCGCGAAAATTGCATCTGCACTTCGTGGGTGGCACTACTTGAGATTTGAAATCCGTGAAGAATCTGAACTCGGGGGAGATTTCTATCGCGCGACTCCCGAGCTCGGAATTCATCGCGCAAGTATTGATGGGTTGGGAAATATCGTTGTGACAGAGCATCAGATTATGGAAGCGCTCGCCAAGAGTTTTGATGAAATTTCCATACGCGAGGCGATCGACCAAGTTCTGGGAAATAGGTGGGAAGAAGAGTTAGCCCCATTCCGAGAAGTGGAAATCGATAAAGTCATGCAGCTGCGTGCGATTTAGTGAGTTATGATATCGATATGACAATTCCCGAGAGCCCAATTATTCAAATAGAACGACGTAAAGCAATCGCCTTTATTATTTCTGCGCTAATTCTTGCACTTGCAATTGGTGGCGGTTTGATAAAAGTTGGAGCAGGCTTTGCTAGTCGAACAGATAACGGAATTGTGGTTACTGGTTCGGCTCGTACAGAAGCTGTTGCAGATAATGCCGTTTGGACTTTATCGGTATCTCTTTCTCGCCCGAACGTATCTGATGCGATTACTAAAGTCGGTAATGATGTAGCAGCAGTCAGTAAATACTTAGCAGATGGTGGTATCCCAGCGGATGCGCTAACACTTGGACCAGTATCTACATACGGTCAAGAGGAATATGTAAATGGAAATTCAACTGGACGAATTTTAAATTATCGCGCTAGCCGCGACATCACCGTGAGAACGAAAGATGTGCAACTTGTTTCCAAGCTTTCACAAGGTATTGGTTCGATTCTGCAATCAGGTGTTTCGGTAAATAATTACGGTCCTCAGTACTACATCTCAACGTTGGCTGAGCTTCGCCCAAAGCTTCTTGAAGAAGCGATGAAAGATGCCAAGATCCGCGCCATTGCAATCACTAAAGCAGTCGGTGGCAGCGTAGGCGCTGTAACTAGCGTCAAGAGCGGCGTCTTCCAAGTTACTACCCCAGATTCAACAATGACTTCTGATGGTGGCGCTTATGACACCACAACTATTAAGAAAACTGTCACATCAACTGTTTCAGTAACCTTTAAAGTTAAGAACTAAACACTTCAACGATGTCGCGCGCGCAGGAGTTAATCACCTATTTTGGGATGAAGCCACTGCCGGTTGAGGGCACTTACTTCATTAATACTTATATATCTGAAGATAAGACTGCTGAAGGCGGACCGGCCGGAACTGCTGGTTTAGGTCTATACCTAACTGAGCCAAGAAGCATTTCAACCACTCATATTCTGGAATTCGATGAAGTCTGGCACTACTACGAAGGTGATCCAATCGCGTTGTATGAATTTCATAGCGATGGCACCGCTCGCACCATAATCTTGGGGCGGGATCTCGCAGCCGGACAAGTAATGCAGCACACGATCAAAGCCGGCGTTATACAAGCAGGTGAAGTTGCACCTGGCGGCAATTGGTCTTTTTACTCTTGCACAATGTCTCCAGGATTTATCGCATCATGTTTTCGTGGGGTCACAAAAGATGAATTGCGCGGAAAATATCAAGGTTACGAAAAAATAATTGAACGCTTGGGCGTTGCCGATGGACATGAAACCGAGTTACCGAGTGACTATGTAAATGAGCGCTTTAAAGGTTAGTTAAAGCGGGATATTGCCGTGTGCGCCACGACGATTTGGTGCAGAAGCTAGCGCACGCGCAAGTTCGGTGCGAGTATGAGATGGCTCAATAATTTCATCAACTGCGCCAATTTCAACTGCCTTAGCAACTCCACCAGATACCTTGTCATGTTCTGCAGCAAGTTCCAGCTCCATACCTTCACGCAGTTCAGGTGATAAATCGGCAAGTAATCTGCGGTGCAGCACACGCACCGCAGCAACAGCGCCCATCACTGAAACTTCGGCAGTAGGCCAAGCAAATACTCTGGTTGCGCCAAGTGATTTAGCGTTCATCGCCACAAAAGCGCCACCATATGCGCGGCGCGTAATCAAAGTTACGCGTGGAACAACAGCTTCACCGAAGGCGTGTAACAACTTCGCACCGCGACGAACAGCACCTTCCCATTCTTGTCCAGCGCCCGGCAAGAAGCCGGTCACATCTGCAATAACAATCAGGGGAATACCGAAGGCATCGCAAGTGCGCACAAAGCGCGCCGCTTTTTCGCCAGCTGCAGAATCAAGCACGCCTCCGATATGCGCTGGATTATTAGCGATTACACCAACCGTGCGCCCTCCGAAACGACCAAGGACCGTTGTCATATTTTCAGCCCATACCGGTAGCAGCTCTAATTTTTCACCATCTGTATCTAAAATGGCATCGATTAGCGGACGTACTTCATAACTTCGCTTGCTTACTGGTGGAACAAAAACCGAGAGATCTAAATCTTTTAAATCTGTATCCATATGGCCTTGGTTGGCAAAGAGCGCTGTGACATCACGAATTTCATCAAAGGCTTCTTGTTCGGTGGAAGCGATGACGTGTGCAACGCCGCTATTTTTACTATGAGCTTCTGGTCCGCCAAGGGAAGCCATATCAACATCTTCACCGGTTACTGATTTAACAACATCGGGACCGGTTACAAAGATTCGACCTTCTGGGGCAAGTACAACGATGTCAGTTAAAGCAGGGCCATATGCGCCGCCACCTGCGGTTGGTCCCAGTACAAGTGAGAGTTGTGGAATTCGACCGCTGGCCATAATCATTGATTGAAAGACTTCACCGAAGGCATTTAAAGATGAAACTCCATCGCTTAACCGCGCGCCACCTGAGTGCCAGATACCAATGACCGGTAGCTGTTTAGCCATTGCTTCTTTATACGCCGCAACGATTACTTGTGAACCGGCAACGCCTAGCGCGCCACTTTTTATAGTGGCATCAGATGCAAATACAACTACACGATTGCCTTTAATTGCACCGGTGGCGGCAATCATTCCGCAATCTGTGCGCTCTACTAATAATGAATCAGTACCTGAATCAAGCAGGCGTTGGATCCTTAACTGCGGATCGCGTGGGTCAACCTCTTTGGACTCCATAAAATTGAGTTTATAGAGTTGCGAAAGCCAATACAACGTTATGACCGCCAAAACCAAAGGAATCATTGAGCGCTGCGATTTGTCCTGCCGGTAATTCACGTGGCTCATCTCGCACAACATCGATCGTCACAGCAGAATCTAAGGTTTCAATATTGATTGTTGGGGGAGCCAGGCGCTCCTGCAGCGCTTTAACAATAAAGACAGATTCAATTGCACCTGCGCCACCAAGTAAATGTCCGGTCATTGATTTAGTAGCAGAAACAGCAACGTGATCCGAATCTTTACCAAGGGCTAAGCGCAGCGCATTTGCTTCCGCAACATCTCCAGCTGGAGTTGATGTGGCGTGGGCATTTAAATGAACAATATCTTTAGTCGAAAGTTTGGCATCGGCTAATGCAAATTTAATGGCGCGCTGCACACCGGCTCCATCAGGATCTGGTGCGGCGATGTGATAACCATCTGAGGAAAGCCCTTGACCGACTAACTCACAATAGATTTTTGCACCACGTGCTTTAGCGTGTTCGTACTCTTCAAGAATTAATATCCCGCCGCCTTCGCCGAGTACAAAGCCATCACGATCAGCATCGTAAGGACGAGATGCGCGCTCTGGCGCATCGTTACGGGTTGATAAAGCTTTCATCGCGGCAAAGCCAGCCATGGGTAATTGGTGAATTGCCGCTTCAACTCCACCACTGACGATTAGATCAGCGCGATTAGAACGAATCATTTCAAGGGCATAGCCAATAGCTTCGGCACCAGATGCACAAGCGCTCACTGGTGTATGAACTCCCGCTTTGGCTTGCAATTCAAGTCCAACATTTGCAGCTGGGCCATTTGGCATCAGCATCGGAACGGTGTGCGGGCTGACGCCGCGTGCACCTTTCTCCTTTAAGTTATCAAATTGATCAAGCAGGGTAATTACTCCACCGATGCCAGATGCGATGACAACGCCCAGACGTTCTTTATCGAGATCAGGAGAGCCGGCATCTTTCCAAGCTTCGCGAGATGCAACTAAAGCAAATTGTTCAGAACGATCTAAGCGGCGCATTTCTACGCGCTCCATCTGATCTGCTGGTTCTATCGCAACGCGCGCGGCAAAGTGCACCGGCAAAAGTTCACTCCAATCTTCAGTTAAGAGACGCACACCGCTCTTGCCGGCAAGTAGCGCAGCCCACGTACTGGCAACATCTCCACCAAGTGGAGTGGTTGCACCTAGCCCAGTAACGACTACGCGACGTTGTGACATGAAATTACTTATGCGGCAGCGTTAACGATGAAGTTAACTGCGTCTCCTACTGTTGCGAGATCAGTTACTTTCTCATCAGGAATCTTTACACCAAAACGCTCTTCGCATGCAACGACAACTTCGACCATGCTCAATGAATCAACTTCTAGATCATCAGTGAAGTTCTTATCTAGTTCAATCGATGCTGCTGGGATACCAGCTACTTCTTCAACGATCTCTTTGATTCCTGCGAGTACATCTGCTGCTGATAGTGCCATTTTGTAGATCCTTTTCTCATTGCATTGTGAATAGGTGGTAATTCTCCCCGATAACGCCCTTACTTCCTAGTAATTCGGTGGTTAAGCGCGGAATAATTATGGTTTTGGTGGCAATTTCACAACTTGGCCGGCATAAACGAGACCTGCGCCATATCCAATAAGCAAGGCTAACTTTCCGTGCAGCTCAGGATGCTTTGCCAGTAACGCATCCATTGCAAGCGGAATTGATGCAGCCGATGTATTTCCATTAGTTCTAATGTCATCGGCGATGATTACAGACTCAGGTAACTTCATCTCTTTCGCCATCGTTTCAATAATGCGCACATTTGCTTGATGGGGAATAAAGGCATCGATCTGGTTCACACTTAACCCGGCTGAATCCAAGGCTTTCAACGCTGCTTTGCTCATTGAAAATACCGCCCAACGAAATACCTTTTGGCCTTCTTGTGTGATGTTGGGCCACTTAACATCTGCCTTAGTTAACTGAGTTGCAGTGTCGCGCACATCTATCCAAGATGGATTCATCAAAATTGCATCGCGATTTTCTGAATCAGATCCCCATTCAACTGGGCCAATACCCGCATCTTGAGTTTCGCCAATTACAACCGCTCCTGCACCATCGGCGAAGATAAAGGCGGTTGCGCGATCAGTTGGATCTGTGAAATCTGAGATTTTCTCAACGCCAACGACTAATACTTTCTTCGCACTTCCTGCGCGCACAAAGTCATGGGCCATTGCAACGCCGTAACAAAAGCCAGCACAAGCAGCGCTAATGTCGAAAGCGGCAGCTGTTGGATTACCCATTCTTTGAATTAAAGCCGTAGCCGCAGAAGGTGCTTGGTGCGGATAAGTAATAGTTGCCACAATTACAGAATCAATATCATTGATTGTTAACTTGGCGCGCAGCAATGCTTGCTCGGCAGCACCGATCGCCATATCCACAACTGATTCATCAGGACCGGCAAAGCGACGTGATTCGATTCCGGTACGTTGCACGATCCATTCATCGCTGGAATCAATTGCATCGACAATCTCTGAGTTAGGTACCAAGCGAGATGGGCGATAGGCGCCGACAGAGAGAATCGAGCTTTCGCTACCAGTCTTTGTTTTGATGACCATTACTCTTCCTCAACGTTCTTCTCATCTTGATGGCGCACAATAAATTCCTTAGCAAGTGTGACATCATCTGCGCTCTTCAGGGCAAAAGTTTCGACAATTGGCACGGCGCGCTTTAACAATCCGACAAGCGTTCCGGCTGGTGGTATTTCAACTGCGCCAGATACTTGGCTCGCCAGAGTTGTCATACATAAATCCCACCGCACCGGGTTAGAGATCTGCGCAACAATGCGATCTAAGATCTCTCGTCCATCTTGCAAGATCGCTCCATCTTTATTGGAGATCACCGGGCAAATGGCTGCGTGAACTGAAATCTTTGCGGCGATTTCTTGCAGGGGCGCAACGGCCGATTGCATATAAGAGGTATGAAATGCCCCCGCAACTGCGAGCGCACGTACTCGCGCACCTTCTGGCGCTAACTGGGCGAGGGCATCTAAATCTCCAGCAGCGACGATTTGTCCGCCACCATTGTCATTTGCTGCAACTAGTCCTAAATCTGCAATTGCGCGCAGCACAACTTCGCGATCGCCGCCAAGAACAGCGGCCATTCCTGCAGGTTTTAGTGCGGCGGCCTTGGCCATCTCGATTCCGCGCGCACGAACCAACTTCATCGCATCGACATCGTCAATAACTCCGGAAATTGCAGCTGCGGTGATTTCACCAACTGAGTGACCAGCAACAATTGCCAATCTGGCGCTACCGAGTGCGCGAGCGCCCAGTAATCCAGCGGCAACAATTAATGGCTGCGCATTGGCGGTATCTTTAATTTCATCGCTATCGGCGGTGGTGCCGAGTCTGACTAAATCCAGCTCAATCTCGTGTGACCATTGAGTGAGCAAATGTTTTGCAGCAGGATCTGCAATCCACGGCGTTAGCATTCCAGGAGTTTGCGCCCCTTGCCCAGGTGCGATGAATGCGAGCATGGATGTGATTTTAGGTTAATTTAGCAATTACTACCTAGTACTGCGCCTGAGTGATCTCGAGAAAGTTGCGAATACTTCTGGCGGAGAATGTAAACAATTTCAGCGCCGCTTAACCAAATCAGTCCAGGAAAGAGATCCACGCTGCGCTTGAGAAACCACGGTGCCCCATTTCGCAGCATCCAGAGAACTGAATCTTTTCTGCTTCTATTGTTGATCGGATCAATCTGAACCTCACCAATGAAATAGCCACGCTCGCGTAATAAAACCGCAAATTGCTGCGCTATGAATTGATGGCCAAATTTGCTGGGATGCATTCGATCGACATGCCACTTTTCGCGTTCGTAAATGCCTGAGAGCGTCCGAGTTGGCAGCATAACTGCGCTAAATTCTTTACTAAGCCTAGTAGTGGCTTCGTTAACTGCCTTGACTCGTCGGCGACAAATGCGCCCGACCAGGTATGGCATCGGCACGATAACGGTTGGATCGTGTAGTTCTAGCAACATAATTGTTGATCCATTGGAGACAAGATCTACTAAAGTTTGTCGCAAATTCTTTTCGAAAGTATCTGGCGAGAAGTTGCTGCGCAGTAAATCATTGCCACCGACTATTACCGCTGCAAGTTCGGGCGAGTGATCCAGCACTTTTGGCAATTGCACATTTAAAACTTCTGCCGAACGCGCGCCTGGTCGCGCTGCATTTATAAAGACCAATGGTTCTTGGAAGGCTTTTGCGAGATGGTAGGTCCAACCAAAGTAATTACCTTGGTCATCTGAATCACCAACGCCAGATGCTGCACTATCGCCAACTACAGCAAAGGTAATTGGGGTAAACATTTAAGCCACCCGCAGTCGTCTCTGCGAAGAAAGTGAGAGCATCTGGGAAATTGTGGAAGACCAAGGAAAGTTTTCTGCTTGGTGGTGGCAGCGAGATCGCAGATTTTGTTCTGAGTGCAGGCGAGCCAACAAGTGGTTAATTGCTTCAGCAAAAGCCGCCCCGTTATTGGCGGCGGCAAATCCGACTGATTGATTGCTTTGCAGTAGTAAGAATTCGCCAACTGCGCTGGTTTCAGAACAAACAACTGGGGTACCGCTAGCGAGAGATTCCAGTGCAGCTAGGCAGAAAGTTTCAATTGGGCCAGGTGCAATTGAAATATCGGCAGAGGCAATGATTCGAGCCAGATATTTCTTATCGGAGATGTAGCCAAGGAAGGTGACCGGAATATCTTTGGAACTTTCATATAACTTCTTATGAAGCGGTCCGGTGCCGACATAAATAAGGCGAGCATTAATTCCTTGCTTCAGTAATTCTCGCAGCGCCTCAATCGATCTCTCAGGCTTCTTTTCTGGCGAAAGCCGTCCGCAATGCACAAGTAGTACATCACCATTCTTTAGCAATTTCGTACGCAACTCCTCATCTCTATTCTTTGGAGAGAACGTTGCAAGGTCTACACCAAGTGGGATTTGAATGAGGTTATCGATACCGATCTCACGGAATTCTGCTGCGGCAAAGTTTGTTGTGGTCACAACGTGATCAAAACTCGCGGCTAGTCGTGTGTTATGCCAGCGCACAAATTTATTCAGAGACAATGGCTGGTAGGTCCTGACTAATCCGCGCAGCGTTTCGTGACTAAATACCAAGGTCGGAATCTTGTGCGAACGCGCCCATCTGCCAACTCCAGATAATGTGAAGCGATCTGAGATTTCAACTCGATCTGGGGCAAGGGCAAGCAAGATACTTTTAATTTGGCGATTAGATCGAATAATGCGATATCCACCGGTAAAAGGTATTTGCCAAGATGGAACTGTGATTCTGCTTCCGTGAGGAGTCTTCTCTTGGTAGAAGCCGACTCCCGGAATAATGTACGTGAAGTCGTGTCCACGATTGGAGTATCCAGCTCCTAGATTGTGAAGCGTGGTCTTAATACCACCTGATTTCGGACCGTAAAAATTGGCGATATGTATGATCTTCATGCGACCAAGACTTTTCGTGCCGTAACGAGGTCGATAGTGTCTCGATAATGTTCAATAAGGCTCTCATTTATATATTCCCATGTTCGATGTTCTACGGATTTTCTTGCAGCTAACTGCATTAGATCTAGCGATGGATGTTCAAGCAGTGTGTAAATGGAATGGAGAAGTAGATGTGAATCTGCCGTATCGATAAGCAGACCAGTCTTTCCGTGTTCGATTAAATCAGTTGGACCGCCGGTATCTGGCCCAACCACAACAGTTCCGGACGCAAGCGCCTCTTGAATGGCTTGGCAGAAAGTTTCGTGTTTTCCGGTGTGAACAAAGGTGTCAAAAGATGCGACATGCTCGGCAAGCTCGTTACCCGATTTGTAGCCGACGAAGATTGCATTGGGTAGCTCACGTTTTAGACGTGCTTCGGCTGGGCCGTGGCCAACAATTACGAGTTGAATATCAGGCTGATTGTCGAGAATAGTTAAATCATCAATTCTTTTTTCGTTAGCCAATCGACCAACGTAACCAACAACATATTTCGCTCTGCGTTTTTCAAGAAAGATATTTCTCAGAGATTGATTTCTCTTCTCCGGCGTGAAGTTAACCAAATCTACGCCGCGCTGCCAGAGCTTCACATTAGTAACTCCAGATTTTTCTAAGTCACGGCAGGCCCAGCCAGATGGTGCGAGTGTCAAATCTGTCGTGGAATGAATTCGCGCTACCCAGCGCTTTAAAGTGTTGTGCGCGACGGTTAAACCATAGTGACGAGCAAATCCTGCAATATCTGTCTGATATACCGAAACAGTTGGGATATTTGCTTTGCGCGCTAGTCGTGCCACGTAATGACCTAAGAAGATCGGCGAGGCTAAGTGGATTACATCGGGATTGAAGCCTTCAATAAAAGGTTCGAGATATTTCTTTGGCAGACCCATCGGAATTAACTTTTTCATTGCGATACTTGGTACATATTTAATTTTGAATCCAAGATAGTCTTTCGGTGCGTTCTCACTCTCTGGAGCAATAACAAGAACTTCGTGGCCAGATTGCTTGCAGAATTCGAGTAGGCGCAGTACCGAATTGGTAACCCCATTTACTTGTGGCAAAAATGCTTCAGTGACGATCAGGATGCGCATTGGAGAATTACTCTGGGTCGCGATCATGGTTTGAGAATGAAGGGAGTTGCTGAACTGATCACCGGTAGAAAGGTGAAGTGTTGGCAAAGGCAAGATGAAGTATTGGTTTAGGGTTTTGCTCTAGCGGAATTTGCTACTGACCAGTAACATCTGCCCTATGAAGATCGCTGTGTGCGTAAAGCAGGTTCCGGATTCGTGGGCTGAGAAGAAGATGGTCAATGGCCTTCTCGATCGTGTAAACGTTGATGCCGTTCTAAATGATTTAGATGAATATGCCGTTGAAGAAGCGCTTCGTATTGCAGAAGCACACGGTGGCAATGAAGAAGGCGGCGCAAATACCGTCACAGTAATTTCCATGGGCCCAGAACGCGCAACTGAAGCGGTACGTAAAGCGTTATCAATGGGTGCAAATGATGCGATCTTGGTAAATGACAGTGCGCTCGCTGGGGCAGATGCGTTGGCGACTTCAGCAGTTCTCGCCAAAGTAATTAGCGATGGTGGGTATGACATTGTTATTTGTGGCACCGAATCAACAGATGCGCGTATGAGCGTTGTTCCAGCGATGATCAGCGCTCGCTTAGGTTGGGGCCAGTTAACTTTTGCCTCCAAAGTCACAGTCGATCCGGCTGGCAAAGTTTCGATTACTCGAGTCACTGAAGCGGGCGTCGATGAGATTTCTGCAGCGTTTCCTTGTGTAATCAGTGTGGTTGAGAAAATTAACGAGCCACGTTACCCATCATTTAAAGGAATTATGGCGGCAAAGAAGAAGACCATTGAACAGAAAGATTTAGCAGCAGTTGGTGTTTCATCACAGAGCGCTTGGTCACAAGTAAATGATGCAACGCCACGGCCGGCGCGCGCAGCTGGAATTAAAGTTACTGATGAAGGTAGCGGCGGAGAAGCGCTAGTTAATTACCTAGCAGAGAAGAAGTTGATATGAGCAACGTATTTATTCTCGCTGATTTCGCGGGTGAAAAGGCGAGTAAAACCACCGCTGAATTAGCAACGGTTGCTGCGCGAATTGGTACCGTCACTGCCGTAGTTTTTGCAGATGCCGGCAAAGGCGCAGCACTTGCCGCAACTGTAAACCAAGGACCAATTGCAAACGTGTTGGTAGTTGAATCTGCCGACTTTGCAAAGCACGGGGTGCCGGCAGTTGCAGATGCGCTGGCGCAATTAGTTAAAGGTAAGTCACCTGCTGCGCTCTTGATCGCATCGCATGCCTTCGGTAAAGAAGTTGCTGCACGCGTTGCGGTTTTAACTGAATCCGGAATTATCACCGATGCCGTTGATGTATCTGCCGATATCACCGCAACGCAATTGGTATTTGGTGGATCTACAACTGTCCACTCAAAAGTCTCAAACGGAACTCCAATCATTACCGTGCGACCAAATAGCGTTGAAGCAGATTTATCTAGCGCGTCACCTGCAATTGAAAGCGCAGGTGCAGAAATAAGCGATGCAGCAAAGCGTTCTGTGATTTCATCTTCACAGCCACCTGTTAAGGGTGGGCGTCCAGAGCTAACAGAGGCAAATATTGTTGTCTCCGGAGGTCGCGGTACTAATGGTGATTTCGCAGCGGTTGAAGGTTTTGCCGATTCACTTGGCGCGGCAGTCGGCGCATCACGTGCGGCCACCGATGCTGGTTGGTATCCACATTCACATCAAGTTGGCCAAACTGGAAAGACAGTGAGTCCACAACTTTATGTTGCTTGTGGAATCTCAGGTGCAATTCAACATCGCGCCGGAATGCAGACTTCGAAGACAATCATTGTTGTAAATAAGGATCCAGAAGCCCCACTCTTTGATATCGCAGATTTTGGCGTTATCGGCGATCTCTTCAACGTACTGCCGCAGGCAACAACGGGCATCAGCGCAAAAAAGAGTTAAATCAGCAAGTGATCTAGACTGCTCCAATGAGCGTCTATCTAGATCATGCGGCAACTACGCCGATCTTTGACGTCGCGCTAGACGCCATGCAAGTCGCCCTGCGCAAAGTCGGTAACCCTTCATCACTGCATACCGAGGGCCGTTCGACGCGTAAAGATGTCGAAGATGCGCGTGAAGTAATTGCCAAAGCAATTGGATGCTTGCCATCTGAAGTTATCTTTACCGGTTCTGGTACCGAAGCCGATAACGCAGCAGTTAAAGGTTTATTTTGGAAATCGGCTAAGAAGGTAATTGTAATTAGCTCAGTTGAACATCATGCGGTACTTGATCCCGCCCGCTGGTTGGTCGAACACGAAGGTGCAGAGTTAATTGAAATTCCTGTAAAAGAATCGGGAGTTATTGATTTAGATTTCCTAACCGAATTGATCAAAAAACGTAGCACAGAAATTGCACTGATTGCCGTGATGCACTCCAATAATGAAACTGGTGTGATTCAGCCAGTTGCCGATGTTGTTAAGTTAGCTGGCGAAATTCCGGTACACACCGATGCGGTGCAATCGTTCACCAAGTCACCACTTTCTTATAAAGATTTAGGGGTGACTTCAATGGCGGTAAGCGGCCATAAAGTTGGGGGACCGCACGGGATCGGTGCGCTAATTTTACGCCGCGCTTATGAAATTCCTGCCTTGCTGCACGGTGGAGGACAAGAACGCGAAATTCGCAGTGGAACTTTAAATGCGCCGTCGATTGTTGCTTTTGCTGCTGCAGTCGCGAGTAATCAATATCGCGCTGAGCAAGTCGCCAGATTGCGCGAGAGATTTGAATTGGGGCTCAAGGCGTCAGTACCTGATGCTTATATAAATGGTGTGAGCGCCGATCGTTTACCCGGAATTGTTAACGTCACCTTTCCAGGTACCCAGAGTGATTCACTTCTTTTGCTGATGGATTCTGAAAACGTCTCTTGTTCGACAGGGGCGGCCTGCAGCGCAGGCGTTCACCGACCTTCACATGTCTTACTTGCAATGGGTCATAACGAATTAACCGCGCAATCTTCGCTACGTTTCTCGTTAGGCGCTAACTCAACGCAAGCCGATGTAGATTTTGCCTTATCTGTACTTCCTACAGTTATTGCACGCGGACGGGCGGCTAATCAGAAATGAAAATTATCGCCGCTATGAGCGGGGGAGTTGATTCCGCAGTTGCCGCGGCACGCGCTGTTGAAGCGGGCCACGAAGTAATTGGTGTGCACCTGGCGCTAGCTTCTAACCCACAGAAATATCGCTCTGGTGCACGAGGTTGTTGCACCATCGAAGATTCACACGATGCGCGTCGCGCTGCCGATAAAATCGGCATCCCTTTCTATATCTGGGATATGGCTGAAGAATTTCACGATGGAGTTGTAGAAAACTTCCTTGCTGAATATGCCGCCGGACGCACTCCAAATCCTTGTCTGCGCTGTAACGAAAAGATTAAATTTGCCGCTGTCTTAGATCGCGCAAAAGCGATGGGCTTTGATGGCGTTGTCACCGGCCATTACGCGCGCACCGAAATTGGTCCAATGGGTAAGACGCTGCATCGCGCTGTTGATCCACTAAAAGATCAATCTTATGTTCTTGCTGTTTTAACTACAGAGCAAATCAATGGTGCGATATTTCCACTGGGAGATACCGAAAAAGTTGATATCCGAATCGAAGCGCAAGCGCGTGGCTTAGCCGTTGCGCAAAAGCCCGATAGCCACGACATCTGCTTTGTGCCATCAGGTGATAACGCCGGTTGGTTACGTGATCGCTTAGGAAGTGAAGTCGGTCCAATTGTTGATCAATCGGGTACGAAAATTGGCGAACATAAAGGCGCATATACCTACACAATCGGCCAGCGCAAAGGCTTAGGTTTATCTGTTGCTGCCCCAGATGGATCACCACGCTTTGTTTTAAAGATCGAGCCAGTAACAAATACTGTGGTTGTTGGTGCGCGTGAAGAGTTAGCTGTGAGCAAACTATTCGGTGAGAAAACTATTTGGTGTGGACCATCAGTTGGAGCCGTTCCGTTGCGTGGATTCGTACAAGTTCGAGCGCATGGAACCCCGCTAGATTGCACATACTTCTTTGATGGACAGCGCTTAATTGCTGAATTAGATGAGCCACTTCTTGGCATCGCAAATGGTCAAGCAATGGTGATTTATGACGGTGACCGAGTAGTCGGATCGGCAACGATCTGCGAGAGCGCATGAGTAACACCGCCCGCCACCGAATTACCGAACTCATTAATGAGATTCGCGATCATCAATTTAAATATTATGTATTAGATGCTCCGACAATCACAGATGCCCAATTTGATGCTTTGCTGCAGGAGTTAAAAGCCTTAGAAGGAAAACATCCAGAGTTACTGGAACCTGATTCACCGTCACTTGGTATCGGGGGAGGATTCGCCACTACCTTCACACAACACGATCACATCGAAAAGATGATGAGCCTTGATAACGTCTTTGATACCGATGAGCTCACATCCTGGTTTGATCGTGTGGAGAAAGAGAGCCCTAGTCCAACTTATCTCTGTGAGTTAAAGGTCGATGGCTTGGCAATTAACTTGTTATACGAAAAAGGCCAGCTAACTAGAGCGCTTACTCGCGGCAATGGTGTTACAGGTGAAGATGTAACTTTAAATGTAAAGACAATCAAGGATTTACCACATAATTTAACAGGCAAAAATATTCCAGAGTTAATTGAGATACGTGGTGAAGTCTTCTTTCCCGTTGCCGCCTTTAATCAATTAAATGAAGAGTTGGAAGAAGCGGGTAAGCAACTCTTCGCCAATCCCCGAAATTCTGCCGCTGGTTCACTCCGTCAGAAAGATCCGCGCATAACTGCATCTCGTCCACTCAGCGTGGTTGTCCACGGGGTTGGCGCCAATCAAAGGTTAGCTTTTAAATCACAATCGGATGCTTATGCGAAATTAAAAGAGCTAGGTGCACCAACTTCGGATCGCTTTAAAGTATGCGCCACTCGCGCTGAAGTAGTTAAATTCATCGAGTATTACAACGAACATCGCCACGATGTAGAACACGAGATCGATGGAGTGGTAATCAAAGTCGATGACATTGCCGAACAACAAAAGCTGGGCTTCACCTCGCGTGCGCCAAAATGGGCGATTGCCTTTAAATATCCACCGGAAGAAGTCACCACTAAGTTGCTTGATATTAAAGTGAGCGTGGGTCGCACCGGTCGGGTTACCCCATTTGCATTTATGGAACCAGTAAAAGTTGCTGGTTCTACCGTCACTAATGCGACGCTGCACAACCAAGAAGAGATAGAACGTAAGGGCGTCTTAATCGGCGACACTGTGATTATCCGTAAAGCCGGCGATGTGATTCCTGAAGTACTTGGTCCAGTTTTAGATAAGCGCACCGGCAAAGAACGCGCCTTTGTGATGCCGACTAATTGCCCAGAATGCGCGAGTCCACTGCGCGCGATCACTGCCGGAGATGTAGATATCCGCTGTCCAAATACCCAAAGTTGCCCTGCACAACTGCGCGAGCGTATTTACTACATTGGATCGCGCGCTGCCCTTGATATAGATGTCCTTGGCCTGGAAGCAGCGGTCGCATTGTTAAACGATCAGATAATCACAGATGAATCTGATCTATTCTCACTTACCACTGAAGCTCTGACGCGTTCAGAATTTTTCACCAAGAAAGATGGCAGCACCGGTAAAAATACCGAGAAGTTATTGGCTGGCCTGGAAAACGCCAAGATGCGACCACTTTGGCGCATCATTGTGGCGCTTTCGATTCGCCACGTTGGACCAACCGCGGCGCAATCACTGGCTAATAACTTTGGTTCGATGGATGCAATTTCTAAAGCAAGCGTCGCCGAACTTTCTGAAATTGACGGACTTGGCGAGACAATCGCCCAATCCATAGTTGAATGGTTTGAAGTTGATTGGCATCGCCAGATCATCGCTAAATGGCAGAGCGCTGGCGTAGTTATGAAGGCTCAGGCTGCCGCAGAGTTGCCGCAGACATTGCTTAACCTAACCTTTGTTGTAACCGGCGGGTTAGAAAATTTCACACGCGATTCCATCGCCGAAACAATTGTCGGTCATGGCGGAAAATCTGCATCAGCGGTATCTAAGAAGACAGATTATGTATTGGTTGGCAGCGACCCCGGTTCAAAGTTGGCAAAAGCACAAGAACTTGGCGTGAAAGTGATCGACGAGGCGCGCTTTTTAGATTTACTAGCAGGGCGGGGGTAGTCTGTACCTATGTTTATCGCCGCAACAGAACACCTTCGTGAACTACCAGCTCCGCCTTATGTATTTGGTATCGGAGCATTCGTAGTATTTGCCCTCTTTCTCTATCTTGTACTTCGTTTAGATAACGATTAAGAACAACACCAGGTCACTGGGTTCTCACTAATTCATCATGGCAAAGATTGCAATCTACGGCGGAACCTTCGACCCCATCCATAAAGGCCATCTGCATGTCATCACCGAGATAATTTCTCGTAATTTGGCAGATCGCATTCTTGTAATCCCTGCGGGTCAACCGCAACTCCGTGAAGTGCAACCCGTTGCGCCAGCCAGTGATCGCCGCGCAATGTGCCAAGCGGCACTCAAAGACTTAGCTGCTGAGATTGCAAGCAAGGTTGAAGTGAACCCAATTGAGATCCTGCGCCAAGGACCATCTTTTACGATCGATACCGTAGAAGCTGTCGCACAAAGTTATCCCGGAGATCAGATTGCGCTCATTGTCGGCACAGATGCCTTTACCAAGATTGATCATTGGCATCGCACCAGTGAATTACAGGATTTGGTCGAGTTTATAGTTATTGATCGTCCAGAATTTCCGGGTTCAGCAAACCTGGAAATCGGAGCGCTTAATATTTCTGCAACGCAAGTTCGCGCTGGAGATTTAACTTCCGTTTCACCACATGTAGCAACTTATATAAAGGAGCACGATCTCTATGCCAGCAAGTAAGAGCGTTACCGAGTTGACCCAGGTTGCAGCTCGCGCAATCGCCGACAAATTTGGCACAGAGATGATCGCCATCGATCTATCTGATCAGATGGTGCTATCTGAAGTATTTCTGATTGCCACTGGCGCGAATATTCGCCAGGTTGATGCAATTGCAGATGAAGTTGAAGAGAAGTTGCGGTTAATCGGCGAAAAGCCAGCACGTCGTGAGGGAACAGATGAGTGGATCTTGCTCGATTATTCTGATCTAGTTGTTCATATCCAAAGCGCAGAATTGCGCCGTTATTACATGCTCGATCGCCTTTGGAATGATTGCCCAACTATTGAGCTCGATGTAGTTAAGGAAAATGTGGCAAATGGCAGGTAAGAACAATCGCATTCTCTTATGGCGCCATGGTCAGACTGATTGGAACGTTGTAAACCGTTTTCAAGGACATTCTGATATCGCGTTAAATAGCGTCGGTCTTTATCAAGCAGAACTAGCCGCACCGATCATTGCGGGAATGGAACCAACTGCGATTTTATCTAGCGATCTTTCGCGTGCGCGTGATACTGCATCGAAGCTCGGTGAGATTGTAAATATGGAAGTTTTAGTTGATGAGCGCTTACGTGAAACCAACGGCGGCCATTGGGAAGGTAAGACTGGCGCCGAAAATCGCGCTGCAGATCTGGAAAACTTTATTCGTTGGATTGATGGCAACGATAATCCAGCGGGAACAATTGGCGAACGCCGTAGCGAAGTTGCAACTCGTGCCAGCGCAGTAATCGATGAATTTCTAGGCGATAAAGAGAATCAATTGATTGTCGTAGCAACCCACGGCGGAACAGCGCGCTGCTTGATCGGTCATTATCTTCATTTACCGATGGCGCACTGGGGAAAGATTGGCGGGCTATCTAATGCGCGTTGGTCTATCTTGCAGACCAGCCCAAAGGGTTGGCATCTCGCCGAACATAACGCCGGTTCTATTCTCGAACCAGTATTTGGCGAAGAATCTGGTGCTGATGTGCCAGATCACGTGCGCTAGAGTTGCCTTCTCGTTAAACGCGGGTAATAAAAGGGGATATGGCGCAGTTGGTAGCGCGCTTCCATGGCATGGAAGAGGTCAGGGGTTCGAATCCCCTTATCTCCACTTAAATAGATAAGTAAGGAATAGAAATGTCTAGCGTTACTACGATCTCAAGAGGTTGGGACGCATCTAGTATCCCTGATTTAACGGGGAAGAAATATTTAATCACTGGTGGCACCAGCGGTATCGGAAGAGAAACAGCTCGCGAGTTAGCTCGCGCTGGTGCTCACGTAACTATCACTGCGCGTAACGCCGCTAAAGGTGAGGCTACTGTCGCTGAAATCGCTAAAGATCGCGTAGATTTTAAGTTGTTAGATCTCGCCGATCTTTCATCAGTCCGCAACTTTGCTAAGGAATTTACTTCACCGATCGATGTCTTAATTTTGAATGCAGGTGTGATGGCGACTCCGTTTTCGCTAACTAAAGATAAATTTGAGATGCAGTTTGGTACCAATCACTTGGGACACTTTGCTCTGACCGGCTTACTGCAGAAGCAAATTAAGCATCGCGTGGTTGCCGTTTCATCACAGGCGCATCGCGCTTCACGAATCGGCAATTTTACGATCGATGATCTACGCAATAAAGCTAAAGGAATAGGCGCTTACAATCCGTGGTCTGCATATGCCTATAGCAAGTTAGCTAATTTACTTTTTATCCACGAGCTAGAACGTCGCCAGATGCACCACGACTGGAAAATTGAAGCGGTCGCTGCGCACCCGGGTTATGCCGATACTAATTTGATCGCCGGAGCAACTGTGCAAGATCGTGCTGGCGCACTTGCCAATTCACTCTTTGCGCAGAGCGCAGCACGCGGTGCGCTTCCAACGCTTTGCGCTGCAACATACCCGGGACTATATGGCGCCTCATATATTGGCCCAGATGGATTTATGGAGATGCGCGGATTTCCTAAACTCACTCGTGGCGCAGCAATTGCATACGATCAAAGATTAGCTAAGGATTTATGGAGCGTTAGCGAAGAATTGACTGGCGTTGTTTGGGGCTAAAGCCCGATAAACTAAGTAGATGAACACTTCACAAGAACATCAGGCATATGACTTTGCCTATGTCCAAGAGAAGTGGCTGCCGATTTGGGATGCGATAGAGCCATTTAAATCTGGTCGCACCGATGATAAGAGACCAAAGAAATATGTCTTGGATATGTTTCCTTACCCATCAGGTGATCTACATATGGGTCACGCTGAGGCTTACGCACTTGGCGATGTAATCGCACGTTATTGGATCCAAAAAGGATTTAACGTCATGCATCCGATTGGATGGGATGCCTTCGGACTTCCTGCCGAAAATGCAGCGATCAAGCGCAATGAAGATCCCCGCATTTGGACCTATGAAAATATCGCCACGCAGAAAGCATCGATGCGACGTTATGCCTGTTCCTTTGACTGGGATCGCGTCTTTAATACTTGCGATCCTGAGTATTACAAATGGAATCAATGGCTATTTATCGAACTCCATAAACGCGGTCTGGCTTATCGCAAAGATAGCGCCGTTAACTGGTGCCCAAGTTGTCAGACAGTTCTTGCTAACGAACAAGTAGTAGCCGGCCTCTGCGAGCGTTGCGATACTGCGGTAACAAAGAAGAAGTTAAATCAGTGGTATTTCAAGATCACCGATTACGCAGACCGTTTACTCGATGACATGGAACAACTTGAAGGTAAGTGGCCCGATAAAGTCTTAATGATGCAGCGCAACTGGATCGGTCGTTCGCAAGGCGCAAATGTAAACTTCGTTATCGAAGGCCGGACTGAACCAGTAACTATCTACACCACGCGCCCCGACACTTTATTTGGTGCAACTTTTATGGTGGTAGCAGTTGATTCTGAACTCGCTGCAGAACTGGCATCGGGAACCGCTACTGAAGAAAAATTTAAGCAGTACCGCGATTCAGTTAAAGCCGCATCAGATATCGATCGCCTCGCAACAGATCGTCCGAAGTCAGGTGTATTTCTAGAACGATATGCAATTAATCCAGTCAATGGCGAGAAGTTGCAGATCTGGGCATCTGATTATGTCTTGGCTGATTACGGTACCGGCGCAATCATGGCGGTGCCGGCTCACGATCAACGAGATTTAGATTTTGCGCGCGCGATGAAGCTACCTGTACGGGTGGTTGTGGAAACTGGTGAAGAAGATCCAAATGAAACTGGGATTGCAACAACTGGCGATGGAAAGTTAATAAATTCTGGTGCTCTCGATGGCTTAAATAAGGCCGATGCAATCGCTGCAATAAATAAACAGCTAGAGGCTGATGGTTTAGGCAAATCTGCACGTAATTATCGCCTGCGCGATTGGCTGGTTTCGCGTCAACGTTATTGGGGTACACCAATTCCAATCGTGCATTGTGACAAGTGCGGCGAAGTTGCAGTGCCTGCAGATCAACTTCCACTTTTGCTTCCAGATGCGAAAGGTTTAGATCTAAAGCCAAAGGGGCAATCACCTCTTGCCGCTGCAACTGAATGGGTAAATACCAAGTGCCCAACCTGCGGGGGAGCGGCAACGCGCGATACCGACACTATGGATACCTTTGTGGATTCATCTTGGTACTTCTTGCGCTATCCATCATCTACAAATCACAACGAACCATTTTCTCGCGCGGATATTGATACTTGGTTGCCGGTTGATCAGTACGTTGGTGGCGTAACACACGCAATTTTGCACCTGCTTTACTCCCGCTTCTTTACAAAAGTTCTGCACGATATCGGGATGCTGGGCTTTACCGAACCATTTACTCGCTTATTAAATCAAGGCATGGTCGTGATGGATGGTTCTGCGATGTCTAAATCTCGTGGCAACCTAGTCCGCTTATCTGATGAATTAGAAAATCACGGCGTTGATGCGATCCGTTTATCAATGGTTTTTTCTGGTCCACCAGAAGATGATGTTGATTGGTCTGATGTTTCACCTTCTGGTTCTGTTAAATTCTTAAGTCGCGCCTGGCGTTTATCTGGCGATGTCACTTCAAGTGCGGGCGTTGATTTTGCAACGGGAGATCTTTCACTTCGTAAAGCAACTCATAAAGCGCTGCACGATGCTGCATTTGCGGTGGAATCTTTCCGCTTTAACGTAGCAATTGCTCGCGTTATGGAGTTAGTAAATGCCACTCGCAAAGCAATTGATTCTGGGCCTGGGGCTGCTGATCCTGCTGTGCGCGAGGCGACAGAAGCGATTGCAATTATGTTATCTCTGGTTGCTCCATTTACCTCTGAAGAAATGTGGGAGCGCTTAGGCCATAAGCCAGCAATTGCAACCGCAGGCTGGCCAGTTGTGGATGAAAAACTACTTGTGGCCGATGCTGTCGAAGCGGTTATCCAGATAAATGGCAAGATCAAAGAGCGTATTGAAGTTTCGCCAACGATTACCGATGCTGAAATCGAAGCTTTGGCCTTAGCCCACCCCACTATTGCGGCTGAATTAAATGGTGCGAGGCCTAAGAAAGTTATCGCGCGCGCACCAAAAATTGTAAATATCGTTCTTTAACCACAACCACCCGCTTTTTCAAATCTCTCTGACCTTTTTTATCAGATGATCCCGTCATGCAAATATCTAATGAAAAAATTCGCAACTGGTGGAGCAATATCACCTTCTCGTTATCTCAAAAAAGATCGCTGCTATCGATCTCAGCGTTGGTAATTACGCTCTCTATTTTTCTCGTAATGCGCGGTGCGACCGAGGAAATCCCGCTCGCACCTGAAGGTTTAGCGGTAACCGAGGCGGTGGCCCAAGTAACCGTCGATGTTGCGGGCGCGGTAAAGATTCCAGGCGTTTATACCTTGCCAGCAAATTCGCGAGTTATGGATGCGATAAAAGCGGCTGGCGATAAATTAAAAGGCGCTGATTTATCCGATATAAATTTGGCACGGGTAGTTAAAGATGGCGAGCAGATCTATATTTATCCACCAGGTAAAGCCGGCAGTGCGGCGCGAATATCTCCGCAACGCGCAAAATCCGTCGGTCCAATCTCTTTAAATCGTGCGAGTGCAAAAGAGCTGGAATCCTTAGATGGCATCGGTCCAGTACTCGCAGCGCGAATAGTCGCTTACCGAAATCAGAATGGTCCCTTTCTGACTGTCGATGATTTGATGAAGGTATCCGGAATCGGTTCGATTAAATTTGCGCAATTTAAAGAGAAGTTACGCGTCTAGTTGATTACCGCGCACTGGCTTTAGGCGGTGCCCTCTGGTGTGGTGCGTTATTGCAGAGTTATGTAGCGCCGTGGCGAACCTCCATCGCTGCGGCGCTACTTGTTCTATTTTCACTCTCGCAACGACGTAACCGCTTTATCGTCCTTGCCTTTGCCTTGGCGCTGGGTTCATCGGTTATGTCGCTGCGCCAACAGAGCTTGCATTCAAGCGTCGTTGCTAAGCACTACGGCGAAAGCGCCAGCGTTACATTGCAATTAACCACCGATCCACATCTGACTGCAAAGCGGGTTAGCGGTCGCAATTTTCTTCCGCCTAGTTATAGTGCGCTAGCCAGCTTGAGTGAGATAGAAATTGGGCAACGCACTTACAAGTTAAAGATTCCAGTTCGCTTAATCACCACAGATGTTGAAGTTGCCAAATTACTTCCTGGGCAGAAAATACGTGCCGAAGTACAGATTCTGCGCAGCAAGGAACCTCGCGTTGCCGCATTGTTGATCGCTAACCAAGAGGTAAAAGTTCTGAGCCAACCATCGCGCTGGGCTAACTCCCTTGGCAAAGTGCGCCTTGGGCTGCGCGCTGCAAGTGGTACCGGTGATGCTGGGTCGTTAATTCCCGGAATGGTCTTGGGTGACACATCCTTGCAAAGCGAGAACTTTCGCAGCGATATGCGCCGTTCTGGTCTGACACATTTAGTTGCAGTCAGCGGCGCCAACTTTGCAATAGTTTCTGCTTTTATTTTATGGTGTGCCCAATTCCTTTTTCGTACAATGCGTTTTCGTATCTTGGCCACCGCATTTGCGCTAGCTGCATTTATTGCTCTGGTGCGCCCCTCACCTTCAGTTCTGCGTGCCGCTGCGATGGCTGCAGTTTTGTTGATTGCATATGCGACTAAGCGCGGAGCCGATTCACTACCGGCCTTAGGTTTTGCAATTGCGGCTGTCGTTATCGGTGATCCGTGGCAAGGTCGCGATCCTGGCTTTGCACTTTCCGTATTAGCTACCGCCGGACTTCTTCTCTTTGCCCCGCGCATCATCGCTTATCTAGAACGTTATTCTCCGAAGATCATTGCGCAGGCGATTGCTCCACCAATTGCGGCAATGGTTTTTTGTGCACCAGTTATCGTTGCGATCGCAGGATATCTATCACCGATGAGCATCTTGGCTAACTTGTTTGCGGCACCTGCGGTTGCGCCAATTACCGTAGTTGGATTTATCGCAGCGCTGATCTCTCCTTTCGCCCCTGGTCTATCTTCAATTTTGGTAAGTTGCGTAAAGCCGCTGGCCTGGTGGATCACCAACGTAGCGGATTGGGCGGCGGGATTTCGCGTACTGACAATCAGCAAAGGAATACTGGGCTTTGCATTTGCGATTTTAACTATCGCGCTTATCTTTCTGTTGCCACGCAAGATTGTTATCGCCACTGTGCTGATCGCTCTCTCATTGAGTTACTTGCAACGCTTTCCGGGAGGCGATTGGCAATTTGCAAATTGCGATATCGGCCAGGGTGATGGCGCGGCAATTAACTTAGGAAACCATCGTGCAATCGTGATTGATACCGGCCCAGATCCTGAGTTAATCGATCGTTGTTTAAAGCAGTTATCTATCCGTGAGATTCCTTTATTGATTCTGACGCATGGCCATGCCGACCATATTGCAGGTTTATCTGGCGCAGTTAGAGGTCGTAAAGTTGGTGCAACTTGGTTTGGCAATGTGAAGCGTGGAACAAGTGCACAAATTGGCGATGCGAAAATTAAAGTTATGTGGCCCGACAATGGGGAGTACGATCCAAATAATTCAAGTATCGCGGTGCGCATTGATACGCCAGATTTCTCGCTCTTTGCTGGCGGAGATATGGAGCCACTGACACAAGCGGTTATCGCATCTGAATTAAGAAGAGTTGATATTTATAAAGTCTGTCACCACGGGTCTGCATATCAAGATGAGAGTTTTACTCGCGCCCTGGCTCCGCAAGTTGCCGTAATTAGCGTTGGCGCTGGCAATAGTTATGGCCATCCCGCGGCCAAGACCTTGACGCTATTGACGCAGGTAAGCGCTAAAGTACTGCGTACAGATGTTGATGGGGCGATTGCAATCGCAGCACGCAGACATCGCTTAAAAATCAAGACCAACAAAGAGAGTTTTAACTTTATTAGATGGGAGTAAGACGTGAATCCGTTTTATCTCATTCTGGGTGGGGAAGCTGCGCTGGCCGATCGCGCCTTAGCCAAATTAACTGCGCAGTTAAAAGATGAAGGCGCTGAAATCACAACCATCTTTGCTGGCGATGCTTTACTAGGTGATATCTCTGATGCGCTTGCACCTTCGCTATTTTCCGAACGCCGCGCGCTAATAATTAAAGATCTACAAGATCTTCCTGAAGATGCCAAAGATGAAGTAATCAGGTATTTAACAGAACCAGATGAGTTGACCACGGTTCTCTTTATCCATAAAGGCGGCGTGAAAGGTAAGGCGCTGCTGGATGCGATTAAGAAAGTAAAACCCGAAATTATCGCTTGCGAGCCGTTAAAGAAAGAGGCGGAGAAAGAAGCTTTTGTAAAAGATTTATTTTTAGATAGCGGACGCAAGGCATCTCCTGCCGCAGTCGCGGCACTTGTCGGCGCGCTAGGTGGAGATATGCGCGAATTGCAGCAAGCAGTTTCGCAGATCGCCCTAGATTCACCTGCTGGGGTAATTGATGAAGCGATGGTTGATAAATTTCATCAAGGCCGTGTTGAAACCACAGGATTCGATGTTGCCGATGCGACAGTCGATGGGAATCTACCGGTCGCGTTAATTTCACTGCGAAGCGCGATCGAAACTGGTACAGATCCGGTAATGGTCACATCTGCAATCGCATCAGCGCTACGCAGCCTGGCAAAAGTTTCTGGATCTGCAAGTGGTGCAAAATCTTTTGAACTTGCTGGTCAACTGGGGATGGCGCCGTGGCAGATCGATAAAGCGCGTCGCCAATTACAGGGATGGACACCTCGCGGACTTTCTAAAGCGGTGCAAGCGATCGCTCTTGCCGATGCACAAGTAAAAGGTGCAGCCACAGATCCGATCTATGCCCTGGAGAAAGCCCTCGCCACAATAACCGCCGCCCGCGCTGCTAGATAAGAGCTATATAGGCGGGGATTTCATCCCAATTTGAGCCTGAACCCCTTGCGCTGATAACCTACGCATCTGCTTGGCAACCAAAAGGGTTATCACAGCTTTAGACATTCGGAGTAATACACGTGGCAAATATCAAGTCTCAGATCAAGCGCGTTAAGACAAATAACAAGGCTCAAGCTCGTAACAAGTCTGTCTCTTCATCTATCAAGACCGCTGTTCGCAAATTCCGCGAAGCAGCTGTAAAGGGTGATGCAGCAACAACTACGACTGAACTTCGCGCTGCTTCTAAGGCGTTAGATATTGCCGTTGCAAAGGGTGTAATTCACCGCAACACAGCTGCAAATAAGAAGTCATCAATGGCTAAGGCTGCTGCCAAAGCCGGCGCTCGTTAATTAAAGCTCCAGAAATTAAAAGGGGCGGATAACAGTGCCTGCAATCTCCCTTGCTAAGGCCCCGCAACCTGCCGCAACAAATCCGGCGCAGATCCGTAACTTCTGCATCATCGCCCATATCGATCACGGCAAATCAACGCTCGCCGATCGCATGCTCGGCATCACTGAAGTTGTAGACGCGCGCAATATGCGTGCGCAATATCTGGACCGCATGGATATCGAGCGCGAGCGCGGCATCACCATTAAATCGCAAGCTGTTCGTCTTCCGTGGCGCAGCGGAATCGATGGTCAGGAATACATCCTGAATATGATCGATACGCCAGGTCACGTCGACTTTACCTACGAAGTTTCGCGCTCGCTCGCAGCCTGTGAAGGCGCAGTGTTGTTAGTTGATTGCGCACAAGGTATCGAAGCGCAAACTCTGGCTAACTTGTACCTAGCAATGGAAAATAACTTAACAATTATTCCAGTGTTAAATAAAATCGATCTTCCTAATGCGCAACCCGATAAATTCGCCGCAGAACTAGCCCGCTTAATTGGTTGCCAGCCTGAAGATTGTTTACGCGTTTCCGGCAAGACCGGTGATGGAGTTGCCGAATTACTAGATCAGATCGTTGCGCAAATTCCCGCACCAGTTGGCGATGCCAACGCGCCCGCGCGCGCACTTATCTTTGACTCGGTATATGACTCTTACCGCGGCGTTGTTACCTATATCCGTGTTATTGATGGACGCATTAATCCGCGCGAACAGATTCAAATGTTCTCAACTGGTGTACGCCACGAAGCCCTTGAAGTCGGCGTTATCTCACCTGAACCAGTGCCGAGTAAAGGTTTAGGCGTTGGCGAAGTAGGTTACTTAATTACCGGCGTAAAAGATGTTCGCCAATCTCGCGTCGGTGACACAGTTACTAATTATCAAAACCCAACCAAGGCGCCTTTGGCCGGATATAAAGATCCAAAGCCGATGGTCTTCTCTGGGTTATTTCCTTTGGACGGTGCTGACTTTCCTTTATTGCGCGATGCGCTAGATAAATTACAGTTAAATGATGCTGCGCTTGTTTACGAACCAGAAAGTTCCGCTGCACTTGGCTTCGGTTTTCGCTGCGGCTTCTTAGGTTTGCTCCATATGGAGATCGTTCGCGAACGGCTAGAACGTGAATCTGGAATCAGTTTAATTTCAACCGCGCCTAACGTGGTCTATCGCGTAACCCTGGAAGATGGCAAAGAGTTTGTTGTTACCAACCCTTCAGAATTTCCTGACGGCAAGATCAACAGCGTCAAAGAACCGATCGTAAAGTGCACGATCCTGGCTCCATCTGAATACATTGGCACGATCATGGAGCTCTGCCAAGAACGTCGCGGAACTATGCAAGGCATGGATTACATATCTGAAGATCGTGTAGAAATTCGTTACACCTTGCCACTTGCCGAAATCGTCTTCGATTTCTTCGATCAACTAAAGAGCCGCACCAAGGGATATGCATCTCTTGATTATGAAGAACTCGGTGATGAAGAAGGCAACCTAGTAAAGGTCGATATCTTGCTACAAGGTGAAGCAGTTGATGCATTTAGCGCAATCGTGCACCGCGATAAGGCATATTCATATGGCGTTATGATGACCGGCAAGTTACGCGAGTTAATTCCGCGCCAACAATTCGAAGTGCCTATCCAGGCGGCAATCGGTTCGCGCATTATCGCTCGCGAGAGTATTCGCGCTATCCGTAAAGATGTTTTGGCAAAGTGTTACGGTGGCGATATTTCACGTAAGCGCAAACTTCTGGAAAAGCAGAAAGAAGGAAAGAAGCGCATGAAGATGGTGGGCCGCGTGGAAGTTCCGCAAGAAGCCTTCGTCGCCGCCCTTGCCACAGATGCTGATATCGAAAAGATTAAAGCAGCGCGTAAGCAAGACTGATCGTGCTCTCCTTCTACGTTCATATCCCGTATTGCATTAAGCGATGTGGGTATTGTGATTTCAATACTTACACTCCTAATGAGCTGCAAGATGGTGCATCTCTTGAAATAGTCTCAAATGACTATATTGATGCCGTTCTATTGGAGTTAGATGCTGCGCCTCTGGATGAAGTGCCAACAATTTTCTTTGGGGGAGGCACGCCATCGCTGCTTCCTGCGAAGGATCTAGGGAGGGTCATTGCAGCGATTAAGGCCCGTAATGGAATTACTGCAGATTGCGAAATAACGCTTGAAGCTAATCCTGATTCGGTGACTGAAGAGAAGTTACAGGGATACTTGGAAGCCGGATTTAATCGCATTTCTTTTGGTATGCAATCAGCACAGCCACACGTCCTGGCGGTATTAGATCGCACCCACAATCCAGCAAATGTTAAGCGGGCAGTTGATATGGCGCGCGCGGCTGGATTTAAAAGTATCAGCGTCGATTTGATTTATGGCACACCAGGTGAATCTCTGGAAGATTGTCGCGCAACTGTTACTGAGGCGCTATCGCTGGATATCGATCACATCAGTGCGTATGCGCTAATTGTCGAAACTGGGACGAAATTAGCGGCGCAGATAAAACGTGGTGATTTGACGATGCCAATTGATGACTTGATGGCTGATATGTATTTGCTGGTTGATCAGATGTGTAATCAAGCCGGTTTAAATTGGTATGAACTATCTAATTGGGCAAAGCCCGGGCACGAATGCCAACATAATATTGCTTATTGGAAGAGCGCTAATTGGTGGGGGCTTGGTCCTGGTGCACATTCGCATGTAGATAAGAAACGCTTCTGGAATGTGAAACATCCAACTGCTTATAAGCAGAAGCTATTTGCCAAAGAATCACCAGTTGCAGAATCCGAGAATTTAACTGATGAACAACTCCGTGATGAAGCGATAATGCTAGCGATACGCATGCGCACTGGTTTAGCGCTCTCTTCGTTAAGCAAGCAAGGGCAAGATAACTTGCAGGCTTATGTAGCAACTGGCCACGTCGAGATCTTAGATTCGCAAATTCAATTGACTGCGCAAGGTCGATTGATTGCAGATCGATTGGTCCGAGAGGCGCTGGGGTAAGGCTCTGTAGTACCTTTAGCCCATGACTACTAACGCAACCATCCTTTTAGCCTTTCTCGCTGTCGTATTTGTTGTCTCTGGCTTGAGTAAAGCCAGTGGAAACGAAAAGGGTCTTTCTGGAACTCGCGATGTAAATGTCAAAGATGGCATCGCCCGCGTTATTGGTGTCTTTGAAGCACTTCTTGCCCTCGGCTTAATTCTTGGTTTGAAATGGACTTGGATGGCTTACTTCCCACTGTTGGGCTTGTGGTTCTTTATGGCTGGTGCAATTTTTACTCACTTTAAAGCCGGTAAAGCGAAGACCGCATTTCCAGCATTCTTTCTCTTAACTTTAATCTCTATCGCGCTAGTTCTCATCTAAAGAAGAGAATTTAAGAAAAATTATGCAATCTCAACGCCGTCTGGAAATCTTGCGCGCCATCGTCGATGAGTACGTAGCCACACAAGAACCGGTTGGATCTAAATCAATCGCTGATAAGTCATCGCTCGGACTGTCACCAGCAACGATTCGCAATGAGATGGCAGTTTTAGAAGATGAAGGCTTGATTACCCATCCACACACATCAGCAGGTCGAATTCCAACAGACCTGGGTTACCGCGTCTTCGTGGATAAGTTAGCAACAGTTAAACCTTTATCCAGCGCTGAACGACGTGCTATTGAAACCTTTTTGGATGAAGCAAATAACCTAGAACAGTTGATGAAGAGATCTGCAAAGCTACTGGCAGATTTAACTAAGCAGGTTGCAGTAATTACCCATCCCATAATTGGAGAAGGCTCTGGAACTGGAAAGATGACGATTTCAGGAACCGCTAACTTGGCGCGTTCGGGCGAAAATTTAGGAACATCGCTATCACCAATTCTGGAAGCTCTAGAAGAACAAGTCGTCTTGCTGCGTTTAATGGGTGATGCCAATGAGAATGTTCAGGTAAGAATTGGTGGCGAACAGAGTGAAAGTAACCTGCGTCAAACATCGCTAGTAACGGTTGGATACGGTGCAGATAATTCTCCGATCGGTGCTCTTGGTGTACTTGGGCCAACCCGAATGGATTATGCAGGTTCGATGGCCGCGGTAACCGCCGTTGCTCGCTATGTTGGACGTTATATATCGGAGAGCAATTAATTTATGTCTGATCTTTACCAAACGCTCGGCGTTGATCGCGGCGCTAGCGCCGATGAAATCAAGAAGGCATACCGCAAAATTGCCCGCGAACTTCATCCCGATGTAAATCCCGATCCTGCGGTACAAGATAAATTTAAAGAAGTGACTGCTGCATACGAAGTATTGAGCGATCCGCAAAAGCGTCAGTCATATGACATGGGTGGTTCTGGTTTTGGTGGGGGATTCGGTGGGGGCGGATTTAGCGACATCATGGACGCCTTCTTTGGCGGTGGACAAAATCGCGGACCACGACCACGTATGCGCCAAGGTCAAGATGCGCTAATTCGAGTCGAAGTAGATTTAAATGAAGCGTGTTTCGGTACAGAACGCGATATTTCAGTTGAGAATGCAGTTACTTGTACAAAGTGCAGCGGGCAAGGATCTGCGGATTCCTCAGCACCAGCTATGTGTCAAGTCTGTAAGGGACGCGGTGAAACGCAACAAGTGCAACGTTCTTTCTTAGGCCAAGTTATGACATCTCGCCCCTGCAGTTCGTGTCAGGGATACGGCAGTGTTATTCAAAACCCTTGCCGCGAATGTGCCGGTGATGGACGTGTACGTGCCCGTCAAAATATCTCAGTAAAGATTCCACCTGGCGTTGAAACCGGTAATCGCATTCAACTTGCCGGACGTGGTGAAGTCGGTGCAGGAGGCGGACCAGCAGGTGATTTATATGTTGAAATCGTAGAAGCCGAACACCCATTCTTAATTCGCGATGGTCACAATTTGCACATCGCAATCGAGGTTTCTTTCGCAGCCGCAACCCTGGGCACCAAAGTGATGGTTGAATCTTTAGACGGTCCGATTGAAGTTGAAGTTCGCCCTGGTACACAAAGTGGGGCAACTATTGCAGTGCGCAGCAAGGGTATGACGCGCCTTCGTGCGGCTACGCGGGGAGATTTAATCGTGCACGTTGAAGTGCAAACTCCTCATAAGTTAAACCGTGATCAAGAAGAGCTTTTGCGTAAGTTCGCAACATCTCGTGGAGAAAAGCCCGGCGATGTAAAGATCAAAGGTCACGAGCAAGGATTCTTCAGTAAATTTAGAGATGCCTTCGGACGCTGATGCTTACTCTCTTCTTCGTTAGCGATCTACCCACGACAGTCGGAAGTACTTTTGAATTTTCGGGCGATGATGCTGGGCACGCTATTCGCGTATTACGCACCCAAATTGGTGATGGTTTGGCGCTATCTGATGGAAAAGGCGCCTGGTCAATTGTTGAAGTAATTGCCATTGCAAAGAAATCTATGACTTTAAGAGTTGTCTCATCTGGTTTCGAGGAAGCCCTCCCTGTTGAATTTACCGTTGCCCAAGCTCTGACTAAAGGCGATCGCATCAAAGAGTCAATTGAATTAAGCACTGCAGGTGGCGCCGATGTAATTTTACTGTGGGCAGCGACTCGCTCAATCGGGAAAACCACACCTGATTTAATGCAGAAATTAGCCACGACTGCGCGCGAGGCAAGTAAGCAAACGCGGCGCAATCGAATTCCCTTTGTAATGGGTGTATTAGATGCCAAGAAGATTGCAGCTGAAATTCCAAATTATGATTTAGCAATTGTCTTTCACGAAAGCTCTGCTCAAAAGTTAACTGATGTAGTAAAGCCAGGAGCTAAGAAAGTACTACTCATCATCGGCCCAGAAGGTGGAATCACTGAAGAAGAGTTAGCGCTCTTTATATCTGCCGGTGCGCAGGTTGCGCTTATGGGACGTCCTATTTTTCGTTCGGCGCATGCGGCGATGGCGGGGCTTTCTGGCTTAAACGCTGCGCTAAAAATCTGGTAAAGGTATAGTCAACTTATGGCGTTAGACCCAGATTGCATCTTCTGCAAAATTATCGATGACGTGATTCCGGCCGACATTGTCTTTCGTAACGAGAACGTCGTCGCCTTTAACGATTTAAATCCGCAAGCCCCAACCCATGTATTGATCATTCCAACAATCCATACCGAAAACGCTGCTGGTCTGGCGAAGATGTCGGCGACGATCACCGCAGCGCTATTTACTGCAGCTGATCAAATCGCCCAGGATCGCGCGCTAACGGGTTACCGCACAGTCTTTAATACCGGCGCCGATGCTGGCCAGAGCGTTTTCCACGCTCACCTGCATCTCTTAGGCGGTCGTGGGCTCGCTTGGCCACCCGGTTAAAAGTAGTATTTCGGACTATATGGAGCGAACTCTGATCACCGTCCCGCCTGCAATTGCGATGGTCTCACTCATCGGCGCCGGCGATGCCAACTTAAGGGTAATTGAAGCAGCCTTCCCAAGCGTAAATATCACGGTACGCAGCAACGAGATTACTTTGCGCGGACCGCATATTGATTGCCTCGCGCTTGAAAAGTTATTTGCTGAAATGGTTGTTGTCATTCGTTCCGGACAAGCTTTGACAGTTGATGCAGTAACCCGCAGCATCGCAATGTTGGGGCAAGAACCAGCGGATAGCCCAGCGGAGGTTCTTTCGCTAAATATCGTTTCAAATCGCGGGCGCACGATTCGCCCAAAGACTGCAAATCAAAAACGTTATGTCGATGCGATCGAAGATAACACCATTACCTTTGGCATCGGCCCAGCCGGTACCGGAAAGACTTATTTAGCGATGGCTAAGGCAGTTGCGGCGCTGCAAGCAAAGAAGGTAAATCGCATCATCTTGACGCGTCCGGCAGTTGAAGCCGGTGAGCACTTAGGTTTCTTGCCCGGTACCTTAAGCGAGAAAATTGATCCTTACTTGCGCCCGCTCTTTGATGCTTTGCACGACATGATTGATGTGGACTCGATTCCGCGATTGATTCAAACTGGAGTAATCGAAGTTGCGCCACTGGCATTTATGCGCGGTCGCACCCTTAATGACTCCTTCATAATTTTAGATGAGGCGCAGAACACGACTCCTGAACAGATGAAGATGTTTTTAACTCGTTTGGGCTTTGGTTCAAAGATGGTGATTACTGGCGATATTACGCAGATAGATCTTCCAAATGGCGCTCACTCAGGCTTAAAGATCATCACAAATATTTTGAGTGATATAGACGATATCGCTTTCTTAGAGTTAACCGCTGAAGATGTTGTCCGCCACCGCTTGATCGGCGATATTGTAAAAGCCTATGCAAGGTATGACGAGGCAAAATCTGCTCCTCGTAACATCCGTAACTCGTAAAAATAATATGACTGTAGAAATCACCAATAAATCTGGCGAACTCGTGCCTGCTGACGGGGTACGTGACTTGCTGCAAAACGCCTTACTGGAATTGAAGTTAAACCCAGAATGTGAAATTAATTTAGTCTTTGTCGATATCCAAGAGATGACCGAGCTTCACATCAAATGGATGGATGAAAGCGGACCCACCGATGTGCTTTCTTTCCCGATGGATATGCCCGAACCCGGAAATGAAGCGGTCACTTTGGGAGATATCGTCATTGCGCCGGCTGTCGCCGCTCAACAAGCTGCAACTGCAGGCCATTCAATTGATCACGAAATCTTTATCTTGGCCGCTCACGGATTGCTCCATATCTTGGGGTATGACCACGCCAATGCTGCGGATGAGAAAGTTATGTTTACTCTGCAAGAAGATCTTGTAAAGAAATACCAGGAGAGTGCATGAACGCCTTTAATATCAGCGCAATCATTCTTCTGATCGCCTTTGCCGGATTCCTCGCCGCATCTGAATCAGCGCTTACTTCGATCTCAAGAATTCTTATCGAAGAGTTAGAAAGCAAGCGCGGTGGGCACTTACTGAAGAAGTACTCACAACAGCCATCTCGTTATTTAAATGTTCTTCTCTTGGTACGCAAGATCTGCGAATTCACTGCGGCAGCTCTGCTTGCCGTAGCTTTACTGCGCCA
>Ga0214919_10001862_pt1 | contig 33913 bp, 19 predicted proteins | sample LL1503_MetaG_FD_177994 | JGI IMG/M metagenome (GOLD analysis project Ga0214919, IMG submission 177994) | Freshwater microbial communities from Lake Lanier, Atlanta, Georgia, United States - LL-1503 | ecosystem: Environmental > Aquatic > Freshwater > Lake | place: USA: Georgia | collected...
AACTATTTGTAAAAAGGTTATTTGATTATTATAAATAAATATATTTTAATTTTGTTTATTGACATAATTTTTCAATAATTACATATTATTATGTTTAAATATGTAAAACCTTAATTGTCTGGCATTGGTTGTAGAATATATTAAAACTATAAATATTTTTTATAATTTTAATAAAAAATTTCTTAAAAATTAATATTTAAGAAAAAGTTTCTAAAAATCCTAGACATTGGTATATAATATTTGACTAAACTGGATATAATTAAGAAGTAACTTATAGAACTAGGTATTATTCAGAGTTTATAAAAAATTGAAGACCTCTGATAATACATGGGTCTAGTAACTTAGTCTAGATCTGGCTTTTCTAGTCAAATTTTAATTTGTATTTATAAATAACATTAATATATTTATTTAATTCTTCTTATTAATCGTCATTAATAATAAAATTATAAAAAATAGTAAAAAATATATATTCTATAGTTCCATAGTCATTTATCTATAACTAGTTATTATAAATTAATTATTTAAGTTTTCTTTTCTTTTTTTACCAAAAAAAAGAAGAGAATCTAGAATAAAAACTAGGACTAGTTTTAGGACGACATGTCGAACAAAGTGTATTTGGTGTATTATTTTTTATCTTATTTAATATATTATTTTTAGTATATGAAATGATATTAGAATTCATATTTAAAATAACAAAAGAATCTTTATTTAACGTCCTAGCAATATCACTATTTGTAGATATTGTTAGGACTGGATATACATCTTTATCATCTCTACTATCTTTTTGTATTTTTACTGAAAACTTTTTATCTTGAGAATTTTTTTCATACCAATTATTTGTCTTAATTCGTGCAACATATCCATTTGTTTGAAGTACTTCCTTAATTTTAGGATTTTTAAAAGTTTCTTTTGGAAAAATAATAAATTTATTATCTGGATTTTCTTTATGAATTGTTATATTGTTTAATGGTAAAGTATTGTAACTATAATAGTTTGATAATAAATAAGCATTTTCGTAATCATCGTTATGCCCTCTTATTACAAAATCTATATTATTTACATTTAAAAAATTATATAGCAAATCAGTCGGAATTTTTCCTCTACCACCATAACTAGTAAAACCTGATTTTTTTGTTATATAATCAGCCCATCTAATACTAGATGTAGATCTTGATCCTATTTCTAGGTGTTCAACTTTATATTCATTTAAACTTATGCATCTTTTATTACCAATCTTATAAGTATCTTCTACAGTTTGTTCTAATGGTATTCCTCCATGAGATAACCAATATCTATTAGTTTGAGTCTCATCACTATAAGTTAAAACTATACCACTTGAACAATATGCTAATAATTTTTTCATATAAGAAATAATTTTATTATAATATAGAGCAGGTATTTTTTTTGTTATTTCAGCTGTAAAACCGTATCCTCTAGTATTTTCTTGTATCCATTGTGATGGTTCTTCATGATTACCTCTATTCAATATAATTTTTAAATTATTTGGATCATTATTATTTTTGCATATAAATTTACATATTATATAATATATTTCAAGTGCATATTGTCCTCTATCTGCTATATCTCCTAGAAATATTATTTTGTATTCATCATTTATTATATAATTTTCAAAATTAATTATATTTAAATAATGTAATCTTAAAAATATTCTAAAAAATGCATGAAAACTACCATGAAAATCACCTAAAATTACTACTTTACTATCATCATTTAAAGTTATATTAAATATATGAGATTTTTTTAATATATTATTTAAATATTTAATATTTATTAGAGATGTTTCACTTTTACTATTATTTTTTACTGCATTACAATTATCACATCTATGACTAAGTATTTGTTGATCATTTGTATGAATTTTTTTTGTTTGAATAATTGCTTTTCTAATTGTTTTTATTATATTTTTAATTCTTTTTTCATTATAAAAAGGGTTAACTTGATAATTTTCAAATTTTAAATGTTTTGTTATATGATGTTTGTAAAATTTATAAAAATCCTTTAAATTATTCATTGTTCCACCACTCTGTTTTTCAGTCTCATCATTATTAAATGAAGTTAAAATATCACTAGAATATAATCTATTATCTTTATATACTTGGCTTATATCAAAGTTTATTTTATTTAAATTTATTATATTATCTTGATAATATACTTGTTTTTTTATATTTTTATAATAGTAATACTCCATTGGGTGAATTATACCTTTTGTTTCATAATTAACATATAAATTATTAAATTTTTGTTTAGCATCAATTTTGAAAAAATCTTGATCTTGTCCATAAGGTTCTTTTATCGAAGCTACGTCATAAATATATACATCAATATATGGTGTATTTGCATCATTAACATTTATAGTGTTTGATTCATTTTTATGTTTTACAGAATTCTTTAATTTTAATGTATTTGCATTATTAACATTTATACTGTTTGATTCATTTTCATGTATTACATCATTCTTTAATTCTAATATTTTTACATTGTTTGATTTTGATATATTTTGTGAATTCAAATTATTCAGAATTACTGTTGGTTTAGGGATTGGTATAATATTATTCATATTTTTCATATTTGATATATTATAAATTTATAAAAAAATTTTCTTAAATTCCTTAAATATTATTTCTTAAACGCATTTATTTTTTTTAAAAATAAAAAGTGTTTTAGTTTTTTTTATTTTTTTAAAAATATATCATTTATATCTACCTATTCTATAACTAATAATTTTTATAGAAATATTATCAATTGTATTTTCAACTAAAAAATAAAAATTGACTGGTAGGGTCTGAGTCCAATTCAGACGTCCTTTATTTATTGTTTTATTACAATAATTTATTTCACTTAAATTTTATATATTTTGACATAAAGTTATTAGCTAATATAATAGCATCTATTATATTAATTTTTTTGTTAAATGAACTTTATAAATATTATAAAAATATCTTAAATTTTTGATTCTACTGTTTGTTATGTAAAAATATCATACACCCGAAAATTTTATTTTTGGACACCTTTTTATTAAAGAATTAAATTATTAAATATTTTATAATTTGATACACTCTATATTTTTATTTTTAAACATTAATATATAATAATTTTTTTAATGTTAATAATTTATTTATAAATATATTATTTCATTGTTATTATTGTAAAAATAACTTATAAATCTATTAAAAATAATTTATTTTTTAGTTTTCTTTACTTTTGGTTCAGAATTTACTTTTTTAATTTTAATTTTCTTCATTTCTTTTTTAGGTTCTTCATATACTGGTTCATTAATATTAACTTCATCAAAATCAATATTTAATTCATCTTTACCATAATTAACATCATTGATATTAATGTTATTAAAAGATGGTTCAGAATCTTCATTTTGTTCTGTTTCTTCTTGTTTAACCTTTTTATTTTTCTCCTTAATAATAACATTTGATGTTTGTATAGATTCCAATTCAAATTGTTCAGTCTTTTCTAATCCAAATCCAAAATTAAAATCAGAGTCATTAACATCTTCTGTTGCTTCATGTGCTAAATAAGCTGTTGAAAAAGCAGAATCAACATCTTTTTCATCAACATCTATATCTTCCGATTCTATATAATCATCTATATCAATTTTCTCTAATAATTTATCTTCATCCATTAATATTTCAAAAAAGTTTGTTCCAGATTTACAAAACTGACCCGCTAAAATATTTGCAGACACACCTTTCATATTATCTTTTTCAGCAAACAAAGAAGCTTTAGTAAATATATTCATTACTTCTTCGAAAGAAGCTTTTGCAATAGGTCCAATCTCAGAATTTTTATTTAATCCATGTCTATCAATTTGCATAAATTTACCTCTATAAGTCATAATATCTGAAAGCAATTGTATATGTCTTGGATTAGGACCTTTTTCAGAATAAACTTTGAATAATTCCCTATATAATAATTCACGAGTTGCTTCTATTCCAAATATATCATGAAATTCAATAATATCATTTGTTATAGTACGTGTATTATCTATATCATCATCACTTAAAATATCCAACAAATTACTTCCACTTGTTTTTAAAATCCATTCTTTAGAAGAACTAATAGAACCATCTAATGAATATTTTAATAAATTGGATTCTGCTAACTCAACCTGTTTAACATCTGTAATACCTCTTAATTGTAAACAAATAAGTTGTTTCTCAAAATCTTTCATAAATTCTAAAAAGTTTCCTTTACTATCTTGTTTAATTCTAATCCTCATAACAACATTATTAATACTATCATCACTATATACACAATCTATTTCTTCATCATTATGAAAATTTTCTTTGATTGTTTGTTGTATTTCTTGAATTGTTATTTTACGATTCATCAAACTTTCTTTATCAAATATCAATCTCAATATCCACGGTGATAAACATGATTCATCTATATTATCAATATCAAACAAGGCTGAAAATTCTTTGTAACTTTTAATAAATTCACAATCTTCATTATAATCTGTTACACCCAATTTATTATCATATAAAATCTCAGTTTTTGCCAAAATATCCTTCAATTGTGTATATGAAAATCTTGATTGAATCTTTTTTGCTCTATCTTTATTGTTAGAATTAGTATTATTTAGATATATGATCATATTCCTTTCTTTTGGATTTTTGCTAACATTTATTAACTCTCTTAGACGAGGAATTCCTTGTGTAATGACCAATGAACCAGCACCCACCCCCGCTAAATGGAACGTGTCTACGATACAAAGTACATTATATATGTTAAAATTACGAGTTTCTTCAACTGTCAAATCATATGCATAATCTGTTGTATTTTCAACTTCTTCAATAGATTTAATTTTATCAAATAAAACACCTGTAAATCTTCCATTTCGATCTTCATAAACTATTTCTCCATCTATTTCATTTGGAACTTTTTCATATTCTTTATTATATTCATATTTATATGGATGATTCAAAATTTCTTGAAGTTTTTCTTGTTTATTATTGATTTTCATATTCAATATATTTGCTAATTTATGACATTGTTGATTAGTGATATATACATAATATAATTGTTTAATATCTTTACTACCTCTATTATTTGTTTCTTGTTTCTTATATTTTTTAATACATGAATAAACACCAAATATATTCAAAATTTGTTGAACGTCAATTAACATCGTTTTTGATGTAGATGAAATATTCATACGTTTACTTCTCACATCAATGCATCCATCCCCTCCAATATATGCATCCAAAAATCCTCTTAAACATGTTTTATTAGAAAATATAATTTTATCTGATATAAATTTGTTATGACTCAATTTTCCACAAAAGATTTCTAAAATTCTACATAATAATGTATTATATATTCTTAAATCTTGACTAGTCCATCCTTCTTTATTTTTATTCTCATGTTTATAAATATTTGTTGTAATATTCCATTTTTTACACAATTCTTCAATTGGTTCATAATATTTAGCATCATTATTTGAAATAGATATTTGATGTTTTGTCATACATCCCTCTGCACAATAAGCTCCTATTAAATATCCAAAGTTATAATCTAAATCAATAACTTCTGGTATTTCATACTCACAGTTATTAGATAATAACATATAAACTTTACCATCTCTAATAGTACTCTTTGTTTTACGACCAGGTCTAACCCTATCACTTGCCAATTGTACAACAGTATCACTTCTTTTATGTGGTAAAATAAATGTTTTATTTGAATGTTTTACCCACCAATGATGTTCTTTCATTACTGATTTAGCTTTTTCTAATTCACTTCCATAAACATATTCATTCATTGGTAAAATACATCTTAAATCTAATTTATATGTTTCATTAAAATCAATCTGTTTTGTACTAACTGGTAAATAATCACCGACTCGAAGATGATCTCCATCACATGCAATAATCTTTCCATCAATTAGTTTTAAAAATGATTTAGCCTTAGTTGCAATAACTTCTCGCTCATCATCAGTAGTAATTTTCAACATAGTATTTGAACCATCTTTGTTAATAACTGGATGTTTCGTAACTGCTTCAATTCTTTTCCATAAAACTTCTCCGTCTTCTGTACAAGAAGGAATTTCAAAATATTCAATACATTCTGCATAAGTAGTATCTTTATCTTCCATATAATCTATTTTCTCAGATCTCTTAATCTCATGTTCAATAAATTCTCCTATTTGAACCTTCCTAATCATTTTATTAGAATCTCTTACAATAATTTCAGTTTCATATGTTACGGAATTCAGAGTCAATTGTGTTGAAATTTCTCCCAATGTTTGTGCACCAATAATACCGACCAATTCACCTGGATTAACAAGTGAAGACATCATTTTTTCCTTAATTAACAAGATAATACTATCAAATGTATCTTTACTCATTCTATATTCTTTAATGACTCTTTTACTGCATAAAAATGATTTAAACAATATTTTGAACAATTTCCAATTTTTTTCTTTTTCAGGTAAATATTTAACAATATCTATCATTGTTTCATTAAATGTTTCTATTACATATCTAGGCGTTAAATTGGATAAATCAAATGGTTGAACATTAAACTTAATCAATTGTGATGAGATAACTCTAAATAAATTAATAGGAATATATGTATTAATATCACCAATTGCTTCAGTATTTGCAAAAAAATTATATCTAAGATCTTCTCTATATTTATATATTTCATCATATTCATATTTCAACATGTCCATATATTCAGAATCATTCATCATTTCTTTTATAGTTTCTGGTTTCATAAATCCTTCAAAATATGATACATCATCTAATGAATCATATTTATAAACATCTTCCATCTTATGATTATCATATTCAATCAATTCAATTCTTGTAACTTTTTCTAATTTAATTGGATCAAAACTATCATCTCCATAACTAAATTGTACAATGTGATTTGTAGCATTTCTAACACTAAAATCATAATTTACTACTAAATCTTCTGCGGCTTTAATCAATTTACGAGATAAATATCCAGAATCCGCTGTATCAACTACATGTAGTCCATTTGCAAGTCCAAAATTTAATGTTGATGGAACAGTTAAATCATATACTTTATTATATTTTGTTGAATCAACTAAATTAATCTCAACTATTGGATCAAGAATAATATCATTATATTTTTTTAGATTATCTAATAAAACAACATTTAATATTAATGGATTAGTTTGATCAATATCATAATAAATACCTTGCATATTTCCAGTTAATATTGCAATATCACGTTCTTTAATATCGCTAAAAACTTTATCATAATCATATTCATTATTCATATTATTTGAAGGTACTCTCAAACTAACTGGAACAAAATCACCAATTGAAACATTTGATGCAGATTTTCTTTCAAGTTGTTTGATATCATCATTCCAAATCAATAATGAATGTGAATCTGTAACAATAACAGACCTACCACTACTTGTTTTAATTTCATACATAATTTTAGAAGGATTATGTCTAGTAACGTGTGTTATTTCACCCCATTTAATATTACCATCTAAATCTGTTGTTGGTATATATGTTTTATTATCAATTTCTAACATTTCACGACATTCATCATCATTCTCATCTACAACAATATTTTTACAGTTTAATATTTCATCAATCCAATCACCTATATTAACATGTTTCACAATTCCTTCTTCCATAATAATTATAGGTGTATCTCCAGTAACAGACTTGATAGCAGTATCAATAGTACCTGTTCTACCACCCATAGCATGAAAGAACATTTCACTCGGAGACAATCCTTCAATAAAACTATTTCTACAAAATCCCTTTGCATCTGGTCCAACATCATTTCTACTAAAATGTGGTAATGTTCTATCAGTAAATCCTTCTTGAATACGATCTCCCCAAATATCTTGTTGTCCAACACACCCCATAATTTGTAAAATATTTGTTGCTTTACCTTTTGATCCAGATGCTTTATCACCTGCTTGATATAAATTATTATTTTTATCAATTTTATCAAAAATAAATTCCTTTACTTTTTCTGACAGATTTGATAAAATCTTCATTAATTCAAATTCTAAATTTGATCCTTTATAAATATCATCTAAATCATTTGCAAATACACCATGATGTGCTTTTTTAATCAAATCAAAAGATTCTTCCAAATATTTATTAGAAATTTCTTTAATTGTTTTTCTATATTCTCTTGATACAATAGAATCACCAAAACCAATCGTAAAACTATTATCAACCATCCATCGTGTAACCAAATTTTGAGTATCATTCAAAAAATCATTACATGTTTCCATTCCATAAGCATTATAAATTTGTTTAATTAAACCAGCAGAACCTGCACCAAGTGAATCCATATTTAAAAATCCATCTGTTATTTGACCTCTAATAATTTTTACAGATTTTACCTGATTAATATTAATATCTGGTAAAATAAGAGAATATAATTGCTTTCCTGTCCAATATGGAACATTATAATCATAACCTTCTGGTTCTGGTAAATATCCATTATATTTTTTATTAAACATCATATAATTTTGCATCTGATCTTTTCTTAATCTAATATCTTTCTTGGTCATTAAATATGCACCAATAAGAGTATCTTGACATATTTCAATACAAGGAGTACTTGTACCTGGTGAAATAATATGGTTTGGTACTAAACATATTTGTTCTAATTCTGTAAAAGTTTGCACAGATTGTGGTATGTGCATGTTCATTTCATCGCCCAGATGAATCCTTAATGTTTCCAAAAAGGGTGGACTGTATCTTAAGCCAACTAAGGTGACTAACCTATCATTGTTGACCAACTCCCGTTCAGTCTCTGAATGCCCAACATAGTCTTGTCATAACGACTTTAGTCAGTAACACTGCGGATTATCCATTTCATTCTATATAGAATTCATCTTTATCATTATTACCATTGGGTTCGGCTATTAACCGAGTTCCTTTTTAAAGTTTCAAATAAAAAGTGGTAGATAAAGCTTTAGGAACTTCCCGCAACAAGGAATTTCGCTATTGATAAATCAATAACTAGAGGATTTCAGCCTTTTAAGCTCCCCTGTTTTCGACAGCGTGTTTATCGAAATCTGCATTATAAGGTTTACACACAGTAACATTTAATCTAAATGTACTAAATGGTAAAATTTTAATTTTATGTGACATCATACTCATTCTATGTAATGTAGGTTGTCTATTAAATAAACATATATCTCCATCTATTAAATGTCTGTGTACAATATCACCTATTTGTAAATTATCAGCTACTTGTTGAACATCAACATGTTTTAATGATATATTCATTTGATTTCCATCAGATGTTTTTGTAACAGTTTTTGCTCCAGGATAATTTTTAGGACCATTCTTTACAACAACTCTCATTTTCTTAATATTAAATCTTGTAACAATTTCAGGAAAAGTTAAATTCATTGCAATTTTTTGTGGAACACCATATTCATCTATATTAATATTTGGATCAACCGAAATTACTGTTCTTGCTGAATAGTCTACACGTTTACCCATAATATTATTTCTTAAACGACCTTCTTTTCCTTTTAATCTTTGTGTAATTGCTTTTAATGCTCTAAAAGATGATCTTTGTGCATTTTGAGGAACACCTGGTATTTCATTATCCATATAAGTTGATACTAAATATTGCAAATAACCTTGATAATCATCTATCTTTTTATTATTACTATTACTATTTTCTAACACTTGTTTTAATAATTTATTTGATTTAACAATACTTGTTAAAGCATATGTCAAATCATCTTCAGAACGTTGATTATCAGATTGTCTTACAGATGGTCTTACAGATGGAGGAGGAACTGCTAAACTTGTAATTATCATCCATTCTGGTCTACTATAAATATGTGAAAATCCAAGGAAATTTACATCTTCATCTTTTATCTTTTTAAAAATTTGACAACATATCAAAGGTGTAAAATTTTGTTGATTCATTACTTTATTATCTTTTAATGCATTCTGTGAGAAATGTGCATAAATTTGAATAATATTATTTTTATCTTTAATACTTGCAGAACTATTTAATCTAGAATATTTTGTTGGCTGTAATACAAAACATCCATTATTATAACAACATTTTTTATTTTTAGCACATAATGCTAAACAAGAAACAAATCTATTAGAACCTTTTTTTCCTTCTAATTCTTTTATAACAGCTGGATCATTTTTGTCTAAAAGTAAATTAGAACATCTAAAACATACACATTTTAATACTTTTTCAACATACGTTATAAAATGATTATTAAATACTGGTAATGCAAGATCAATTTTTCCAAAATATCCTGGACATAATTCTGCTTTTTTTTCATCAGTTGGGCATATAATAGATGCATCAATAGATCCCATATTGTGATCAAATAATCCATTATTTTTAGGAATATTTGAATCATATGTTTCTGGAATTAATATATCTGCTACCGATCCTCTCTTAATATCTTGATGACTAAAAAGACTAAACTGAATTTCATTTAGACTTTCTAAATAATCGGTATTCTGTAATTCATTTAATAGATGAGTCATTTAGATATATTATATAATTCTATATAATTTTTTAAGTAAATAAAAAAAATATCATTTTTTTTTATTTTTATATTAAATTAAATTTAATATAAAATATTCATTTAATATAAAAATATTTATTTAATATATAATGAAAGAACATTTCATAATTACTTTACCAGGTACTGGAAATAATTACACTCGTAAATATTCATGGACTATATTAATTTGTATTATTTTATCAATCGTTATTATATATCCTATATTAGGATTTAATTCAGTATCATCTATATTAAGTGGAATAATATTATTTTTTATATTATTTGTAATATTTTCTTCTATTACTAATGAAAATTTATCTAATGAATTACCAAGTACTTTATATCCATCACTTCCTCATACAGGATTAGATGGAATAAGTTTGAATAGTTATGTAGCAGGAACAAATATAAATTTAAGAATATAATTTAAAAATATATCTATAAATAAATCTATTAATAATATCTTCAAAAAAATATTATTAAATAAGTAGTAACATGGCTAGTATTAAATTTCCATATAATCTTTTTTTAACAAATAAAAATTTATCTATTAATAAAATTAATAATAGTGATATTCTTTCTATATCTTCTTCAAAAGTAACAATATTAATTGAATATAAATCATATATTGATGAATATATTAAAAAAAATAAAATAGATATAAAAAAAATAGATAAATTCTTTTTAAATAAATTAGATGATTTTTTTATAAAAAAATATAAAGAAATTGAAAAATTTTTTAAAGAACTCATTAATTATAAAAAAAAAATAAAGTTATATAATAATAATATAAATAATTATATAAAAAAATCATTGATATATAATAATCCAATTAATGACAATATAATATCTCATTCTTTTGATAAAGATTTTTTTGAAAAAAAAATTAGTTATAATATTTATGAAGATATTAATAAAAAAATTAAAATTCAATTAGATATTTTAATACAAGGTAAGAAAATAAATATGTCACGTTATTCAATTGGATTAATATCACCTTATTTATCATCTGGTGTAAATAATATTATTAGTTTTATTAAATTTATTATTAATAAAAATAATATTACAAATAATAAAAAAATTAATATTTTTAATCATATACCTATAAAAGATTTAGATTTTAGTGATACTTTAATTAATATTTTATTAAATGAATATGATAATTTTGATAATGATAGAGATAAAATGGAATTATTAATAAAAAAAATGATAGAATCAATTAAAATAGATCCAAATAAAATTTTTATGACAGATATGGATAAAATATCTAAAAGAAGAACCATAAAACATGAATATATTATACCATATAAAATAGATTCATCTTATAGTAGTATTTCTTTACGTGAAATTAACAGTATAGATATATCACGTATTACTGATGTTGATACATTATTAAACCACAATTTTGATGTTATATCACATGTTCTTCAAAATACTAAATCGCCCGATGATTTAGATAAAAATAATTATAAAAATGTATATTGTTGTTTTTTATTTTTTGTAATTGGAATATTTTATGATATATATAAAGAATTTTTAATTAGTGTTGATAAAATCTTGGAAAAATTAACAAAACCAACAGAAAAAAGATTTAAAATATTAAATTTAAAAGATGCATTTGATTATACAACAGACTTAAGTTTTTCTTTATTATCATTTAGATATATATTAAAAAATAATTTTTATTTTTTCTTTATTCCTTCAGATATTGATAGAGAAAATTATGGTATGGAAAGAGATATAAATAATAAATGTTTTGTTCTACAAAATGGTGCAATATTTTTACAAAGTAACGAAGAAATATTTAATAATTATCCATTTGTATATAATGAAAGTATATCAAAAACTCTTGATTTTATAGATATTGATGATGATAAATTAAAAAAATTTATATTAAATATATATAATGATAATGATATACATGATAAAAATAAAATTTTAGATTTTGGAGGAAAATCATTTGATAATAAAATATTAGATAAATCAAATGAATTTTTGAAAGAATATTATAACATAACTTTAAAGAATAATAAATTTAATATATTTATAATTGAATTAATAATAAAATATTTTATAGATAAAAATATTCCTTATGAAATTATTAAAGATTTTAATGATATTTTAATAGATATGAAAGATCCAAAATTATCTACAAATAAAAAAGATATATTAGAAAAAAAATTGTTATATAGAATTGAAAAGAATTTTGAAAAAGCTGTTAATTATTATAAACAAAAAATTATTATTGAAAAACAACTCAATTATGTAATAGAAAATAATAATAATAATAATAATATTGATACAAAATATTATAAATTGAATGATAAATTAGATATTGTTAAATTGTGTTTTAATGTATATAATTTAAATGGTTTATCAACAATATCAATATGCAAATATTATATTGAAGATTTTGAATTTAAAAATAATTTAATAAAAAAACTATATAAAATTAAAAAAAAGAATGAAGATATTCTTTATAGATTCATAAAAAATTTTGATAAATAATACAAAGTTATATAAAATATTTAAATTTATATATCCAAATCTATGATTTTTTTATAAATTATTTATTTGAAAATGTTTGAAAAATCTATTTTATCCATTCCTATAAATTTTTTAAATATTTCTTCAATAGATAATTTAATATTATCATTATTAATTTGTTCTTTATTTTTATTTAAAAAAATATCAGATAAATTATTATTATTGATATTATCACTATCATTATTGATATTATCACTATCATTATTGATATTAAATAATTTTGTTATTGGATTATTTATTAATTTATCACTTATTGGTATATTAACTTCAAGTATATATTTTTTTTCTTTATTTTTTGTAAATAATAATATTAAATATCTAAACAAAATTATAAAAATTATAAAAATAGTACTAAGTAAAAAATTAAAAGTATCAATATTTATATAATTTTTAAAATTATCAATAATATAATATAAAAAACAACAATCTATATCATTATTAATAATATTTTTTTCATTTTTTTCTTTATCTAAATTTTCTAAAATATTTAGATAAGTATCTTTACTTTCAATATTATTTATTGTATTTTCTTTTATTAAATTATATATATATTCTAAATTATTAAATGAATACATGTTATAATAATTATTTTTTATATTTTTTAAATACCAATCAATATAATCATTTAAGAGTATTAAATTAATATTATATAATGATTTATAATTATCTTTATCAAAAATAGATATTAAAAAATTTATTGATTCTCTATCCCATAATTTAAAATTCTTATTAATTAATTGATCTCTTATTTTTTTTTCTATATATTCAATTTCAATATTCATATTAAATTTATATATGAAAAAAAATAAAATAAAAAAACATTTTAATTAATTAAAATAATTAATTAAAAATATTTTGAATACCAATATCTGTAAATATATTTATTGCTATATCACCTTCGTATGATATTTCCCATAATAAAGATTCTGTAAAATGTTTTTCTTTCATAAATAATTCTAAACCTCTAATTAATGGACTATTCTCTTTTAATAATTCTTCATTAATTTTTTTAAAAAAAATTTTTTGTGGATCAACTAAGTTAGAATCATATACATCTATATAATTTTGTAATAATGTAATATTACTAACTTTATCATTTATTAAAGAACATGAAATAGATATATTAGAATTCAAATAGAAATCTAACAATTCGTTTAAATTTAATGGAAAATAATTAATAAAATATAATTTTAAATGAATAAAAAATGATAAGATTAACAAAAAATATTTTATTAGAATATTTTTTAATAAATAATCACTATTTGTTATATATAAAAAAAAATTATCTTTTGACATATTTTTTTTTATAGTATAACATAGAATATCATGTAGATTTCTATTCTTGATAAAAACTATAGAATATTTAAAGAACATATTATTTAATATATTTAAATAATAATAAATTTTATTAAATAAAATAATCAATTTTATTTAAATAAAAATATCATATATCATTAATATTATGAATAAAAAATATAATTTTAACAAAAAAGGTGGTAATCTTTCAAATAGACCGTATTTATTAGAAATATCTAAATTTAAATTAAATGAAATCCTACTTAAAAAAGAAAAGGAAACTGATGAATTATCGAGAGGATTAACATATACAGAAGAACTCTCTCCTCTATCTGGTTCTGAATTAAAATATGATCCAGATCTATGGAATAAAGATGATAAAATAAAAAATAGCCATAATTGTTATACATATGCATTAGGAAAAATTGTAAAAAAATTAAAAAGTAAAGCTCAACCAGGTTATGCATCAGGGTATGATCATATAGACGATGAATATAAATGTGAAGACTTTAGAGAAAGATTAAAAAATGATTCACCTGGTAGTTATTTAGAAAAATTTGATAATAAATGTTTACCAGGATTTTATAAAGTATTTTTAGCATTAGATCCTGGAAATGATTATCATTGGTGGAGACAAAATTCTTATAATGAGACTGACTTAAATAAAGGAACATGGTCGCACAAACCAGGTAGCACTGATGTTGTAAATGTTGATGCAGATGGAAAACCAATATATAATCCATTAAAAGCAAATAGAAATTATAGTTCTTTAAATTATAGTAAACCTTGTTTTTTTGCATGCATATATTCAGATTTAACAAGATCTATTGATGAAATATATAAAAAATAATTTATTTATTGTTAAATGATTGTAAATATTTTAGTACTATTAATTTTTTCACATTACTTTGTAATAATAGTATTTCTAGATTATAATCTTTATTATCTTCACTATTTCTTAATTTATTTATTGTTTTTTGAATTTTATCTATTTCTTTTTTAATTTCAATATCACTCATTTTTTTATTAATATCTTTATTAATATCTTTATTAATATCTTTATTAATATCTTTATTAATATCTTTATTAATATCTTTATTAATATCTTTATTAATATCTTTATTAGTATCTTTATTAATATCTTTATTAATATCTTTATTAATATCTTTATTAATATCTTTATTTATATCTTTATTAATATCTTTATTAATATCTCTATTTATATCTCTATTTATATCTCTATTTATATCTCTATTGATATCTTTACTGATATTTTTAATTTTATTATTAAAATAAAAAATATTATTAGATTCTTTAATAAAATTATTATATATATTTTTTTTTATATTATATAGATAATATAATAATAAAATTATTTTATATTTTATATTAAATATAAAATTATTAATTTCATTAATATTATCTTTATCTATTAATAAATGTAATGATTGATATATATCATATTTTATATTTTTAAATAATTTTGATAGATTATTTGATTTAAGATTTGTTAAATCAGTTTTTTTATTAATACTTTCACCTAATTTATGATCTATAATATTTAATAATTTACTTTTATTTTTACTAAAAGGTGTTATTAGACTTATATCCTTATTTTTAATATTTTTTAATTGTTCAATAAAATTTTCTATTATTTTTTCATTAAAAGTATCTTTATAAATTTTTTTTAAAGTCTTCCCATCTATATCACAATTATTAAATATTTTTTCATAATCTTCTGTTAAATCTACTTTCTTTTCTTTTTTTTCTGTTTTTTTATTTTGTTTAATTGGAATTTTTGTTTTTAAATTTTTTTTACCACCTTTTATTTTTTTTACAACCTTTTCTTTTTTTTCTTTTTTTTCTTTATTTTTTTCATTTTTTTGTTTTAGTATATTGCTTAATAATGAAGAAAATTCATTATTATTAAATATTATAGAATATCTACTATTAGAAGAAAATAATTCTTTAATTAAAAATATTAAAATAAACCAATATTTAAAATTACTAGATATATTTTTAAAAGAATCTTTTGATATTATTTTATCAATATTATTCTCTATATCTTTATAAAATATTTTAGATTCAAATGATGATATATCATTATTTTCAGTATCTATTAAAGTAAATATAAATCTTACAAAAAATTCACTTAATTGTATATTAAATTCTGGTTTTTTATTTATATTTAAAACACTTTTATTATCAAATAAAAGTTTAGTATTATCATCAGATGGTAAATATTTATGCATAATAATATTCATATATTCTCTTTTAATTATTTCAATATGATTATTACACTCATCGATTTTTTTTTTAACTGTATCTATTTTTCGAATTAATTGTATTTTAAACTCATTAAATATACTTTTATCAATGTTAGAATAAATATCACTTAAATTTTTTATTATTTCACTAGATGGGTTATTTATTATATCTAAAATATTAATATCATTTTTATCTATATTAATTTGAAATAAATCATTATATAAAAAATAATAAAATATATATTTAGTTTCTTTGTCATTATCATTTTCTAAAATATCAATACATTTATTAAATTGTTCTGTTGATTCTTTATTTAATTTAGAAATAAATATATCTTCTTTATTCATTATATTAATAATAAATATATTAATAATAAATATATTTTTAAAGATAATTTAAAGACATAAAAATAATTATTGTACAAAAATAATTATTGTACAAAAATAATTATTTTTATATTTTTAAATAGACTTAGTTCTTCTAACCTTAAATAAGGAATTTTCCTTATTTAACTTTTTATATACATAAGGTGTTTCATAATTAATTATGAAACATCTTATATTTGTAAAAAAGTTATTTTATTATTGTAAATAAATATATTTTAATTTTTTAATAATTACATATTATTATCAATTCTACTAAATTAATAAATTAACAATAAAATAACATATAAATATATTTTTATTGTTAATAAATGCAATAGAAAATAATGCAATATTTTAAAAATATATAAAATTATACATCAGTAATTTAATTTTAAATAAATTTAAATTCTTTTATAGATTTATTTAAATTTTATTTTTTATATTTATTGATTATAATTTATCAATAACTTTTATTTAATCTATAAATTTAAAATATATTTTTATAAATTAAAAATATATTTTATTGATATAAATATATAAAAATACAATAAAATCTTTAATTTAGTAGCATTGATATTATTATATTTAAATATGTAAATCCTTAAGTATCTGGCATTGATCCTATATTATTTTTGTAACCAAAAAATTTATCTATTATTTCATTTATAAATAATCTAATTTCTTTTTTTTGATTTTCTTCATTTTTATTAATTATTACACTAGAATTTTCTAATTTTCTAAAAATATTATTTTTTTGAATATTTTTATCATTTGTTTTATTAAGATTTATTAATATATTATATATATATAATCTCTCAGAAGGTGATAAAATAGGTACGGTATCAACACCAATTTTTTTAATAATTCTTTCAAAGTTAATTCTAAATTTTTCATTTTTATAAAGTTTATTCAAATAATTATGATTAGGTTTATAAGGTAAATATTTATGATATAAATATTTTTTTCTAATATTTTCTACTATGTCTATAAATTCACTTTTAAATTCAATATTAATATTTTCATCTATATAAAATAGTTTAAAAAAATTAATTTTATCTATTTTATTATTTTTTAATTCATTAATATTAAAATAATATTTTTCACTAATAAATTCAATTAATTCTAATATATCATATATTTTTTCTATATCATTATTAAATAATATATTTAATGTATCATCTATATTAAATTTAAAATTTCCTAATAAAAGTTTTTCATGATCTTTTAAAATATTTTTTTCAGTTCCATATATTAAATGACAATTTAATACGGAATATATAGATAAATCATTAATATCAATTTTAATATTTTTATTATTTAATAATTCGCTAATTATCTCATAAGTTTCACTACTAGTTAATAGTAATCTTAAATCATTATATATTAATAATGAAAATAATTTATTTTTTTTTAAAGAATTATCTCTAAATAAATATGGAGATAAATCATATTTTATTCCATTTAGTTTAATATCTATTTTTTTTATTATATTTGATGGATTTGATAAATATGATTTATTTAATATTTTTTTAGTGTAACTTAAAATTTTATTTGGAACATTTAATGGTCTAAATTTTTCAATAAAATTTTTATCTGATAAATTTGTTTCTTTTTCTACTTCTGAAATAAAGGTATTAATAAAATTTTTAGTATTAATATTATTAAAACCTTTTAATATATTCCTAAAAAATATATATATTTCATAGTTTATTATATGATTTTTATAATTTTCATATATATCTGTAATTCTAAATATTTTTGAATCTTTAAAAAAAGTTATATCAAAATAATCATTAAAAGTTAAGTCAATAATATTATATATATAACAATTTGTATTTCTCTTATGTTCACCTATAATTTTATTAGTTTCAATGTTTATATTTATATTTTTATTAACATTAATATCAATATTTGTATTAATATTTATTGAACTATCTATAAATTCATTTTTAATAATAATCTTTTTAATATTTATTTTAATTAATTTAGAAATATTATTGACCATTAAATTTATAAAATCTTTATATGATTTTATATTATTAATATGTTCTCTAGTACTATCATGATAAATATGTTCAAAATAAGATGATTGTTTTTTATTTATAGATCTATTTAAATATTTAATACATTGATATTGCATTTTATTTTTACTATTTTTTTTTTTATTACTACTATTCTTTATTAACTTTTTATAAATATCTTTTAATTCTATATTATCTTTATAATTATAAAAATAATTTATATTATGCCCTTTTTCTATATTTCTAAGTCTAAAAATTCCTTGCATTACTTCAGTTAATGTATTTAATTTATTTATTGTAACTAATCCATTCATATTATAAGGTTGTTTAAAATCTATTCCAATTGTATGTTTATTATCATAATAAATAAATATATCATCAATTTCATTATTATATTTATTATAATTACCATCATAAATCATTTTTTCATTATCTTTATTTATATATATTATTTTTCTGTGTATATTATTATTTTTAAAAGTATCAAATATTAGTTCTACAATATTTATTACAGAATTTCTGATAAAGAATCCTCCAACATCTATTAATGAATCATACTTTATAATATTATTATCATTAAATAAATATTTTGATAAACAAATTTCTATATTAGTATATTTTTTATATTTAATTATTTTTTTAGCTCTGAAAAAAATATTCTTAAATTTTTCTAGAGAATCATTATTTTTTATTTTTTTTAAACAACAATTTATCACATTATTTTTATTTTCATTTATTTCATTATAATTAATTAATTCTGTTATGATATTATAAGGTAATTCAAAATCAACAGTTCCTGAAAATGTTATTTTATTTTTAGTAAATGATTCTCCTAATATATCTATTGTTGATATATTATATTGAGTCAATGATATTTTAAAAAATATAGGATATATGATATATTTAACATAAGAATATATTATTTCATCAATATTTATTAAATTATTAATAATATTAACAATATTCATTATTAAATCATTATCATCCTTATCTATATTTAATATAATTGAAATTAAATCTTTATTATTTTTTAATAATACTTTAATAAAATTATAATATAAAAGATCAATGTAATTAATTGATATTTTCATAGCTTCTTTGAACAAACTATAAATCAATATAATATCATATTTCCTAAATTTATTATTTATATATGAATCGATTGTAAAAATTATTAATGATTCGTAATCAGTAAATTCACTACAATTAATAGGTGAATCTATATAATTATATGGAATTGCTACAAAGTAATTATTATTTTTTTTTATATCATACTTATCATTGTCATGATAACAATCTATATAATGACCAAATCCAAAATCTTTATTATATTTTAAAACATTTAATTTATTTATTATATTTTCTATTTTTTGATTAATTAATGTATTTTCATTAGAATTATTTTCATTAGAATTATTTTTAATAGAATTATTTTCATTAGAATTATTTTCATTAGAATTATTTTTAATAGAATTATTTTTAATAGAATTATTTTTAATAGAATTATTTTCATTAGAATTATTTTTAATAGAATTATTTTCATTAGAATTATTTTTAATAGAATTATTTTCATTAGAATTATTTTTAACAGAATTATGAATATTTAATTCATTTATTAAATTATTAGAACAATTTTCATTAATATTTAATATTTTATATTTTTTATACTTTTCTATACATATATCATATATTTCTTTTTTAAAAGGATGTTCTATTTTTTTTATTGGTATATTCAAATCACTTTTTAAAGGGTCTATTAGAGAATCAATTTCATCAAATATAAAAAAAGTTTTTTCTTTATTAAATATATTTAGAATCTTCTTTATATCTTCTCCATTATGATCATAAATCTTATTTAATATATTTTGTTTCATTATTGTATCAGATGTGACTAATATATATTTTTTATTTTCATTTAAATATTCATTTTTTTTAAAAATAGATTTATAATCGTCTTCAAAATCATATATAATATTTTGAAATGAATTAATTATATTATAACTTTGATTAACTAAATATTCAGGTAATACAATTACAAAATTTGAATAATTTTTATTAAAGTAATACTTTAAAATTATTAAAGGTGTAATAATAGATGTTTTACCAAACCCCATTAATAATTGCTGAACTTCATTATTTACATCATTGTTGCAAACATAATTTATAAACTCTTTTTGTGCACTATTTATAATTTTTTTAGTATGTATTTCAAAAAATATATCTTCAACAGATCTTTCAAAAGATTTATCTAAATTTATTAAATTAATTAATTTATTTTTAGTATCATTCTCTTTTACATTAGAAATTTCATTTATATATATTTTATATAATAAATTATAGAGATTGTTATACTGATTTATATATATATTATGTAATGATATTATATATTTTTCAATAAATAAATTTTTAAAAATATTATTATAATTTGTATTTATTTCCAAATTATTAAAATTATCAAAATTATAATCATTTATTTCTCTTAAAATATTCTGTATATTAGTATCAAAAATTATATCGTATTTTTTATTTATGATTTTTTCTTCATAGATATTACTTATATTAAAAAAATGTTTTCTTTTATTTAATTCTTTTATAACTTTTGAATTATTTTTGAATTTATTTAAAAATAATAATTTAAAAGGAGAATCTATAGATTCATTTTCAATAATTTTAATAAATAATTCAAATATTTTATTTTTTAAGTTATTATTTATATACTTTATATTAATCATATTATAAAAAAATAGAGGTAATATATGATTTTTTGATATTAATAATGATATAAATAAAATAATCAATTTCTCATTTTTTAATTCTATATCATTATTAATTTCTGGAAATAATAATGTATAATGTAATTCTATTAAGTAATATTTATTATCTAAATTATCTATTTTTATTTCTAATTTATTAGAAATCCAGAAATTATTATTTAATAAATCTGTTACATTATTATTTAACAATAAAAATATATATATTTTATCATTTTTTTCTAATAAATATCCATTTAATAAATTATATCTCCATAAATTTATTAAATAATTATCTGAATGAGTTATTATTTTATAAAATTCATTTGAAATAATTATTCTATCTTTATAAATTAATATATCATTAAAATTTTCTAAGTAAATATAATTTGTAAAAGAATTATCAGTTAATTTAGATGTTTTATCTAAAGTTATATGATATAATTTTGAATATATATCGCTTATTTTTTTATATTTATCATATATAATTTTTTTGTACTTTGATATTTTGTCAATATATTTTTTTATTTCTACTAAATCTGTAAGTCTTTCTGATAATTCTTTACTAGAATTTGTATTTAATATTATATTTTCTATATCATTTAATATTAATGATATTATTTTTATGATATTATCTAAATTTTTTATATTTGATAAATCTATCATTTTAATTTCATTAAAATATTTTTTTATTGAAATATTTAATATTTCTTCAGTTTTTTTAATTTTTTTATTAATATAATCATAATTTATTTTTAAATTGTCTAATATATTAATATTTATTGATGTACTCGTTAATTTATTATTTATTTCTATTTTATAACTAGAAAAAATATCATTAATATTTTTTTCTGGATTATTTATTAATAATAAATAATCAATGTTTTCAATTTTTTTATTAAATATTTTATAATATTTTTTATTAATAATATCTAATAGATTTTGTATATTAATATTCTCATTAATATTTTTATCAACATTATCAATTAGAGATTCTTTTATATTACATTTATATATAATAAAGAATAAATAAATATATTGATAAATTTTTAAATTTATATCATTTTCTTTATTTTCTACTATAAATTTATTAAATTTATTTAAAAATCTATTAGGATCAATTTTAATAAAATTTTCAAATAAATCATAATTTATAATAGAATGATTATCAAAAAAAGTAAAATTATTTATATTATAATCCTTATATTCAGATGAATATAATATTTGATATAAAATATTAAATAATTTTTTATCATCAAAAAAATGTTCTTTAAATTTTGTTGTATATTCTGTTTTTATATCATAATAACCGTCATAATAATCGTCAGTAAAAAAAAATTTAGATTGGTTTGTCAACTGTGTTGTATAATTTATATTTAAACTTTTGAATATTTCTAAATAATCGTTATAATTATAAATATATTTATTATTATTTTTTGAAATGGAATTAATAATATTATTAATTTTTTTACTTGAAGTATTACAACTCTTACATATATTATTTAATAATCTAATATGAAAAATACTTTTAATAATTATATTATCATCATTAAAATTATTTAAATAATTATAAATATTTGTTTTAATAAATTTAGGTTCTATTAAAAGTATAGGATCGTACATAAAGTCATTAATTTTATATATTTTTTTTTTATGGCTAATTAAATTAATTGATATAGAATAATCTAAAATTATTAATTTTGATGTAATAAAAAATCTAGTAATTATTTTTTCTATTTCTTCAAGTTTCATTTTAGATTTAAAAAAATTAAAATATATGGTATATATTTTATTTATTTTATCAAGTATATTTTCTATAAATGTTCTTTTATGTAAAGGTTTTTTAATAAAATAATCATAAATTATACTGTAAAATATAAATGTAGATAAATTTAGTTTATTAAAAGTTTTAAAATATTTTCTTTTATTATTTATATCTTTAAAAAAATTATAAAAAATATCTATAAATTCATTAATGTCTCTATTTTTATAATATATATTAACAATTTTTTCTATATTATTTAATTCTATATTATTTTTATTTTCTTTTATATTACTCCATATAATAGTTTTTTTATTTAATATATCTTCTATATTTTTCATATAATTATATTCGTAATTATGATTTTTAAGATATTTTGTAATGAACATTGTTTCATCTTTTTTTAATAAATATAAAAATGTCAATATATCTTTATTATTTCCTTTATAATTTAATAAAATATCTATTGCATCTTTTTTCAAAAATAAATGAAAATTATTAAAATTTATTTTATAATTATTAAAATAATATTTTATAAAATAAAAACTAGAATAAAATGAACATGATCCAGACATTTGTGGCTTATCATTTAAAATAATATTCATATTATTTTTATTAACGTATAAATATAATAATTTATAAAAATTATCTATATTTTTAATTTCATCTTGGTTCATTTTAATTTGTCTCAATTCATTTTTATCTTTAAAATTTATACCAAGTTCATCTAAAATATATTTTATTTGTTTAGTCGAACAATCTACATTCTTAAAAATATAATTGAATTTTAATATTTTTAAAATATTTTCAGATGAAATATTATTGAAATTTATACCAATATTATATTTATCATTATTATAATATTCTTCTTTATTAATATAATGATAATTTATACCTTCTCCACTATTAAAAATATATAAATTATATTTATTTAATATATTTGATTTATTAATATATATTATTATTGCATGTCCATCATCATTTTTTTTTGAATATCCTGAAAGTAATAATATTGAATTATTACTTTCTAAAAAATTAATTTGTTCATTTAAATTATTATTACTTTTATTTGAATAATATATTAAACTAATTAAATTATTTAAATTATTATTCAAATTATTCAAATTATTCTTATTATATAAATAAATTTTATATATAAAAGTTTTTAAAATTATTTTTGATTCACCTCCTGTATCTTCATGTAAATATTGGTCAAATAATAGATGCGTATAAAAATTATTATTAATATTATTAATATCTGTATAATTATTATTATTTTTATTATTTATAATATAGTTTTTATTTATCGGTGTATTAATTAATTTTATATTTTTTATAATTTTATTAAAATTATTATTTTTAGGTTTTATAATTTTAAGTTTAGAATTTATATTATGTATTAAAAACCTATATTTAGTTTTATTTTTAGATGTTGATCTATTTTTTAACTCTTTTAATTTTTTTTTTAATTTTATTAATTCTATTGAATTATTTTTATATTTATTTATGTTTTTTTTATATTTCTCCATATATATTATAAAGTATATTTATTTTATTATCTCTTATTTTTATTATTTAAAATTAAACTTATATATATAATATATGTTTAATTTTTCAAATTTTCCAGATTCAATTAATACAAAATTACAACAAGTAAATACTGATTATGATCCAATTATTATAAAACCACCTGACAGAAATAAAACACATGGATCAATAAGCAGACATCTTGTTATTGATAGTAGAGATAGAAATTATTTATTATATCCAAATTCAAATAAATATCGTTTAGAAGTTCCACAAGAATGGAAAGATGTAACATCAATTGAATTAACTTTAGCACAAATACCTAATACTTTTTATAATATTTCTGATTCAAATAATATATTTTATATAAGTGAATTATCAAATAGTATAGTGTCAATAAATATACCTGAAGGACAATATTTTAATAATAGTTTAATAGATGCATTAAATGGAAAATATGGAGACTTATTTATAGATATGGTTTCTAAATTTAATTTTACAAGAAATCCAATAAATTTAAAATTAAGAATACAAAGTAATAGAGCAACAAATGAAGATTTTATATATAATTTAAATTATGAATTAAATGATTCATGTTCACCATGTAAATTAAATAGTATTGATAAAACAATTGGTTTTATAAATATAAAATACCAATCACAAACAATTGATTTATCATTTATTAATGTTCAAAATATTTCTATAAATCCAACTATAGTCTTAAGTGATCAGGATTATTCTCTATATAGATTAATTGCTTATAAAACAAATTTAGGAATAGATGTAGATTTTACTAGTATTTTTTATGTAAATGATTATTTTATATTAACTGATCCAAATAATGGAAATACTTTTTCATGTCAAATATATGAAATTAAAAATGATTTTACTATAATATTTGAAGAATTAGATGGTAAAGATCCAACTGGTTTAACTGGTATAATATTTAATAATATTTCAATTTTGTATAGTCCAAATATATTTCAAGTCGAAAATAAACCTTATGTAATTTTAAAAATTGGCGGTGCTCAGAATTTAAATTCAATTGGTGCTGCAGATGGCTCTTTTACATTAATTCCTTTATTAAATTTAGAAAATACTATTGTTAATCAAGCTACAATTCCTGTTCATAGTGTTATTAAATATTTTAACCCTCCTCTTGGTAAACTATTATGGTTAGATATAGAATTTTTAAATTATGATGGTTCATTATTTAATTTTAGAGGACAAGAAAATATGTTAATGTTTACTATTTCCATGTTAAATCAACCGGGTAAATATAATAATTATGTAAATTCAAATTAATATATATTGATATTATTGAAGCAGTTGAAAAAATAAATAAAAAATTATTTTTTTATTTATTAATAATATTTAATATATGTAATATTAAATTTATCTAAACTTATAATATATGGAATATAAATATAATAAATATAATAAATATAATAAATATATATATCAAAAAGAATATCAAAAAATAGATATAGTTTATACTTATGTAAATAATACTGACATAAAATGGCAAAAAAAATATTTTAAATATAATAGTGATATAGATTCAAAAAGATTTAATTATAATGATGAAATAATATATTCATTATTAACAGTACAAAAATTTTTTAGTTGGGTAAATAAAATTTATATAGTAAATGATAATCAAAAATTTAATTTAGATTTTTTAGATAAAATTTTTAAGAAAAAAATAGTTTTTATAGATCATAAAGATATAATACCAAAGAAATATTTACCTACATTTAATAGTAGAGTAATTGAATGTTTTATATGGAAAATAAAAAATTTAACAGATTATTTTTTATATCTAAATGATGATATTTTTTTTGGAAACTATATATATTATAGTGATTTTTTTACAGAAAATAATATATTTAAAAATTTTGGATATATTAAATATATAAAACCAGATAAGAATATAAAAAAAGATGATATAGATTCTATAAAAAAATCAGCTACAGTATTAACAGGTAGAAGAATTATTACTAAAATATTTAATAATAAATTTAAAAAAAATTATAATATATCTTTTAGTCATACAACACATAATTTTAATAAATATGCATGTAAATATGCATATTACATGTTTATTAATTATATGAAAAAAACATTTGAAATAAAAATTAGAAAATATAATAATAATAATAATAATAATATAAATACAAAAATGGATTTCTGTTTTTTAACATTAATTCATTTAGTACAACATCATTTTAAATTAGTTATTCAATCACATATTACTAAATATGGAACTTCACAAGACTTTACAAATGAACATTATGATAAATTAATTAATTTAAAACCTAAAATAATTAATTTAAATAATATAAATGATAAATATATTGATGTATGGGATAAATTTCGAAAAAATTATTTAAATTTATTTAATAATAATACATATGATAATTTAATTAGAAAAATAGAAAATGACATTAAAGATATTGATGATGTTACATAATTAAGTTATCATTATTTTTATAATAAAATAAGATTTTATAAAATAGGAGAAGAAGTTATACTGGTAAAATTTAATTTATTAAAATATTAATAAAAATATAATTTTTAACTAGCAAAACTAAGACTTATTATAAAATAATGTATTTATTAGTTAGTCATATAAAAAACTGAGTCTATCTAAAAGTGTAAAATAACTATTTGACTTAATTAATATTAATATTTTTTATATTATCTAAATCTATATTATAATCTTCATTATTATAATCTTCATTATTATATGTAATATCATTTACATCATCGTCATTTACATCATCGTCATATTCATCATTTATATTGTTATTTTCATCATTATTTATAGTATAATTTATAGAATCATTAATATTATTATCTGTATTATCTGTATTATCTGTATTATTAAATATATTATCAACTAATTTAATATTAAATGTATCATTTATATGTTTATAAATTTTATCAGAAGTTCTACATAATTTATATAGACAAGCTGGTTTTATGAAAGTAAAAAATATATTCAAAATATTTTTAAAATTTTTATTTTTACAATATATATATACATATTTAACATATTCTCTATTATATTTATATATTTTTTTACTAAATTCTGCTTGTTTTATAATAAAATTCATTGGATATGAATTTATATTATTTAAATCACATATTAATATCATTTTTTCATTATTATTTTTACATTTAAGTAATAAATTAAGATAATAACTTTGATAAATTTCAAAAGAATTATCATCTATTTGTTCTCCAGTAGATTTAAAATATACAATTGGCCAATATTTTATATTAAAATTTGAAATCATAATAATACTATATATTTTATATATTTATATATTTTATATATAAAATATAAACTAATTAATATTTATATATATATATTTTATATATGAAAAATAATAATAAATCTAATATTATTATTACAATTATAATATTATTTTCATTATTAATATTTATATTAATAATTGTATTATTATATTCAAAAATAAATAATAATATTTTAGATCCTTCTAAAAAAGTTTATGATATAGAACCAGCTAAAGGTAATGGAAGAAATTTAAATATGTGTCAACCAGGATGTATTAGAGGAATTTGTAATAAAACAAATAAAATAGATTCATGTAAATATGATTTTCAATGTAATATGTGTCAAGATAGAATTACAAATATGTTCTATATAAATTCTAATAAAGAAAAATATATTAAACCTATTTATGAAGAATCTAAAAATTTAAATTATAGTCAAACAAAATCATTAGATAAAGAAATAGATAAAAATAATATATATATTAAAGATCTAAATAATTTAATTAAAAAATTAAATAGTTAATATTATTTTTCATTTATATACATTTTTTTAGGACTATTTAAATTACTATTTTTATCTATTAATAGTAACATAACTTTATCAATTTTAATATCATCTAGACTATTAAATAAATATTTTAAAAATAAACTAAATAAATTTTCTTTATTTTTTTTATTTATTTTTTCTATTTTTTCTATTACAAAATTTTTGACAATATTCAATTCATCATTATTTACTAATAAATTATTTAATTTATTAATTACATCGGGTTCATTTTTTCTAATAATATTTCCAACTATATATTTTAAATTTTTAATTTTTCCATGAGAAAATTTATTTAATTTAATATTAAGTTTTAATAATTTAAAAAATATATTTAAAAAATAGGTATAATCATTTAACTCTTTTATTGTATTAATTAAAAATACATATCCATATAAGAATGAATGAATTCTAAAATGATTAAATATTATTGGAGATAATAAAATATTATTATTATAAATATAATTAAAAAATATTTTATTAATAAAAATTTCATCAATACCATAATTATATTTTTCAATACCACATTTATCTAATAAATTCATATTATTTTCAAAAAATATTTTTTCAAAAAAATTAGATAATAAATTATAAGGTATATCTATATCATATTTATAAATAAAACTTGCAATAATAGGATAATCAATAATTATTTTGTCAGATAAACATAATACTCTATCCCTTAAAGAATATCCATATGAACTTCTATAACATACTTTTATTTTTTTTTTATCACATGTATCAATAATTTTTTTATATACTGGTCTAATAATATTATCAATATCTAAAACTAAACATTTATTTGCTTTATGTATTAAATTATCAAATAATGGTAAAAATCTTAAAAGTGTCCCTATATATGGTTTATGGTAATAATCATCTTCTTTCATAAATGGAATATCATATTGAAAAAGTTCAATTTTTTTAAATATTTTAGTATCGATTATATTAACTGATTCTAATATATTATATAAAATTTCTTTTACACTTTCATCAAAATATATTCTCAATATAAATGTTTTGAATAATATAAAATTTTCAATAATATGTTTTATACCATTTATATATTTATCATTTTTTGTATTACCTTTTATAAAAAAAAAACATACAGATATTATATTATTTTTTTTTATTTTATTATTTTTAAGAATTGACCAATTACATATAATATTATCTGATAAATTTTCTTGAAATTTTTTATAATTATATTTCATATATAAAATATACTTATATAATTTATATGAAATATTATATTTAATTAATATATAAGATTAATATAAATATGATAGACATAAAAAATTACTTAAAAGAATTAAAATTGGAAGGATATCCTAATAAAAAATATTTAAAGTTTTATAAGTTCAATAAAAAAATTTTATTAGATGATTATTTCAAAGAAGATGATAATATAAATAATAAACTATATAATAAATCCATAAATTATATTTCAAATTTACAAAAAAATTTAAATGATAAAAAAATTGAAAATTATATAGCAGGTGGCTTTGCATTTTCACTATATTTAAATAATTTTAAAAATATTCCAAAAAATATTATTAAAACAAGTGATATTGATTTAATTTTATTTTTTAAAAAAAAAGAATTAGATAATTGTTCAATTATTAATACTTGTATTAAAATTATTGATTCGTGTATTATTAATAATCAATATAAAAAAATAATTAAATTATATAATGTAATAAATTATAAAAGTAAACGTGAATTTGATAAAATAATTGAAATATTATTAACAAATGGATATATTTTATATTTATATAAACCAAATTTAGAAACAAATATTTATAGATTATATTTTGTTAAAGTTATAGATAAATTATATATTAAAATTATAATTAAATTTATTAATATTGATTTTTTGATAAAAAAAAATTCATATTGTTATAGTAAATTATCATATTATCATATAAATAATAATATTATAGTTAATGAATTTTTAAATACTGAAATTATTTATGTTAAGAGTGATATAAAAACGAAACTGATATGTAACACAATTAAAAAGTATAATAATTTATTTTATATTTATAATGAAAAATTTATAATTTATAATCTAATGTATATTTATTATAATTATACTATTAAAAATGATTCTACTTTAGAAAAAATAAAAGAAGGTAAAGATAAAAGAGATGAATTACGTCTATATTATATATTAGAATATTATTGTAATAAATATAATTGTAAAGATAATATAAATATTATATTTAATAGATTTAAAGAAAATGTAATGTTATTTAATATACCAATGTTTAATATTAAAAATTTAAATATTATTGATAATATATTATTAAATAAATTATAATTATTTTTTATAAATATTTTTATACATATAATATATTGAATCTAATGAAACATTAGAATTTTTAATATTATCACAATTTTCAAAAATTTCCATTAGATCATCATTTCCTCCAATTTTCATAAAATTATCTTTATCAATTTTCATAAAAATTTGTGGAAATGTATTCATACTATTTTGTTTTTTATAAAATTCTTTTTCGCTATTTTTGACAACTATACTTTTATGCTTTAAATTTTTTTCTTTTAATACTTCAAGAGAATTATTACAATATGGACATCCGTCTAATACATATAGAACAATCATATATATTATAAATATATATTATTTATAAATAAAATATTATATTAAATATTATTATATGAATATAACAATTATTCCTGGGTCTTATAAACCACCTCATAAAGGACATTTAAGTTTAATTGAAAAATTAATAAAACAAAATAATAATTCTAAAATAATAATAATTATATCAAAAAAATCAAGAAGTTTGGATAAAAATTTTTTATATATGGAACAAGTTCCTAAAGAAATATTACAAAATACATTAATATCTTATTTTCCAAATAATAAAGAAATATTAAAAATAACAAAAATAAATATTATTAAAAAAATTAATAAATTAATTAATGATAAAATATTAGAATCTGTTAATTGTGAACAATCATATAAAGTATGGAATATTTATTTAAAATATTTAAAAAAAAAATACAGTGAAAATAAAAAAATAAAATTTCCTAAAATTGTCTTTAGAATATCTGAAAATAATAATGTGATGTTAGAGACAGATAAAGTTATTCGTGAAATTTTTTATAAAAAAGAAAAAGGAAATATAATATTAATGAAAAGTGCTAAAAATCAATATAATTCTAGATTTAATTTTTTAGAAAGTAAATATACAAAATATGTTAAAACTGTTTTATTTCCAAATATTAAAGATATTGATGCAACTGGAATGAGAACGTCTATATTAAAAAATGATATAATTAAATTTTTTAATTATTTACCAAAAGATTTAGATGAAAAAGATAAATATAAGATATGGGGTATAGTGAAAGGAAAACCTAGGTTTTCCTTTCGAACCTTTCCTATAAACTAAAATTTTTAATTAAATTACATATACTTTTTTTATTGTGTTTACTATTTGTTTCAAGTAAATTACATATAGTTTTTTTATTAGATTTACTTTTTGATTTAATTATTGGTTTATTTATTGGTTTATTTATTGGTTTTCTAGTTGATTTAATTTTTGGTTTATTTATTGGTTTATTTATTGGTTCATTTATTGGTTTATTTATTGGTTCATTTATTGGTTCATTTATTTGTATACTTTTTGGTTCATTTATTTGTATACTTTTTGGTTCACTTTTTAGTTCACTTTTTAGTTCACTTTTTAGTTCACTTTTTAGTTCACTTTTTAGTTCACTTTTTAGTTCACTTTTTAGTTCACTTTTTAGTTCACTTTTTGATTTACTATTTGATTTACTATTTGATTTACTATTTGGTTCACTATTTGGTTTACTATTTGGTTTATTTATTCTTTTATATAATAAAATATATGAATTTTTATTTAAACAATAACCATTTAAAGAATTACAAATATAGTTGTCATTATATAATTTATATATTTTTGCATTTTTAAATCTTGCATATACATAATGTCCAGCTTTACTAGTACCATCTTTAATTATACAGCCAAATAAAATATATATATTATTATGTAATTCGATTGTATCATTAATTATAATATAATCATCCATATAATTATTACTGTTATTAATACGTTTCATTCTTTTTAATTGTATAAAAAAATATTTATTTTCATCTGGTATATCAATATCATAATTTTTATAACTTTCTAAACCTAAATGTTTACATCTGTTTATTGCTTCTTCATTATTAATTTTTTCCTCTTCTTTTAAATTATAATTAATTAGATCAACTAAATTAATATCACGGTCTATATTAATTGATTTTTTAATATCATTAATATCATTATATTTTGTAAAATCCACTTCTATTTTAATATTTCCTCTAATAGTTGTCAATATAGAGTTATATATATTTTCTGTATATTTACTAATTAAATTTTGTTTATTTTTTTGAATTAAATTAAGAAATTTAGTATTTTTTTTTAAATTAATATATTCTATAATATTAACAATAAACAAATAATCTTTATTAATTGATTTTTCTTCAAATAATATATTATTATTAATATCTTTACAATAAGTATTTGTAATATAATTATATGAATAAAAATCTTTAAATTTTTCATTACCCATTTTATCTAATAAAAAAGATAAAAATTCTTGAGAATCATTTTGAGGTGACCAAACATATATTTTTTTTATATTTTTTATATTATTAAATTTAAAATTGTTAATTTCCGCTATATGTGGTATATTATTTATAATTATATTTTTATTTTCATTTATGACTATATTATTTGCATCTGTTTTATTTATAAAATTATAATCTTTAAATCTTATAAATTTTTTATATAAATTATATATACATATTGGAGCTGTTGCATAAATCAGAAATCAATAAATCATTGATAAATAAAATATTTATTTTTAATAAAATATCAATTAAAAATCAAAATTTGTTTTTTATTTTAAGATAAAAGATAATAAATTGAAAATTTTTAAATTTTTTTATTTATTT
>Ga0214919_10001863_pt1 | contig 33895 bp, 27 predicted proteins | sample LL1503_MetaG_FD_177994 | JGI IMG/M metagenome (GOLD analysis project Ga0214919, IMG submission 177994) | Freshwater microbial communities from Lake Lanier, Atlanta, Georgia, United States - LL-1503 | ecosystem: Environmental > Aquatic > Freshwater > Lake | place: USA: Georgia | collected...
GCTGTGTGAACGATATGCTACTCGTTCAAACTGGCGTGGCTACACCTACAACGAAGAAATGCGTGGACAAGCTCTACTTCAACTTAGTCAAATTGGTCTACAGTTTGACGAATCTAAATCGCAAAATCCCTTTGCTTACTATACCGCTGCGATTACTAATAGTTTTACACGGATTCTTAATCTTGAAAAGAAAAATCAGAACATCCGAGATGACATTCTTGAAATGAACGGATTGAACCCGTCATGGACTAGACAGAATTCAGGCAAACTGGGTATGGCTGCTATGAGTGGACCAGTTACTATTACACACCAAGAATAACCCACATGCCAGTCTCAGCTGAAACACTTTGTAACAAACTAAGTTTGAAGTTTGAGCTGGTATGTTTTGTAGATCTAGCTGAAATTGCACATCAACACAGTGCGATATTTTCTTTACTGGAACAGCACCACAAAGAACAATACACACCTGACCAACGACTGGTGTTTTATACTTCACACCGGCCTGATCAAAAATTTATCAACCATCTACAACGAGCTGTGAGTAGTGTGGATGTCAGCAATTTTTTTGTTGTGATTTGCACGCCGTACAATATCTCAAAAGAGTTGCAACACGCCAATCAACAGTACGGACACGATAGTACTGCAATTACGTGGATCTCATTTGATTTAGAACCCACTGCTGGGATTGAATCAGAAAATTTTTATCCGGACAATACAACATGCCCGTTGCCATTTACTTCGTTGTTTGTTGGTGTTGGCGGAACCACAAGTCCTTGTTGTAAATTTAAATTTCCAACAGGTAACATCTACAACAACACACTAACCGAGATATTTCAGAATTCTGCTACCCAACAAATCAAAGATCAAATGCAACAAGGCATCAAGCCAGACGGGTGTAGCACTTGCTGGCATATTGAAAACTCCAAAGGCACCAGTCTACGACAACATGCAATTGACAAGTTTGGTAAACAGTTAGATCGAGGATGGATAGATGATTTGGCTATTAGAGATATCACTATAACTCCGTCATCGCTGTGTAACTTTAAATGTAGGATTTGTGGCCCTATTGCAAGTTCTCAAATTGCAGTAGAAGAACTACGCCACGCTGATACTGGATCTACTGCGACAGAACTTAAACAATTTTTAAAATTTGCTCGTAGTGATCTTGATAAGTCCATTCAAAATTCCTTGTTCGAAATACAAAACACCCTTGAATATCTGCATGTACTAGGTGGCGAGCCTTTCATGTTACCCGGGCTTGAAGAATTACTAAACAAAATTATAACATCAGGCAATTCAAAACACATACAATTAGAATTCAATACCAATGGCAGTATTTGGCCAGCAAGCATTGTTAACCTGTTTGATCAATTCCACAAGGTAGAAATACTGGTAAGCATTGACAATACCGGCAGCATGTTTGAAATTGAGCGTGGCGGAACGTGGAAAAATGTTGAGCATCATATAAGACAATTTGCTGCCTTGTCCTCACAAAATGTATCAACCAAGTTATGCGTCACAGTAAATATACAAAATTTGCTGTATCTTGATAATTTGGTCAAGTTTGCCGACAATGTTGGAATAGATATAGTTTGGGTATATCTTGAAACTCCCAAACATCTATGCATCGATCATGTTACTCAGACTGTTAAAGATCTAGTGTATCAAAAATATCACAACCATCCTAACTCCGAATTAGCAGGAATATCTGATCGAGTGCAAAATGCCACAGCAATAGACGGATATGAATTTTTACAGTATACTAATGTGATAGACCAACGTCGAGGACAGGAATTTTTCAAAAGTCATCAAGAGATATATGTAGCCATGGGCGGACAGATTGATCATTGACTTTGATTTGAGTTGTGTTATACTACTAAGATGACTAATCTATTCCGTAAAGCCGCAATCTTCACTGACATCCACTTTGGACTCAAAAGCAATTCAACCCTGCACAATGAAGATTGTTTGGCTTTTGTAAAATGGGCCACTGCCAAAGCTAAAGAGGAAGGCTGCGAAACTGCTATGTTCCTAGGCGACTGGCACAACAATCGAGCCAGTCTAAACATTGTTACACTTAACTACAGCCTTCGATCACTGGAGCACTTGAATGCTAATTTTGACCGTGTGTATTTTATACCTGGGAATCACGACCTTTATTATCGCGATAAACGTGATATACAAAGTGTCGAGTGGGCAAGACATCTACCCAATGTCACTATATGCAACGATTGGTTTCATAGTGGTGATGTTGTTATTGCCCCTTGGCTCTGCGGAGACGATCATAAACGTATTCCAAAACTAACCGGCAAGTACATGTTTGGGCACTTTGAACTACCTGGTTATCTAATGAATGCCATGGTAGAGATGCCGGATCATGGCGAAGTGCGCAGAGAAGACTTTGAGAATTTTGAACATGTATTCACCGGACACTTCCACAAACGACAGACTAAGAAAAATATTACCTATATCGGTAATGCGTTCCCTCACAATTATGCAGATGCTGGTGACGACGAACGAGGACTTACTATACTGGAATGGGGAGCAGCGCCTGCGTTTCATGCTTGGCCTGATCAACCGACGTATAGAGTATACGGACTTGCAAACCTTATTGATAACGCTCCGGCTCTTCTTAAGCCCAAGATGCATGTGCGTGTTGGACTAGACATTGAGATTTCATACGAAGAAGCCAATTTTATCAAAGAAACTTTTGTGAAAGACTACAACTTGCGTGAGATGAGTTTGATACCAAACAAAAACTCAGATGTAGACACAGACATGGCGCCTGGCGAAATTAAATTTGAGAGTGTGGATCAGATTGTGACAGACCAGCTCACTAACATTGAGTCAGAATTTTACGACAACCGACTACTGCTGAAGATTTATCAAAACTTATGATCCGAATACGCGACCTTACTGTTAAAAACTTTATGAGTGTGGGTGCTGCCACACAGGCTATCAATTTTGATCGCAATGACCTTACGCTTGTGTTAGGTGAAAACTTAGACCTAGGAGGCGATGGATCACGCAACGGCACAGGCAAGACCACAATCATCAATGCCTTGAGCTATGCCTTGTATGGCCAGGCTCTATCAAACATCCGCAAAGACAACTTAGTAAACAAAACCAATGCCAAACACATGTTGGTCAGTCTAGACTTTCACATCAACGGCACAGATTACAAGATTGAGCGTGGGCGCAAACCAAACGTGCTTAAATTTTATGTCAACAACGAACACAAAGCCGCAGAAGACGAAGCACAAGGGGATTCGAGAGAGACACAAGACGCCATAGAGCGTGTTATTGGTATGAGTCATGACATGTTCAAACATGTGCTGGCGCTAAACACATACACAGAACCGTTCCTAAGTTTAAAAGCCAATGACCAACGCACAATCATCGAGCAGTTGTTGGGTATTACCTTGCTCAGTGAACGTGCTGACCGCATCAAAGAACTCAACCGTCAGACCAAAGATGCTATCCAGTCTGAAGAGTTTAGAATTCGTGCTGTACAAGAAGCCAACAAGCGCATTGAAGAACAAATCGAAAGTTTAAAGCGTAGACAAGTGCTTTGGCAAAAGAAGTACGACAGTGACTTGGCTTATCTAGTTGGGCAGTATGACGATCTAGCCAAGATTGATATAGAAGTAGAACTGTTGGCTCACAAAGATCTAGCCGTGTGGTCTGCAAGAAAACAACAACAAGATGCGTATACTGCTCTTGTTGGTCGACAAACTGCTTGGAAACAAAAACAACACAAAGACATTGGTGAGTTAGAATCAACCTACAACAAACTCAGTCACATTGATATCACAGCAGAACTACAAGCACATACCAACTTGGCTGCTTACATCCAAAAAGCCAAAGACATTGCAGACTTAGAAAAATACATTGCTCGTTGTGTGGCAGACGAGGCCAAAGAACAAAAGGTCATCGACAAACTCAAAGCCGAAATTGAAGAGTTAAAAAATCACAAGTGCTATGCTTGCGGGCAAGACTTCCATGATACCAATCACGAAACAGTATTGGCTGCCAAAGAAAAAGCCTTGCAAGAAGCGGCGCTACAAGCATTGTCTATCAATACTCAGTGGATGGAAAATACAGATGCGTTAACCGCATTAGGCAAGTTGGGCACCAAACCCACAACACACTATGCAACAGAAACAGAAGCTATTCGACATTCTAGTGAGTTGGAAAACATTCAACACAAGATTGATGCCAAACGTGCAGAAACAGATCCCTATGCTGAACAGTTGGCAGAACACACACCTGTAGAAGTTGGCGCACAGCCTGTCACACATTATGATACTGAAACACAGGCAATTGATCATCGCAGTCGCATGAACACATTGCTAACACAGATCAATAGCAAAGCACAAGAGACTGATCCTTATTCAGAACAAATTACCGAAATGCAACAACAGGCATTGCAGATAGTAAGTTATGATGCACTAAACGAACTTACTAGAGTGCAAGATCATCAGGACTTCTTGCTCAAGCTTCTAACCTCAAAAGATTCGTTTGTGCGCAAGAAGATCATTGACCAGAACTTGAGTTATCTCAACAGTCGCCTCACACACTATTTGGATAGAATTGGGTTACCACACACAGTGAAGTTTATGAATGACTTGAGTGTGAGTATTGAAGAACTGGGTCGTGAACTAGACTTTGACAACTTGAGTCGTGGCGAACGCAATCGACTCATCCTAAGCATGAGCTGGGCATTCCGTGATGTTTGGGAAAGTTTGTACTCACCCATCAACTTGTTGTTTATTGATGAGATGATTGACAACGGCCTGGACACACAAGGTGTAGAGAATGCACTAGGCTTGCTAAAGAAGATGAGTCGCGAACGTCACAAGTCAATCTGGCTAGTGAGTCACAGAGATGAACTCACCAGCAGGGTAGAGAACATTCTCAAGGTCATCAAAGAAAACGGCTTCACCAGTTACAACACGGATGTAGACTTAGCATGAGCTATTTTTCTCAACTTGATTTATACAATGGCAATATGTTTATGCAAGATCATGAATTGATCTCTTTTGCTGAGCAGTACGAGGTCAATGGAATCAACTACATAGGAGATACTCAGTATCTTGAATCTGTAGTGGGACGCCATGCGTTGTCCCAATACAAAATGTGTGTATTTGTAGTAAATTCCTTATTTGACTTTGATCAAGTTATTGCTACGTGTAACCACGAGATTACTAATCTACCGGCAAACGGATTTTTGTACCTGGCCCTTAATAAATTTCTTGCTATACCTAAATCTCAAGACCAACTGCCTGACAGTTATGATTCTGCTATATTTCAAGTGATTACCAATGGAGTCAATGCATCACTATTTAGATATTACAATGGGTGCATTGACGGCGGGCAACGTTTTAACTGGGTTCATCCTATTACTAGATTTATTTTTATTAATGAAAATATTAACTAAAATTCCAAATACTGTAAGTCAAGATTATGCAACTGAACAGTTCAATATGTGCCTGTACCCGTTGCCAGGCAACGTATTAAGCGAAGTAACTCGTAATCTGTTGCCAGGTCTGACAGTATGTTTATTCAGCGGAGGACACCGGCTGCCTTTTGTATCTAAATACATAGAACCAAAGATGTTTTCTCACACTAAGGTTACGTGGCAACCACAAACAATATTTGTGGACCCATCAAACACAGATTTGTTATTTTATTCTTTGAAGAAAATAGCTGCTACTAACATACTAATTTTAAATACAAACATATTCATTCAATACAGGGCCTGGCAACAGATTTCTAAGGACCTTGACGTTTATAAAAAATATACCAGTAGAGTGATTGCAAGTTTACCTATTGAGCGATTTGATTTTAATCGCTTAAAATATACTGCCCAAGACATTACTGCGCTGCTCGGAGGTGTTTTAATTGATAACACTGTAATAATATGCCGATAACAATATTAAGATGGAAATCAGGAGCAGGTGGCGATACTGTGTTAAAAATGTTGTTGGAATCTAACAATGTTTACAGTCAAAATCAGTACCTATTGGCCGGCAAGGAGCAAACATTGATTGATTACGAATATGTAAAAAAATTCAAATACGATCAAATTGCAAAGATGTCACTTATTAATTACAATTTGGTGGATCCAATATTATTGCATCAGCAATTTTTAGAGTTAGAACGCGATGATCCCTCCAAGCATTGGATCTTAAAGAGTCATTGTTACATTGAGTTCAGTTACCCTGTTATTGATATTGTAGTTGGTGATGAGTTGGCACCTTTTGTAATCAAGGCAACATTGGCCAAAAACAGTAGGAAAAAAAATTTAGTACCAGACTATCATCCAAGCGTGTCTGAATTTGATAACCTAGATGATCTTTATAAATTTGACTGTTACAACTATAGTTATGATTTGTTAAAAAATCAACATGAAGTCAAGACACCATTGTTACTAGAACATATATTAGGTGGATGGGAACAACTGGCAAAATCACTACGGACTATAGATTTGAAACTTAACAATTCATGCAAAGAATACTATGAGGCGTGGTTATCTGCCAATCAAATGTATCTACCAAGTAAAATATTTAAAGTTATGTTGCAGGCAAAAAATTGGAATTACAATCATCCTGATCTTAGCATTGAAGAAAAATATTGTTTTCTAGTGCTAGCCAATAAAGAGTTTAGTATTCTGTCATGAAATATTTTAATTATAATAATATAGATGAATACCAACTAGAGATTACAACCTATTGTAATGCTGCGTGTCCTCAATGCCCACGCAATAACAACGGTGCCGGGGTTAATCCATATCTCAAACTTGAGCATCTATCCAGACACGTGATTGACACTGCGTTTACCAAAGAACTGTGCAATCGACTGCGCCAAGTATTCTTCTGTGGCAGTTACGGCGACCCAATCATGCATCCAGACTTCTTGGATATATTGCGTGACTTTAGACAGAAATGCCCCACACTTTGGTTGTACATACACACCAATGGCGGAGCACATGATATAGAATACTGGACTGAACTGGCAGAGATCATCGGTGGCTACGGACAAGTTGATTTTAACATCGACGGACTTGAAGATACCAATTACTTGTACAGACGCAATACAGATTTTAACAAGATTATTAATAATGCCACTGCATATATCAAGGCCGGCGGCCGTGCAGTATGGAACTATATCATATTTGAACACAATCAGCATCAAGTTAATCAGGCACAACAGTTAAGTGTCAGTCTGGGCTTTCAAGATTTTAAACATCGTGCCACAGGTAGATTTTTAAATCACAATACCATGGAAGAATTTTCACAGTGGCCTGTTCAGAATCGGCAAGGGCAAACTGAATATGTTATAAAACCCACAGTTCTGCAACAATACAAAAACAAAAGCATCAGCATACTACCAGATTTGAAAAAGCAATACCCAGACACCACAGAATACTTTGCCAACACAGAAATATGTTGCGACTCACTGAAAGGCAACAAGGTTGCTATCAATGCCAGCGGACTGGTGCTGCCGTGTAACATGTTAAACCACAACCTAAGTGACGCTAGATTCCGCGATCAATCTGTGCTGCCATGCAGTCATGATCTAAGCACAGTGGATGGCAAGAATCAAGTTCAAGAATTTGTTGACAGGCATGGTAGAGATAATTTAAACATTCATTACACCTCGCTAAAACAAATATTTAACAATTCGTTTTGGTCGGATCTTGTGGCCAGTTGGAAGTATAATACATTTCCTGAACGATTGTTTGAGTGTGCAATGACATGCGGCAAGAAATTTACCAAAGTATGGGACCAAACAAAAATGAACAAAACGTTTTTTATCACCGGCGGAAATCGCGGATTAGGATTGCACCTTAAAGAAAAATTTAGTGGCACTAGCATCAGCCGAGCACAAGGCTACGACATCACAAAACATGCCAAAGAAATTGCCGAGATAAGTTTAGACTTTGATGTGTTTGTCAACAATGCATTTGACGGGCCTCCACAAGAAGACTGGGCTAACTTTGCACAATCCCAAATTTATTTTGCAGTGTATGACGCTTGGAAAGCTGCCGGCAAAACTGGGCATATTTTTAACATTGGATCAACTGGCAGCAAAAACATTGTTGCTCCTGAACCCAGATTTGAAACCTACAGAGTCAGCAAGGCAGCACTAGAACACGCAAGCCGACAAGGCACACAGGCATTCAAACAAAATCTAGTGCCATTCAAAACAACACTTATAACCCTGGACCGATTGGATACAGAACTCAGTCGTAGTCGTCCAAACTGGACTGGTAATGGCATTAATTTAACCGACATTAGCAATTTTATACAATACGCTATCACAGTGAGTCAAAACACAGTGATAGAAGAGGCAACTTTTTACATTAATTTAGATCACAAGGCATAACTATACAGCAAGGACAAACCCACTAAAAACACATGACATGGCTTTATCAAGATACCCCAATTGAGACACTGCCCGAAGAATGTGTTGGATTTGTGTACTGCATCACAAATAATCTATCTGGACGCAAGTACATAGGCAAAAAACTAGCGAAGTTTAGCAAAACAACATACAAAACAGTCAAACAAAAGAACGGCATAAAGAAGCGGAAGAAGATACGATCAAAGATTGACTCAGATTGGAGAGAGTACTACGGGTCAAGCCCAGAATTGACCGCAGATGTAATCAAATTAGGCACCGAAAACTTTACCAGAGAAATACTTTACTATTGTAAATCAAAATCAGAATGTTCGTACATTGAAGCAAGAGAACAATTCACAAGAAAAGTATTAGAATCAACAGATTATTATAACGGACACATACAAGTTCGTGTGCATGGCTCACACATCATCAACAAACTTTGATATGATTGATTTAGAAATTCAGAAATTTTATAATTCCGTAAAAGATCCAAATTGGCCGGTTATTAATAACTATTTTGATTTTATAAATTTACCCAAGCACATACAAGAAGAATGCAACAATCAACACCACTTTCAACAAAGAAAATCTCAAATAGTAGACTCAAATTTTTGGATCAACTCTTATCAAACCGTTTATCAGTATAAAAATCTAGTTTATCTTCCTGTTGCAAAATGTGCATGTACTTACTACATGGAGTTTTTTACTTCAATGGGATGGAAAAATGTATGTCTCAATGAAATCAATCTTGATACTGTTACAATATTTGGAACCATCAGGCATCCAATTGAACGTTTTATAAAAGGCATGACTCAATACATTTACCATAGAGATGATCCAAATCATGTTCTACCAGAAGTTATAATAGCAGACTTTCATTCAATACCTTATCATCTAACGTATGGAAAATTATTACAAAAAGTAAACTGGATTCCAATGGATATCTTAACTGATGATCAAATCAAAATTTGTCTTATGAAATTGTTTAACAAGTTTGATTTCAATATACAGATACCACTGAATGATGAGAGAAAAAATTCCTCTCATGTCTATCCAGAAAAACGCATTTTAGAAGATCGTGTTAGAAAATCTTATTTTGAAAACAAAAAACGACTGTTTGAATTACACAATCTCTATGCTGAAGATCTAAAATTTTTTTATAACCTACTAGACACATTTGATCCAGACTGGCAACACATAATCAACTGAATTTAATCACGACTCTGTGCTGAGTGTTTTGACTCAGCCCCATTGAGGAACGGTGCAATACCCGGTCCGGACTTGGGCGTCAAAGGCAACTGTTAACTTAAGGCAGCAAATGGTTTGGGCTCTGTGAAAAAGCAACCCATGCTCGTAGGATTTAGATCTATTCTGGATCACTAGGGTTCCGTTGATATGTGAAGCTAGAGTAGGGGGTACCGGTCAACCGCCTCCGTGTGTGCAAACACAATCTCTTTAGAATAGATGACTGGGCTACTCGGATGATGCTCTCTCATGTTCACCGTGCATACGGTGAATTATGACCAGTTAATCTGGATGATACTAATTCAAAGAAACAGTTAGTTGTTGAGCGATAGCGAAAACAACAGACTTGTGCAGCAAGTCTTATAATAAGTTTAACTCTTTGAGCTTGTTGACATAATGCAATTGCCCGTGAGCAACTGATTCACGCCAATCAGTATCAGCTGTGGCATTGGCTTGATCACTAACATACTTGAAACAAAGAAATTCTACATGATGTTTCTCGCAGGCTTTGGCTATGGCATAGGCTTCCATGTCTACTAGATCTGCTGGAATGAGCAGTTGTGGATCCATCACAAAGTTATCGCCTGTGCTGCATGTTAATCCGAGTGTGCCAATTGCTATGTCAGTTTCAAATGGTGTTTGTCCTGGCTCACAACCAAGTCCCGTACAGTTCATGTCTCTTTGTACAAATTGAGTGCATTCGTGCAGTCCAGTACCCACTGTGATACCGCCGGCTGTGCCAAAGTTAATGATACGTTTAGGTTGATATTTTACAATAAGTTCTGCGGCAGTGACAGCAGCATTGACTTTGCCTGCGCCGGTATAGAACAAATTCATCATGTGACTGAGGTCAGGTGCTTCTTCCCGGATAGCAATTAGTATAAGATCATTCATCTGTATTAACCAGCCCTTCCCACATGATATTGTGTTGAGATAATGCTGTGCCGCCGGGCAAGTTCTGTAAGTTTATGATCACTGCTGCGGAAATTTTGGTATTAGCCCAGTGACTGCGAATTAGATCTGCGGTGGCCATTATGGTACCACCTGTAGCCAACAGGTCATCCACAATCAAAGGATTTGATCCAATGACCGCATGTGGGTGCATTTCAATTGTGTCGGTACTGTATTCAGTTTGATATGTGTGTTGTATGGTGGCACCAGGTAACTTGCCACGTTTGCGTACCAGCACAAGTGGCAAACTCAATTGCCTTGCTACAGGTGCTGCAAACACAAAGCCACGACTTTCCACAGCAACCAAACTGGAAGCATTATGTTGGTGTGCTTGAAACTCTATCCAGCTACAACAGTAGTCAAATATTTCTGGGTTGGCAAGAATGCCAGTTATGTCAAAAAAGTTAATGCCGGGCTTGGGCCAGTTGGGCACTACGGGTATGTGGTTCAATATGTTCATAAGTTTTAAATTGTGTTAAGTTGTTATTCTATCCTCTTTGCGGAAAAAAATTTTGCCGCATGCCATCGCGATGTAAATCACTAGTTACACAATGTATTCCACCGTCCCAAAAATATCTGTGTCTAAATGGAACAATATGTGGAGTGATGCCATATCGGGCAAATGCATCAAACACTGTTTTGTTATAGTTAAACACTAGCACATTTTTAGGATCAACAATCAACATGTTAACATCAAATACAGTTTCTTCAACATACCCAGTCCAGTGTCCTAACCACTGTTCAACTGTATCAATAACATCCTGATTGTGTTCAAATCCTGGAATCCACCATTTACCCTTGTTCTGTTCTTTTAATTTTAAAAATGGTGCAACTTTGGCCCAACTTTGTCCCGGCAAATACACAACTTCCCAATCAGGAAATGTATCTTTGTATGTTGGTACATCTTTGAGACTTATAATTAATCCTGGTGTAACTGGACAATAAGTTCCATCAGAGTGCCCTTTAGTATTGATAATGTGATTTCTATAATTTGGAAATTCTTGGGATATGTAAGTTTTGTAGTCATCTTGATCTTGGTCATGCGACTCTGTACCAAAGTACAAGTCTTTACCAATTCTAGAAACCATTGCTCCATTGATATTGTAATTATCAACAGTTTTAACGTTGTTGCCTTGTTGTTTGACAAACTCCACAATTTTTTTGTATGGACTTGGGTGATGAAACACATTATCATCAATTTTATGAACAGTTTTGCATTCTGTTTGAATGTAGTCTGGAAGTTTTAAAAAATCGTCTACAGTGTTGCAATTAGGCCAAGTTGAGTCTTTGACATTTAAATAAAATTTTTTAAGTTTGGCATCCATAGTGAGGTTGTCTGTGTAAAAATTATTTCCAATCATAACAGTATGATCTCTAGGACACATTGGCGGAGGTTGAAACGAACCTTGTATGAATGGTACACTTGGTAAATCAGGACGAAGAATGTCAACTCCAAAACTTTCTAGTTTTTTAATAATGTGCTGATAGTCTTCTTCGGTCTCTATGGCAATTTTTTCAAATAACGATCGAACATGTGAAACTGTTATCCAAGAATAAAATTCTGGCGGATAACTTTGTCCAACTATGCATACTTTAAGTGGGTCCCAATGTTGATGTACTGAAAACATATTATTGTAGTGGTCCTAGTATTTCAAATCCTGCCAATGCGTGTTTGTACAAGTGTGCTTGATCCAAGTACAAATATTCAAAGTTTCGTGCCTTGTAAATAGCACACTCTGTTTGCAGGGTAGCAATACCCAGTCGTTTTTTTGGATTGTGATAATTCCACGCAAACTGATAGCACAGGGCATTGCGTTGATCGTACAGTTTGATAATGCTAAACGCAACCAGTTCTTGATTGTCATAGTATCCAATTACGTCTGACTTTAGATCAGTGTACTGACTGTCAAATATGGGCATGACACTGGCAAATTTCTTGTGCATGCAGTAGTCTCTGTAGATTTTGTTCAATGCTGCGGTGTCTGGATTGCGAATGTATTTCCAACTGACAGATTCTTGATAGTTGGTCTCACTCAAGCGTATTCTGGCAAACTGATGTGTCATTGTGGATCTCGACGATGTTGAAACAGCGCAGTCAAGTATTCCTCTGGCCAGTTGTGATAATAATTTTGTCTGGCTAGCGTTTCAGATTTGGCATTTAACTCACTGAGACTTTGCACCATGGCCAGGGCATATGTACCTTGGTTCATGCAAACACCGTTTACCATCTCAACGTCTGAGGGATGATCTTCCAACGCAATCATGTTGGCTTTTAACAAATGCTCAATGTTAACATTTTTTATAGTGGCAGCAAATAACTCAACGGGACAAGCCACAGGATTGTACACATAGATTATAACTTCCCACTTGCCCATGCCCCAACGTGCTTGATTCCGCAAATCAAAATATGGATCCATGCCTATTCGTATGTCATAACTTTTTTTCATGCGTGCTGAGCGTGCGTACGGACAAGGTGGCCAGCCGCCAAGAGCAGTATGTGGAACTTCCACAAAGTTCACGATCCATTGCTCTATATCTTGTGTGACGGTTTCTATATCCATTAGAAGAAAGGTAATCCAGATTTTTTGGTAGTTTCTAAATTTTCTTTGATAAGATTGCTAATTATTTGCCTATCACTGTGACTCAATGCCAGTGCTTGATCATAAGTTAGGCCGCCTCGCATGTACCAACTAAATCTAATGGCCTCAGTTTTTATCTGTTGGCATTCTGTTTCCATAGATTCAACCAACTGGTTGATATCATCAGAATTAGAGATTAGGAGGCGTTCCCGAAAAAACTTGTCATGTCTAACGTAAATGGTTGTTTGTAAGGGTGGGCGCATTCGGCACATGAAATGTCTACAGGTTTTATTTCACTAGACTGTTTGAGATCAATCACATAGTCACGCAGTCTATTAAAAATCTTGCTCTCACAGTTGTTGAGGAATTCCAAAATGTAATTGAATTCTGTAACAATAGCATCACTAGTTTGAATTGTGTGTATACTCTGTGCAATAGTGCGTATGGTAAGATCATTGATGATCTTCATGCTGGCAGTGAGTTGCTTGAGTTTCACAGCGTCTTCGGCAGAATCGTCATTTACAATTCTCAATGCTTGCTGTTGATCAAACTGTACTTGATTGTTTACATTAATTTCTTTGTAGCTCATTGGTTTGAAGTGAAACTTCAAATTTCCAAGTTCTAAATTTTTATTGTAATCACCCGGATGAATCATGTCATTGACTGCTCGCAAGTCTAAGGTGACTTCGTCACTATGATTGCAAGCCGGGCATCGAGTAGTAATATCCATGCCGTGGCCAAAACTGGCAATTCGTATAGCAATCATCACAGCATCAATGTCTTGGCTGGGCATTTGCCATGCATCTTTGATACTGGGAACACAGCTCTGAATAACAGAAACTACGGCGCTGCCGTTGAACAATGCATCTGGTGTGCGATAGGTGATTTCGTCCACAGCAGTCATGGGCAACACAGGCAATTCTCCGTTTGGGGGCATGTTTATAGACCCTACAGGATAGAATTTGCCCCCGCTGGGCAATCTTATGTGAATTGCAGGTTGTCTAAAAAATTGACTCAAAGGGTTTGATTGTAGCATGTTTGTCTCCGGTAAATATAATTATGGCTGAATCACTATCCCCTGAAGAAATCCAACGTGCATTTGATGCGTATAACCAGGAACTTTTATTAACTGGTAGAGTAACTCGCGAAACAAAAATAGCGTTTGAAGACGCTCAAAAAGGCATAAGAAATTATACGTTTGAGCTGAATAAAAGTTTAAAAGCATTAGGCAATGCTAGTCTTGGTTTGGGTCAAGCCTTGCTCAAAGGTGAGCAAGGTGCGTCGGTATACAATAACAGTATTAATGCCACAGCAGATGCATTAGAATCTTTTTTATCTAAATTTGGTATTTTTGGCAAACTACTTGGCACATTCCTGACTGCTGGATCTAGATACGTTTCTGAAGTTAACAAACAAAGCGATCAACTTTTTCAAACTTACCAGAAACTCAGTAAAGTAGGTGCAGCCAATGCTAGTGGACTGAGTGGCATTGCGGATACTGTGCAAAAATTTGGAATGACGCTGAATGATGCAGATCTTGAAAAATTTACCAGTCTAATTTCAAACAATTCAGATGCATTAGCACGGTTAGGCGGCACTGTAAATCAAGGTGTCAAGACATTTAGCGATGTAGCAGACGGCATTCACAGAAGTGGATTACAAACTGAATTCCTGCGCATGGGAATGACTGTAGGAGATATCAACACTGGCATGGCCGGGTATCTCAAAATACAATCGTTAACTGGTGCCACAAACAAGATGACAACAGCACAGCTCACACAAGGAGCAGCTGATTATGTCAAACAATTAGATTTGCTAACCAAGCTAACTGGTAAATCTGCAGAAACTTTAATTAAAGAACAAGAAGAAGATTTAGCCAACGAACGATATGCATTAGTTCAGAGAGAACTAAAACAAAAAGCAGCCGAAGGTGATATAGAGGCATTAAAACAAGTAGCCCAGAATGAATTGCTCATGCGTCAAGACATGAGCAAAGAAACTAGAATTGCCATGCAAAATGCCATTGCTGGCTATGGTGCCAGCAGTGAAGAAGGTGCAAAGCTGATGAGAACTTCAGCAGACGCATTTAACAAGTTGGCATCGGGTACGTTTCAAGCTACCGATGTAATGGATCTTCTCAAACGTGACAGCAAAGCATATTTGGATCAATTTGGTTCGTTAGGTAAAGCCACAGGCGATTTAAGTAAAACATTCTTGAGTGTTCAGGATGCCATGAAGTTTGAAGGACTTAAAGGCACAGCAGAAGAACGGATGGCAACAGCAAAAGCCGAACAAGAAGCACAAAAGAAAAATACCGAAGCAGCAGTAGCCAATCAAGTGGCGCTGCGTCAAGAACAAGTTGAAACTACCAAAGCAGCACAAAATCTCATAACCAAAGGATTGGATCCAGTCACTGGGGCTATGTCAAAACTGGCTGGAATTACAGAAAAAGTTGCCACATCGTTGCCAGGAACTGGAAAAAATGTAGGAACATCAGGTACTGGTCGTGGAAATGAGCAAGCTGCTGGAATTCTTGGAACAACTAAAGCAGTTCCAAACGCCGCTCCGGCAGCGTCGGCAGCACCTGCGGCAGCACCTGCGGCAGCACCTGCGGCAGCACCTGCGGCAGCACCGGCACCGGCACCAAGCTCTGCTCCACCGCCTCCTCCAGCACCAGCACCAGCACCGCCTCCGCCTGCACCTACCGCAGCACCGGCTGCAACACCAGTTTCGTCAACTCAACCGTCTACTGGTGATCTAGCTAACTTATTAAAATTCACCGGTAACACCGGAAGTAAAAGTAATTTTAATGATCTAAACGCACAACTAAAACAAGCTGTGATGCAAGCTGGTGCAGAATACAATAAGGTAACTGGTAAAAATCTCATTATAAACAGTGCAAAACGTGATCCCGAAGACCAAAAAAGACTATATGATGAAACTGTAGCAGCAGGTCGCCCCGGAATAGGGCCTAGTGGTATGGCAGTAGGCAAACCAGGAAATAGTCTACATGAACGCGGTATGGCGGTTGATATACAACAAGGCAAAGGCGACCAAGTAGCAATTGATTTGTTAAACAAACAAAACTTGTATCAGAAAGTTCCAAAAGATCCTGTGCATTTTCAATACGGCGCCAGAGAAGGTGGTGTGCTGTCTGGACCCAAGTCAGGATACACTGTTCAAGCACATGGTGACGAAGCAATGATTCCACTATCGGGTGGTAGAACTATTCCAGTAGAAATGCCAGCACTCACAGCCAGCATGAATGGACAAATTGGTTTGTTGCAGTTGCAAAGTGAACAAATGGCAGAACTGATTGATTTAATGCGCAGCAACAACGGAATCAGTTCAAAGATACTTCAAGCATCCAAGGCCTAACGGTAAATAGTACACTATGGCCGACAACAAAAATTCTGGTAACAACAAGTCCGGGTGGAAAAAATACTTTAAAGTAGCAGATCTATCTGGGCAAATGAGTCCAATTTCTGGCGGAAGAGATTCTGGCTTACCTGGATATGGACGCAACGATGGCAGAACCAATTCTGCCGAAACTGACTTTAGTTTCCGCAACTATGCCAGCCGATTGCCAGAAGTTTACTCTGGCCATCCCAATCGTATTGAACGTTACAACCAGTATGAGAGCATGGACACAGACTCAGAAATCAATGCATGTTTGGACATTATTTCAGAGTTCTCTACACAGTTGAATGAACAAAATCAAACGCCATTTGAAGTCAAATACAACGATGATCCAACTGATCACGAAGTAGAAATCATTCGCAAGCAGATGCAACAATGGGTCAAGCTGAACAAGCTGGACCAGCGCATATTCAAACTGTTTCGTAATACAATCAAGTACGGCGATCAGATTTTTGTACGTGATCCAGAATCGTTTGAAATGTACTGGGTAGACATGAGCAAGGTGTCTCGAGTGATTGTGAATGAATCAGAAGGCAAGCGTCCAGAACAGTACATCATTCGTGACATCAACCCCAACTTTCAAAATCTAACTGTGGCAGCAAAAACTACCACAGACTTCATGGTAAACCCACCCACTGGTAGCAGTTATCAGCAGGGTGGCGGATACAATGCACCCAACACATCCATGACTGGTACCAGCCGTTTCAGCCGCGCTGTGAACGAAACTTGTATTGATGCCAAACACGTAGTACATCTGAGCTTGAACGAAGGTTTAGATTCTTTCTGGCCATTTGGCAAAAGCATTTTGGAAAACATTTTCAAAGTTTTCAAACAAAAAGAACTGCTAGAAGATGCGCTGTTGATATATCGAGTGCAACGTGCGCCAGAGCGCAGAGTGTTCAAAATTGACGTGGGCAACATGCCGTCACACTTGGCCATGCAGTTTGTGGAACGTGTAAAAAACGAAATGCACCAGCGTAGAATCCCTAGCTTTGGCGGTGGTGGACAAAACATCATGGACAGCAGTTATAATCCGCTGTCAATCAACGAAGACTTCTTCTTTCCCACAGGGGCAGACGGACGTGGCTCATCAGTTGATGTATTGCCAGGTGGACAAAACCTAGGCGAAATTGACGATTTAAAGTATTTTAACAACAAAATGGCTCGCGGTTTGCGTGTGCCATCCAGCTATTTGCCCACTGGTCCAGACGATTCGGACCGTGTGACCAGTGATGGTAGAGTGGGTACAGCTCTTATTCAAGAGTATCGTTTCAACCAGTATTGCGAACGTTTACAAGCGTTGATTATGCAAAAACTTGATGATGAATTCAAGATGTTTTTGAAATGGCGCGGATTTAACATTGACTCTGGCTTGTTTGCACTGAAGTTTAATCCCCCACAAAACTTTGCCAGCTATCGCCAAAGTGAACTGGACAACACTAGAATCACTGCTTTCCAGGCCATGGAACAAATTCCCTACATGAGCAAGCGTTTTATGTTGGAACGTTTCTTGGGCCTAAGCGAAGACGAAATACAAAAGAACGAAAAAATGTGGAGAGAAGAGCGCGATACTCCAGAATTGCAAACCACACAAGGACAAGATTTACGTTCTATTGGCGTTACTCCTGCTGGCATTGAGTCGGATATTGCTACCGGCGAGGAAATGATGGATCTTGGTGCGCCAGGACAAGAAGTTGCACCTCCAGGTGGTCAAATGCCACAGCCTGCAACCGGAAGCCTGCCTGCACCGTCGGGCGTATAAATAATATCATGATACTGAACGAGCTCTACGAAAGATCCCCATCAGCGTTTCAAGACCTAAGTCAAGACAACACGCAGCCAAAACTTGGCGATCTTCGCAAGACAAAAATCACATTAAAACAGTTGAATAAATTGCGTAAAATGCAAGACACACGATCATACGAGTACAACGACAAGCTCAAATTGATCCGCAAACAATATGCGCCTCCGGCTCAGCCTGTGGCGTAATATTACTCATTTGTTGCAAAAACACACCATAAACCGCTGAGTTTTTGCCTTTAAAGTAAATATAGGTATAGATTTGCCAGGTTAGCGAATCTACCCAACATACTTATAGGAGCTATTAAATGAGCAACAATCGTTTTGAACAACTGATCGAATACGTCATCAATGACGAAACCGCAAAAGCAAAAGAATTATTCCATCAAATAGTGGTGGAAAAAAGCCGCGCTATCTATGAAGACCTCATGGAAAAAGAAGAAGTAGACGAAGACAACGCTATGGGCGAAGAACCCACAGAAGTTGACACAGACATGAGTGAAGACATGGGCGGAAGCCAAGCTGCTGACATGATTGACGACGTTGAAACTGAAGAATCAGGCATGGCAGAAGATGACGAGACTGACGCTGAATTTGACGACGGCGCAGAAGAAATGGGTCATGACATGACCAGCGATATTGAAGACGAACATGACGGCGAAGGCAATATTGAAAATCGCGTGGTTGATCTTGAAGACAAATTAGACGAACTTATGGCTGAATTTGAAGCCATGATGGGCGGCGATGACGGCATGGGCAGCGAAATGGGCGGTATGGATGACACTCCTGACATGTCTGGTATTGAAGTTCAAGACGACGAGTTTGAAACAGAAAGCCAAATGATGCCAATGGAAGAAGCTATCAGCTTAAAAGCAGCCCCAAAGCCAGTGACTTCTGAAGAAGGTGGCGTCAACAAGAAGTCCACAGTGGCCGCTAACAGTGGTGCAGCCGGTATGGCCAGCAAGCCAGTTCACACAACTGGTGACACAGCACACGGTCGTCCAGCACCATCCACAAAAGAATTGATTGGTAGAGTGGGTAATACACCTGCTCAATCAACACAAGGTCTCAAGCCTGCTACCAAGCCAACTAATGGTCAAGCTGCTGGCGTAAACACAAAGAGTCCATTGCCAGGCGGCCGTAAAGGCTAATTTACCATGGTAACGTATTTACAGGAACATCTTAATTTTAATCAGGCCAAGATTCGCATCTTGTCTGAAGATAGTCCTGACGGCAAAGGAAAAACACTGTTCATGGAAGGTATATGCATTGAAGGCGGAGTAAAAAACGCCAACGAACGTGTATACCCTGTGAACGAAATTTCTCGAGCAGTAGATACTATCAACAAACAAATTGTTGAAGGCTACAGTGTAATGGGTGAAGTAGATCACCCAGATGATCTCAAAATTAATTTAGATCGTGTGAGTCACATTATTGAAAAAATGTGGATGGACGGACACTGCGGCTATGGAAAATTAAGAATATTACCCACCCCAATGGGACAACTGGTCAAGACCATGTTAGACTCGGGTGTAAAACTAGGGGTTTCGAGTCGTGGTTCGGGCAACGTGAACGACGGCAACGGACATGTCAGTGACTTTGAAATAGTCACTGTTGATGTTGTTGCTCAACCCAGTGCTCCTCATGCATATCCTAGAGCCATCTATGAAGGACTTCTTAACATGAAGTATGGTCATAAAGTTTTAGAAATAGCCAAGGATGCTGGCAAAGACAACAAGGTACAAAGATACTTGAGCGGCGAGATAACTCGTTTGATCAAAGATCTTAAAATATAAGGAGAGACTATGTTAGATAGTTTAAAACCATTTCTAGATAGCGAACTGATCAACGAGGAAACTCGCAGTGCTATCAGTGAAGCGTGGGAAACCCAAATCACTGAAGCACGTGAACAGGTTCGTGTAGAGCTCCGCGAGGAATTTGCACAACGCTATGAACACGACAAGACAGTGATGGTAGAAGCCTTAGACAAAATGGTAACAGAAGGTCTCGCAGGAGAATTGGCTCAAGTTATTGCTGAAAAGCAATCACTGGCCGAAGACCGCGTCAAATTCCAAACCAGCATGAAAGAATCAGCCACAAAGTTCAACAGCTTTATGGTTACCAAACTTGCTGAAGAAATTGGCGAACTGCGCAAAGACCGCAAGATGCACTCCGAAGGAATCAATAAACTTGAGAACTTTGTGGTGCATGCATTGGCACGTGAAATTCAAGAATTCTCACAAGACAAACGTGACGTGGTGGAAACCAAGGTACGTTTGGTACGTGAAGCACGTGGCAAACTTGAACAACTCAAATCACGATTCGTAAAAGAATCCGCTGAGAAGATGAGTCAAGCTGTTAGCAAGCATCTCAAGGCCGAACTCACACAATTGCACGAAGACATCAAAGTTGCTCGCGAGAACAATTTTGGTCGTCGTATTTTTGAAGCATACGCAGCAGAATTTGGAGCAACTCACTTAAATGAGAACGCTGAAGTTCGTAAACTGCAAACTATGGTTGCTGCAAAGAATCGTCAATTGGGCGAAGCCATCAAACTCAGCCAGAAAGCAAAAGTTCTAGTTGAGTCAAAAGAACGCGAAATACGAATGATTCGTGAAACCAATGAGCGTGACAGCACATTGGATGAACTGCTACGTCCCTTAAACAAGGAAAAGCAAGAAGTCATGCGTAATTTGCTCGAAAGTGTCCAAACTACCCGTTTGAAAAACGCATTCGAAAAGTATCTACCAGCTGTACTAGCTGATAACAAACCAACAAGTAGCCGTAAAGTGATTGTTGAGAGTGTGTCTGAAGTAACTGGTGATAAATCTGCCCGTAGCCCCGAAGAAGACCGTTCCAACGTGATCGACATCAAGCGCCTGGCAGGGCTCTAAAAACATAATAAGGAGACTTAAATGTCACAAAATCTATTAGAATCTCGTTGGGACGATACCAAAGAAGCCCTTCTTGAAGGACTCAAAGGTAGCAAGCGTAACAACATGAGTGTGATCTTAGAAAACACTCGCAAGTACTTGAAAGAAAACGCAACAGGCGGCTCAACCGGTAGTGGCAACATTGCTACACTGAATCGCGTTATTCTTCCAGTTATCCGTCGCGTGATGCCAACTGTTATTGCTAACGAGTTGGTTGGTGTTCAGCCTATGACTGGCCCAGTTGGTCAAATTCACACCTTGCGTGTGCGTTACGCCAACACCATGAACGACAACTCAGCAGCCGCTACTAGCACCGCTGCTGGCCAAGAAGCATTGAGCCCATTCTTGATTGCTCAGGCTTATTCTTCAGCAAGCTCAGTGAGTGCTGGTGTGGTTAGCCCAACCCAGAACATCTACACTGGTGCTAACACAGCAGTGTTAGAAGGCTCCGGCGGTCGTCAGATCTCCGTGCAGATCCTGAAACAAGCTGTTGAAGCTAAGACACGTAAGTTGCAAGCTCGTTGGACATTTGAAGCTGCTCAAGACGCACAAGCCATGCATGGTATTGACGTTGAAGCAGAGATCATGGCTGCTCTTGCACAAGAGATTACAGCTGAGATTGACCAAGAAATCTTGTTGAGTCTGCGTTCATTGGCCACAACTGAATTCACATACAACCAAGCTACTGTTTCAGGTACAGCTACATTCGTTGGTGACGAACACGCCGCTTTGGCAGTGTTGATCAACCGTGTTGCTAACTTGATCGCTCAGCGTACACGTCGTGGCGCTGGTAACTACGCTGTTGTGAGTTCAGCTGCGTTGACAGTGTTGCAAAGTGCAACAACTTCAGCTTTTGCTCGTACCACAGAAGGCACCTTCGAAGCACCTACAAACACCAAGTTTGTTGGTACATTGAACGGTTCTATGAGAGTGTTTGTTGACAGCTATGCCAGCGATACAACTCCAGTTCTGGTTGGCTACAAAGGCTCTTCAGAAGCTGACGCTCCTGCATTCTACTGCCCATACATTCCTTTGATGAGCAGTGGCGTTGTGTTGGATCCAACAACCTTTGAACCAGTGGTGTCATTCATGACACGTTATGGTTTCATCGAGTTGACCAACACCGCAAGTTCATTCGGCAATGCCGGTGACTATGTTGGCGAGATTGCCGTTTCGAATTTGAGTTTCAGCTAATCTTCGATTGGTATTTTACCAAATCAAAAAAGGGCCGCAAGGCCCTTTTTTGTTGGCTGTAATTTTTAACAATATATAAAAGATGTTAGAACATTACTGGGACCGAGATTGGGATTCTGCAATCAGCCATAGATCTCAATTTGAATATCTTGACCAACACACATTGTCAAATCAACTGATATTTTTTGACGATGCACACCTGCAACTCAATCATGGATGTGACCGTGCAGTCAGCATGATAACACAGGCAGTGGCAGCCACAGGAAGATTTCCTGTGCTGTGCTTGGACGGAAATCCTCACCCAGCAGAACGCTATTACCGTGAACTGTGTGAACACTTGGATCCAACGTCTTTTTTTGTTTTTCATCCTGACATACGAAAAGAAGTCAGTGACGAATTTGCGAACATGGCTCCGTGGCCCAGTTGGTTGTTTTATCAGCAGAAGAATAAAGATTTTCAACTGGGTCAGCCTAAACAATATAGAGTTGGATTTTTATCTGGCAGTTCAAGATATCACAGAATCAAATTGTTTCGTGACATCCATCCATACATTACTAGACGAGACGTAGTGGTTATCAACAAGATTGGTGACTTTCATCACAGTGTGCCAAAACACAAACTAACATCTGAAGAAATGGAAATCTGGTGGCAAGAATTGCCTTATAGCAGCCGGCCAGAATTTTATGATTACACTGGATCAGGCAACACTCCGCCGGACAACATGGGCAGTAACAATCATGTGGCCTACACAGCCTGCGTAAACATCACAGGTGAAACATGCAATGATTACCAAGTGTTGTTGAGTGAGAAAACTTGGAAAGCATATCAAAGCCAATGCCTTGTGATAAACTTTGGACCAAGCCAAACCACAACAACTTTAAAAAGTTTTGGATTTGAAATTTGGGACCAGTTTGATCAAGTTGGCTCACATTCTTATAAAACTCAGTTGATCATGGCAATGCTGCAGAGAGATGATATTGAGCATTTGTATTATCAACACCTTCCAATGATACAACACAATTTTGAATTGTTCAACAGCAAGGTTCTCTTGGAAAAAATAGCTGAGCCTGCACTAAACAAATTGAAAAACTTGTTAGCATGAATATTGTACAATGGTTGTATGCAGATCCTGCTGATGGTCCAAGCCAGCCGTTAATAAGCATCTTGCAACGTCAGTTTCCAACTGCAACACTGTGCTCAGACTTTAAACAGATTCTGAATAACATCAACACCTGGCCGGGTAAACATGTGGTACTGATGCTGCCAAGGCAAGATGGAACTATTCCACTAGAACAATCAAAGAAAATTTGGCAGAACGAGTTGCATATTTTTTGTGAAAAAAAGATTGAATGTGTGTTGTTTGTTACAGAAATTTTCAACATAAACGATTCGTTTGACTGGATTTGTTTGATACCTAACCTGTTGATAGTCACACCATGTCAACATAATTTTGGAAAAAATAATTATCCTTGGATAACTTGGCAACATTGGTTGCATGATGCAGCTGATTCATACAAACAACCTGCTCTGCTTGAGCATGTGGATAAGTTTGACCCAACTACAACCAAGCCCATGTTGTTTGATGTACTACTGGGCGGAGAGCGACCGTATAGAACTTTGATACACAATTGGATTGAACAAGACTCTGTGTTGTCGTCAAAAACAATCATGACCTATTACGGTGTGGAGACTGCTCGTCCTAAGTTTATCTATGAGCCAGATATGATTGTGCCAGAAACAAGAAATTTTCACAGTGGCGCACATTGTTTTTTTAACGGTGTTGAAATTCGCATAAGTTCGGTGCCACCGGTATCTGTCTATAACCAATGTGCATATAGTCTGGTTACTGAAACATCAGCAGAACAAGATTTTGTGTTCTTTACAGAAAAAATTGCCCGAGTGATGATTTGCCAACGATTGTTTATTGTGTTATCTAGCTATCGATATTTGCACTTTTTGAGAGAAGCTGGATTTCAAACATTTGGCAATATCATTAACGAAAGTTATGATTTAGAAGTTGATGATCATCGTCGATGGAGAATGGCATTTGAACAAATGCAGCAGTTGGCCCGTAGAGATCAGCAAGAAATACTACAACTGATTGATCCTATAGTTATGCACAATCGACAGGTGTTGTTGACCACGGACTGGCATGATAAAATGTCAACCCAAGTCAGCCAAGTGCTTGAAGCACGACTTGAGTTAAATTTTAAACCAGCTTAGATACTTTTCAATTTTCTTAATCACTGGTTGCCAGTCACCAAATGTTTCTTGACGGAACAGTCGTGCAGTGGTATACCAAGGCGAACTGTCTGTATTTTGCATCCAACGCCAGCAAGTACCATATAGATTTAACGGCATCCACAGCGGACGGCCCAATGCTCCTGCCAGGTGCGCAGCAGCAGTGTCCACAGAAATTACCAAGTCAAGATGATGCATTAATGCGGCGCTGTCTGCAAAACTTGCAATAGTTCCAGGATAGCAAGTTACTCCTGCTGCTTGCATGATTGCGCTTTCTTCGTCTGATGCATCCACCTGCAGACTGATCCATTCATGCTCGGGATGATTACTAACAAACTCTGCCATTACATCAACAGGCATACTCTTGTGTTGATTGATCCAGGAGTCTTTTCTTCCTGACCAGGCAATGCCAATACGCATGCGATTTTTAGGCCCAAGACGCTTGGCCCAGTCTGCAACTTTTTCATTATCAACCGTGATGTATTGCAAGTGATGTTGAAGTTGACTGACTCCGATGTTGAGTATTCTGGGCACACTCATCATGCTGACCCAGTAGTCAAAATTCCCAATATCTTCGTTGTCAGATGTCACACTTAGTATTGACTCTGGAGTATTAATCAGCAATGGCTTGATGCTAGAAGTCACATGTATTCTTAGCTTGGCTCCTAGATCCTGCAACGGCCCGCAAAATCTCAAAAACTGTATCTGATCTCCAAGCCCCTGTTCACCTACTACTAGCAGTGTCTTGCCTTTTAAATCTTGACCGTTCCACTCTGGCACAGACAGTTTTGGTTTGGTGCCAGCCAAGTGCTCGTATCTCCAGCGACTTTCGTACAGTGGCCATCCTTTAGCATAGTCACCAATGGCTAGATATGCTACCCCTAGATTGAATTCGGAAGTGACGTTAGTAGGATCTAAAATCCTGGCATGCTCTAAAAACGGTATTGACCGTGCTGGTTGCCCGCACTCTCTCAATACATTGCCATAATTGTTCCATGCACTTGGTGAATCAGGGTCGTCAACAAATGCCTGTGCATAGCATTTAAGGGCTTCTAGCGGACGGTGTTGGGCTCTAAGTTCGTTGCCTTGAGCAATCAAAAGGTCAGTGTTCATGGTGGTATTTAAGCTGCATTCAACACCATTTTACTTTTTTCATAAATACTTGTCAACGCAAATCGGCGTTTTATGCAGCTCACCACTGCGTAGCAGCTAGAACCTGCATCGGGCTTCTATAAGGAGAAATCAAATGGGAAGAGCTCTTAAAATTCAAAAAACAAATATTGGCGCAGGTACAACTGTTGCCGGATCACCACCAGTTACCACATACAATCAAAACGTATTGACAGACGCTGGTTATCCAAATTTTGGATCATTAACCAATCCAGTATACAACTCACCAGTTCAAACTCTTGACTCATCTCAGTACTTGGGTGTGGTTGGCGGAATATTTACTACCAGTACTCCAAGTGCAACAAATCCAGAAATTTACTGTTTGGTTAATATTACATTAGCTAACGGCACTTCTACATACGATATTGCTAATGAATACGGAGGTCGTATTATCCGTCAAAAAGGTTCACACAAGTTCCTGGTTGCATACACATACGCAAGCACTGCTGACGAAGACATGGTTGTTGGACAAGCATACCAAATTTCTTCTCTTGGTACCACCAATTGGCAAGCATGTGGTGCACCAAACGGCGCCGCGGTAGGCGATATTTTTACTGTTACTGCTATCGGTTCAGGCACTGGCACAGCCTACCCAGTGGGACAATGTGTGTTGTCAAACACAGCTACGCCAGCGGCAGGATACATGAGTATAAGTTATTCAGTAGGCGACAGTTCTGCTGTATACGCCAGTTACATCACCAACAAATGGGTGCGTGACTGGAACGGCATGACTTATGGCAATTACAGCAACAGTAATCTTGGTACTAACAACCAAAGTAACGAAAACTTCTATCCAACCAACTTCTTCACAGACGAAGGCACAGTTACATGGTCCGGCGCAGAAGTTATTGCAGGTGCTCAAGCACAAAATGGCACATTGCAGTTGGCTCAAATTAATAACGTTACATCTTAATTAGATTTGTATCCAACGTCCTCCTTGCTAACTACAAGGAGGATTTTTATGAGTGTAGCATTTGTTTGTGGCAACGGGGTCAGCCGAAAAGATATAGATTTGTCTAAATTAAAATTGCAAGGATCCATCTACGGCTGCAATGCAATGTACAGAGAGTTTGAACCAGACTGCTTGATTGCTACAGATCGTGCTATTTCTGAACAGATACAAAAGTCTGGCTACAGCAAAACTCATAGATTTTACACTCGTAAACCTCTAGCGGCACTTGGTGCTTTGTCGCTGCCAAAAAAATACTATGGCAACAGCTCAGGGCCTAATGCTATTGCACTTGCAGCACTAGATGGGCACGAAACTATCTATCTGCTGGGATTTGATATGGGCCCAACTGTGAATGCCAAGTTCAACAACTTGTACGCTGGATCAGAATTTTACAAACCAATTGACGCTGCTCCTACTTACACTGGCAATTGGATTCGACAGATTGCTGCCATTGCTGATGACTTTCCCAAAGTCACATTCATTAGAGTACTCGGGTCTACAACGGCCAAGATTGCAGATTTTGACAAATTAAAAAATTTTCAACACATAACAATTGACAAATTTTGCACTGCAATGATGTAAAGTTCTTTGTCTTTGGCAAAATTTTAACAAGCCAATCATGGTAAATATGTTTAGAGACTATATCCATGACACAACAAATAATTGATACTGGCGCACAACCCGATGACGGGCAAGGCGATCCGTTACGAACAGCTTTCAGTTATACAAACGATAATTTCACTGAAATCTATCAAGCCGGCCCAGTAGGCAGCAATGTACGCATTGCCAATAATACCATAACCACCACTGTTATCAACAGTGATTTGGTATTGAGCCCGTCGGGTATTGGCAAAATTCAAGTCAACAATAATGTATTGCCGCGATCGGATGATGTGTATGAGCTTGGCTCATCAACCCAGCGATTCAATGCCATTTATCTGGGCACTGGTGGGCTTAACTCCAATGGTATAATCACCACAACTGGCAACATCAGTGCTGGATACTTTATTGGTGACGGTAGCTTATTGACCGGTATAACAGCAAATGCTGGTAGCAAGTTGTCAAACGGCACCAGCAATATCAACATTCCGTCATCAGGATCTAACATTTTAGTTTCAGTGTCAGGAACTGCAAATGTTGTAACTTTTTCTAACACTGGCGCATACATTATTGGCACAGTTAGTGCCACCGGCAATATAAGTGGTGATTATATTTTAGGTAACGGTGCGTTACTGACCGGACTCAATCTCAATTATTCAAATGCCAACGTTGCAGCATACTTGCCAACATACACAGGCAACCTAGTATCACTGACAGGCCCAATTATTACTACTGCTAATATTACAGGTGGCAATGTTGCAACTGGTAATGTACGAGCTGGAAACATAGTTTCTAGCGGCATAGTTAGTGCTACTGGAAACATTACTGGCAGATACTTCATTGGTGATGGTAGTCAACTGACCAATTTACCGGTAAGCAATTATTCAAATGCCAACGTTGCAGCATACTTGCCAACATACACCGGTAGCTTGGCATCACTGACAGGCCCAGTTATTACCACAGCCAATGTAACTGGTGGTAATTTACAAACTTCTGGAACAATTAGTGCTACTGGTAATATCACTGGTGGTAACGTTGCTACTGGTAGAGTCAATGCCGGTAATATCACAGTAAGTGGCCCGGTATCAGCTACTGGCAATATCACAGGCAGTTACTTCATTGGTAACGGCTCACAATTAACTGGAATTGTTACCAACTACTCAAATGCCAATGTGGCTGCCTACTTGCCCACGTATACAGGCAGTCTAGCATCATTGACAGGTCCTGTTATTACCACAGCCAATGTTGTTGGTAGTAATATTTTGACCACTGGTGTAATATCAACTGCTGGCAATATCACAGGTGGTAACATTGCTACTGGTAGAGTTAATGCCGGCAACGTTACTGTTAGCGGCCCAATTTCTGCAACTGGCAATGTAACCGGTAGTTACTTTATTGGTGATGGCAGTCAATTAACCAACTTACCAGCTGGCAATTATTCAAATGCCAATGTAGCCGCCTACTTGCCCACATACACCGGTAGTCTAGCATCACTAACAGGTCCCGTAATTACTACCAACAACATTGCTGGCAGTAGTTTGTCTATTGTTGGTAACATAACTGGTGGCAATGTTGATACTGGTAGAGTCAATGCCGGCAACGTCACTGTAAGTGGTCCTGTATCGGCCACTGGCAATATTACAGGCAGTTACTTCATTGGTGATGGTAGCTTACTAACCAACTTACCAGCTGGCAATTATTCAAATGCCAACGTTGCCTCATACTTGCCAACGTATACTGGTAGTTTAGATTCACTAACTGGTCCTGTTGTTACCACAGGCAACATCACTGGTGGCAATTTAAGAACAGCAGGTGCAATTAGTTCAACTGGTAATATCACCAGTGGTAATGTTGATACTGGTAGAGTCAATGCCGGTAACGTCACTGTAAGTGGTCCTGTATTGGCCACTGGCAATATTACAGGCAGTTACTTCATTGGTAACGGCTCACAACTTACTGGTATTGCTGCAAATTATTCAAATGCCAATGTAGCCGCTTACTTGCCCACATACACAGGCAGTCTAGCATCACTGACTGGTCCAGTTATTACCACAAGTAGTATTGCAGGTAGTAGTTTGTCTATTGTTGGCAATGTCACTGGCGGCAATGTTGACACTGGTAGAGTCAATGCCGGTAACGTCACTGTAAGTGGTCCTGTCTCTGCAACTGGCAATATAACAGGTAGCTACTTTATTGGTGATGGTAGCTTACTAACCAACTTACCAGCTGGCAATTATTCAAATGCCAATGTGGCTGCTTATTTGCCCACTTATACCGGTAGTTTAGATTCACTAACTGGACTGGTTACTACTACTGCTAATGTCACTGGTGGCAACTTAAAAACTAGTGGCACAATCAGTGCCACTGGTAATATTACTGGCGGCAATGTTGCTACTGGCACTATAAATTCAGGCAATATATTAAGCAGTGGAGCTATATCAGCCACTGGCAACATCACTGGCAGTACGATCACTAGTGGTAACATTTTACCGGCAGCCAATGTAACATATGATCTAGGCACATCAACGCAGCGATGGAAAGATTTGTGGTTGAGCAACAGCACAATTTATTTGGGTGATGCTCGAATTTCAGCCAATGCTACAGCCGTCGTTGTTACTAATCCTGCAGGCGGAAATACTGTTCTTCAAGGCACACCAGGCAATAATACTGTTTTAAGTAATATAGTTTCTGCGTCAGGAAATATCACAGGCGGCAACGTTACTACTACTGGACTGCTGTCAGTCACTGGCAACATAACTGGTGGTAATTTAGATATTGGAAGAATCAATGCTGGCAACATTACTGTAAGTGGTCCGTTGTCAACTACTGGGAATGTAACTGGTAGTTACTTTATTGGTGACGGTAGTTTACTAACCAACTTACCGGCTGGCAATTATTCAAATGCCAATGTTGCTTTGTACTTGCCAACATACACTGGTAGTTTGCCATCGTTAACTGGCGCAGTTATAACAACCGCCAATGTGATTGGCGGAAATGTAAAAACCACTGGCACAATCAGTGCTACTGGAAATATCACCGGCGGTAACGTTGATACTGGAAATGTCACAGCTGGCAATGTCAGTGCATTTGGCAATATTACAGGCAGTTACTTCCTTGGTGACGGTAGTTTACTAACCAACTTACCGGCTGGCAATTATTCAAATGCCAATGTTGCTTCTTACTTGCCAACATACACTGGTAGTTTGCCATCGTTAACCGGACCGGTTATTACATTAAGCAATATCACTGGTAGCAATCTAAGAACATCAGGCTCAATTACTGCCACTGGAAATATCACTGGTAACAATGTTGACACCAATACAGTTATTGCAAATGCTGTTTTATCAGCCGGTATAATTTCAACTGCAGGTAACGTTGTTGCTGCTAACATTGTTGCTGCTAGAGTAAATGCAACTACTCTCACTGCTAGTGCTAATGTTATTGCTGGCAATGTGACCACTATTGGTTTGATATCGGCAACAGGCAATATTAATGGTGGTAATTTCAATGCACCAGGCGGATCGTTTACTGGGTTTACTATCAGTGTCAACGGAACAGTCACTGGCGGCAATTTAACCACACTTGGAATTGTATCAGCATTTGGTAATATCACCGGCGGCAACATAGATACTGGCAACATTCATGCTGGTAACGTAATTTCAAATGCTGCCATAACAGCCATTGGCAACATATACACCAGTCAATATTTCATTGGTAACGGTGCATTTATAACTGGGCTGGCCACCTACTCAAATGCCAATGTGGCTGCATTCTTGCCCACATACACAGGCAACTTGGTATCGCTAACAGGCCCTGTTATCACAACAGCCAACATTGTTGGTGCCAATATCACTGCCAGTGGCATGATATCTGCTGCTGGAACCATAACATCTGCTGCCAACATTACTGGCAGCAATTTAATAACTTCTGGATTGATAACTGCTACAGGAAACTTAACTGCTGGCAATTTGATCACCAATGGTCTAGCATCCATAACAGGCAATATCACTAGCGGCAATGTACTGACTGCTGGGCAAGTATCAGCAACAGGTAACATTACAGGCAGTAACATTCGAGCGTCGGGTGCTATTAGTGCGTCCGGCAGTATCACAACTGACGGTAGTCTCACATTAGGAAACACTGGCAAAATAAATTTTGGTACAACTGGATCAAACATTTACCTGGTCAATTTAAGCCCAACCACACTGTTGATCAATGCTGAAAAAGTAGATTTCACTGGCAGCGAAGTAACAGCAGCCAGCATTACTGGCGGTAATGTTAATGCTCCTAACAATCTCAATGCTGGAAATGTTTTAGCCAATGGTATAATTTCAACCACTGGAAACTTGTATGCTTCAAATCTTCAACTGTCTGGATCTTTTGCAGTAGCAAGTTTGAATTCTGCTGGTAATATCAACGCTGGCAATTTACGAACAACTGGACAAGTAACTGCCACAGGCAATGTAGCTGGTGGGAACATATTAACCAATGGATTAGTATCAGCAGCTGGAAATGTCACTGGCAACTACTTCATTGGTAATGGCTCATTGCTTACTGGTATTGTGGTGTCTGGCGGCACGTCAATTGACAACGGCACATCAAATGTCAAAGTTGGTGCACCTAACTCCAATGTTACAATTGGAGTTAGTGCTGTTGGCAATGTAGCAGTATTTTCGCCCACTGGACTCAGCGTACTTGGAAATGTTGCTGGCACATTCTTGTTGGGCAACGGTGCATTCATAACCGGCGTGGCCAAAGCAACTTCAGCAGACAGTGTGGCCAACGGAACTAGTAATGTAAACATTCCAACAATCAACGGCAACGTAACAGTTGGAGTAGCTGGCACTAGTAACATTGCAGTTTTCTCCACACGCGGACTTAGTGTACTTGGCAACGTAACTGGCAATTACATATTAGGTAACGGTGCATTTATCACTGGCCTACCAGCTGGATATAGCAATGCAGATGTTGCCAACTACATGCCAACCTACTCGGGTAACTTGCCAAATTTAACTGGATTGGTTTCTACCACAGGCAATGTTTCTGGCAACTATATTTTAGGTAACGGTGCGTTTATCACTGGCCTACCAGCTGGATATAGCAATGCAGATGTTGCCAACTACATGCCAACCTACTCGGGTAACTTGCCAAATTTAACTGGATTGGTTTCTACCACAGGCAATGTTTCTGGCAACTATATTTTAGGTAATGGTGCCTTGTTGACCGGAGTGATTACTTCAGTTGCTAATATCAACAACGGCACATCAAATATCAATATTGCCACGTCAGGCGGCAACATCACGGTCGACGTCGGCGGCACATCAAATGTAGTGGTGTTTGCTACATCGGGCGAATATGTAACTGGTTTGCTAAGTGTAAGTGGCAATATCATAGGCGGTAATTTACTAACCAATGGATCAATTAGTGCAACTGCTAACATAATCAGTGGTAATCTTTTAACATCGGGATTGATCAGTTCAACTGGCAATGTTATAGGTGGTAATTTACTAACCAGTGGTCTAATCAGTTCTACAGGCAATATTGTAGCATCAAATTTTGTTGGTAATTTAATCCCACCTCCAGGAGGCGTAGTAAGCACCACTGGAAACATTTCTGGTGGTAATGTTTTAACATCAGGATTTGTTTCAGCAGCCGGCAATGTTACCGGCAACTACTTCATTGGTAACGGCAGCCAATTGACTGGTGTAACAGCTTCTAGTGTAAATGCCAATGCTTTAGTTGGCAATACATTAAGTTCAAATGTACTGTATTCAAGTTTGACTTCTGTTGGCACGCTTGGAAATTTAAGCGTAACTGGCAACATAGATGCAGGTAACTTACGAACAACTGGACTTGTAACTTCAACTGGTAACATAATTGGTGGTAATGTTCTAACTGCTGGATTAGTAAGTGCAACTGGTAATGCTACCGCTGGAAATGTTTTAACTGCTGGACTTGTATCGGCAACTGCCAATATAACTGGTGGTAATGTTCTAACTGCTGGATTAGTAAGTGCAACTGGTAATGCTACTGCTGGCAATTTCTTAACTGCTGGACTTGTATCGGCAACTGCCAATATAACTGGTGGTAATGTTCTAACTGCTGGATTAGTAAGTGCAACTGGTAATGCTACTGCTGGCAATTTCTTAACAGCCGGATTGATCTCTGCAACTGCCAATATAACTGGTGGTAATGTTCTAACTGCTGGATTAGTAAGTGCAACTGGTAATGCTACTGCTGGCAATTTCTTAACAGCCGGATTGATCTCTGCAACTGGTAATGCTACTGCTGGCAATTTCTTAACAGCCGGATTGATCTCTGCAACCGGTAATGCTACTGCTGGCAATTTCTTAACAGCCGGATTGATCTCTGCAACTGGTAATGCTACTGCTGGCAATTTC
>Ga0214919_10001864_pt1 | contig 33894 bp, 29 predicted proteins | sample LL1503_MetaG_FD_177994 | JGI IMG/M metagenome (GOLD analysis project Ga0214919, IMG submission 177994) | Freshwater microbial communities from Lake Lanier, Atlanta, Georgia, United States - LL-1503 | ecosystem: Environmental > Aquatic > Freshwater > Lake | place: USA: Georgia | collected...
TATCTGCGCGCAAAGTCCAGGTCCGGCGTGCCGGTTTCGCACCACACCAAATCGGCGTACTCGGCATAGGCCACCGAACGCGCCACGGCCTGGTCCATGCCCTTGCGGGTTTTGTAAAAACCTTCGGAAGTGCGCTCGCCGGTCAGGAAGGGCTGGTCAATGGGATCGAAGTCGCTGGTCACCAGATCCGCCGCTTCGGCGTCGGTACGGGCGATCACCAAAGTGGGTACGCCATACACGTCCGCAGCCATGCGCGCAGCTTTGAGTTTTTGCACCGCTTCAGTGGTGGGCACCAAGACTTTGCCGCCCATGTGGCCGCATTTTTTGACTGAGGCGAGTTGGTCTTCAAAGTGCACGCCGCCCGCGCCCGAACGGATCATGGCTTTCATGAGTTCATAGGCATTGAGCACGCCGCCAAAGCCGGCTTCGGCATCGGCCACGATGGGCGCGTGGTAATCGATGTAGCCTTTGTCGCCAGGGCCAACGCCTTTAGACCACTGGATTTCGTCGGCACGGGTAAAGGAATTGTTGATGCGCTCCACCACTTTAGGCACCGAGTCCACCGGGTACAAGGATTGGTCCGGGTACATGGCGGAGTATTCATTGCTATCCGCCGCGACTTGCCAGCCGGACAAGTAGATGGCTTTGACACCGGCCTTGACTTGTTGCATGGCCTGGCCACCGGTCAGCGCGCCGAGGCAGTTGACATAGGGCTCGTTGTGGAGCAGGTCCCACAGCTTGTCGGCGCCACGGCGGGCCAAGGTGTGCTCCACCTGGAAGGAGCCCCGCAAGCGCACCACGTCAGCGGCCGAATAGCCGCGCTTGATGCCCTTCCAGCGGGGGTTGGTGGCCCATTCTTTTTCCAGTTGTGCGACCTGTTGTTCGCGGCTGAGTTGTTCGGTGAGAGATTGCGGCATAGAAACTCCTAGTTAATTAATCAGTGCACCAGTAGGGCTCAAACGCGTGGTGCAGTGCCGCAATTTTAGGTCTTATATAAGACACAAGAACAATCTTATGTCTTATATAAGATTAAAATTATTTATATAAAAATCAATAGCTTATAAAATTCATTCCACGATGAATTTACTTTATTTCTCAATGTGAAATATTTTATAACTCAATAACCGTTCACATTTCATATTGCAAAATCGATGCGCGAGGTGTAAAAAAGGGACTCCGCCATTACGGTCGGAGTCCCTTGGCAGGGCGTACACGCTGTTAAACGAGATTTACCTGGCTTGGTCGGTGTCGGGCGTGCCGTTGAAAGCGGTCGCAAAAAACCAAGGCCGTGGCCGTCCCTCAATGGCCGTGGGCCAGGTGGCTGACCAGCATCACCAGGCCAATACCGCCAAGTAGCCAGGCAATTTGCGTCGCCGTCTCGCGGGCCTGCAGGCGTTTTTGCAGTTGCGGAATCAGGTCGGCCAGGGCCACATAGATAAAGCTGCTGGAAGCCACCACCAAGAAATAGGGCAAATAGTCCTGCAACTGGTCCACCAGCCAATAACCCAGCACGCCGCCCAAAGCGGTTACTGAACCTGCCATGGATACCTTAACCAGCGCGGCGCGACGGTCTGTGGCGGTAGCACGCAACACGATCAGGTCGCCCATATGGTGCGGCACCTCGTGCGCCAGCACCGCAATGGAGGCGATGACGCCCAGACGCACATCGGCCATAAATGCCGAGGCAATCAGCACGCCATCGCCGAAGCAGTGCACGCTGTCGCCTGCCAGCACCGCCCACCCACCGCTCGTGTGGTCATGGGCATGATGATGGTCGTGGTTGTCGTGATCATGGTGCCCGTGGGCATGGTGCCCGTGGGCATGCGCGCCATGTTCATGGCCGTGGTGCCACAGCTCGGCCTTGTCCAGCAAAAAGAAGAACACCAAGCCCACCAGCAAGGTCAAAAACAAATCATGGACATCGGCCTCACTTTCGAACGCTTCGGGCAATAAATGCATAAAGGCCGTAGCCAGCAAAGCGCCCGCTGCCATGCTCAGCATGTGCTGGGTGTAGCGCGCCAGCAGCCCAAAACTTAAAGCCGCAGCCACCCAAACGCTACCAATCCCGGCGCCCAGGGTGCCCAGCACAATGGCCAGCAGTGTTACATCCATAGTCATTTCCATTCCAAGCCTCTCGCGGCGCAAGTCAGGTCCCACAGCGGCCCGGCGGGCCGTGGGGCGACTATTGTGCCCCAGCGCCTTGGGTAGCCTGCTTAGGGCGCCAGATCAGTGCGCCTGATCCCAGTTGGCGCCCACGCCCACCTCGGCCAGCAAAGGCACCTTGAGCGCTGCCACGCCGGCCATGATGCGCGGGATTTCGCTGCGCAGCCAGTCCACCTCGTTCTGCGGCACCTCAAAAACCAGCTCATCATGCACCTGCATGATCATGCGCGTGCCGTGCTGACCCGCGTCCAGCGCGCGCTGGACCTGCACCATGCTCAGCTTAATCAGGTCGGCGGCAGTGCCCTGCATGGGCGCGTTAATGGCTGCCCGCTCGGCGCCCGCGCGGCGCTGGCCGTTGGGCGAGTTGATTTCGGGCAGGTACAAGCGCCGCCCGAACACCGTCTGCACAAAGCCCTGGGCCTTGGCCTGGGCGCGGGTGTCGTCCATATAGCGTTTGACGCCAGCAAAGCGGGCAAAGTAGCGCTCGATATAGTTCTTGGCCGCCGTGTTGTCGATGCCCAAATTGCGCGCCAAGCCGTAGGCACTCATGCCGTAAATCAAGCCGAAGTTGATCACCTTGGCATAGCGCCGCTGCTCGCTGCTGACCTGGTCTAGCGCCAACCCGAACACTTCGGCCGCCGTGGCCCGGTGCACGTCCAGCCCCTGGTGGAAGGCGTGCAGCAGCGCCTCGTCGCCGCTGATATGGGCCATGATGCGCAGCTCAATCTGGCTGTAATCAGCGCTGGCAATCATGCTGCCCGCAGGCGCCACAAACGCCTCGCGCACGCGCCGCCCCTCGGGCGTGCGGATAGGGATGTTTTGCAGATTGGGGTCGTTGCTGGACAAACGGCCCGTCACCGCCACCGCCTGCGCGTAGTGGGTGTGCACGCGCCCGGTCGATGGCAGGGCCAATTGGGCGAGTTTGTCGGTGTAGGTGCCCTTGAGCTTGGCCAGTCCCCGATGCTCCAAAATTTTGGCGGGCAGGGGGAAGTCTTCGGCCAGTTTTTCCAGCACTTCTTCGTCGGTGCTGGGCGCGCCGGTGGCGGTTTTTTTGACCACGGGCAAGCCCAGTTTGCCAAAAAATATCTCGCCAATTTGCTTGGGGCTGCTCAGGTTAAAAGGCTGGCCGGCCAGGGCGTGGGCCTCGGTCTCTAGCTCCACAATGCGGGCGCCCAAAGCCTGGCTTTGCGCGGCCAGCGTGGGCGCATCAATCAGTACGCCGTTGCGCTCGACGCGGTACAGCGCCTCGCTGCTGTCGATTTCCAGTTGGTAAACAAAAGCCAAACCCGCGTCGGCCTGCACCCGGGGCCAGAGCGCTTGGTGCACTTCGAGCGTCATATCGGCGTCTTCGCAGGCGTACTGGGTGGCGCGGGTGATATCGACCTGGTCAAAGCCGATTTGGTGCGCACCCTTGCCGCACACGTCTTCAAAGCTGAGCCCGCTGCGGCCCAGGTGGCGCTCAGCCAGACTCTCCAGACTGTGCGGCTTGTGCACCTCGACCACATAGCTTTGCAGCATGGTGTCGTGCACATAACCACGCACCTCGATGCCGTGGTTGGCAAACACATGGCGGTCGTATTTGACGTGCTGGCCTAGCTTGGCCCGCAGCGGGTTTTCCAGCCAGGGCCGGAGCAGTTCCAACACTTCTTGGCGCGGCAGTTGCGCCGGCGCATCCGGGTAGTTGTGCGCCAGCGGAATGTAGGCGGCCACGCCCACTTGCACACTCAGACTGATGCCCACGATCTGCGCGCGCATGGCGTCCAGCGAGGTGGTTTCGGTGTCGATCGAGACCAAGTCGGCCGCGTCCAGGCGCGCGAGCCACGCGTCCAGCGCGGCGCGGTCCAGCACGGTCTCGTACTGGGTGGGGCGAGCCAGCAAGGCCGGGGCGGCGTCTTCGGCAACCGCGCCGCTAGTGCGGGAAGGCACATGGGTCTCGCCAAACAAGTCCATCGCACCACCGCCCTGGCTGGCCGCTTTGTCGATCTGCGCGGCCACGGTCGTGGCCAGACCTTTAAAACCATGGCTTTGATAGAACGCCAGCAAAGCCGGCAGGTCCGGCTCGCCGCAGCGCAAGTCCGAGAAATCGGGCAGCGCGGGCAACCAGGACTGCAAATCACAGTCGGTCTTGATACGCAGCAATTCCCGCGCCGTGGGCAGCCAATCCAAAGCGCCGCGCAGGTTATCGCCGGCCACGCCCTTGATGGACGCGGCGTTGTCGATCACACCTTGCAAATTGCCAAATTCCTGCAGCCATTTGACGGCGGTCTTGGGGCCGACTTTGGTCACGCCAGGCACGTTGTCTACCGTGTCGCCGACCAGGTTTTGGTAGTCCAGCATCAGGCTGGCGGGCACGCCGAACTCTTCCAAGACGCCAGCCAGGTCGCGCCGCTTGCCGTTCATGGTGTCAATGATGGTGATGCGCTCGTTGACCAGCTGGGCCAAATCCTTGTCGCCGCTGCTGACGATCACTTCCATGCCCCGGGCGGCGGCCAGCACGGCCAAAGTGCCAATCACGTCATCGGCTTCCACGCCGGGCACGTCCAGCACTTTCATGCCTTGCAGGCGCACCATGGCGTGGATCGGCTCGATCTGGGCGCGCAAATCGTCGGGCATGGGCGCGCGCTGGGCTTTGTACTGGGGATAAATCGCATCCCGGAACGTGGGGCCCTTGGCGTCAAAAACGCAGGCTACGTAGGCGGCGGGCACCTCTTTGCGCAGCGATTGCATCATATTGACCATGCCGCGCAGGGCACCGGTAGGCCGACTTTGCGGGTCGCCGGGCACGGCCCGCAGGTCGGGCATAGCGTGAAATGCGCGGTACAGATAGCTCGATCCGTCAATCAGCAACAAAGTGGGCGTGGGGGAGGAAGAAGGGGCTTGCATGCACGCATTTTGCCTGTCCGCAGAGGCCAAAACCGCCCTCTACAATGCGCTGCGGCGCAGCAGGCGGTGCGCACTCCATCCACACAGGTTTGCCCCATGGCGGTTTACACCCAAGTTTCTTTCGACCAGGCCGACGCCTTTTTCCAACACCTCGGCCTGGGCCCGCTGACCCGACTGCAAGGCTGCGCCGGCGGCATCGAAAACACCAATTATTTCGCCGACACTGCCACCGATCGTTATGTGCTCACGCTGTTCGAGCGCCTAAGCCCCCAGCAACTGCCCTACTACCTGCGCCTGATGCGCCACTTGGCCCTGCAAGGCATCCCCGTACCCGACCCGGCCGCCGACGCCAGCGGCAATTTGCTGCACACCTTGCAAGGCAAGCCTGCCTGCGTGGTCAGCTTGCTGGCCGGCAAAAGCGAGCTGCAACCCAGCCCGCAGCATTGCGCCCAGGTGGGCGCGATGCTGGCGCGCATGCACTTGGCCGGGCGTAGCTACGACCTGCAGCAAGCCAATTTGCGTGGCCTGACTTGGTGGAATGCCACCGTGCCCGAGGTGCTGCCCTTTATCAGCGCCGACCAGGCCGCGCTATTACAAAGCGAACTGGCGGCGCAAAACGCCCTGAGCGCTACGGCTGACTATGCGGCCTTGCCACGCGGCCCCATCCACGCCGACCTGTTCCGCGACAACGTGATGTTTGCCACCGAAGGCGAAGGACCGGCCCAACTGACCGGCTTCTTTGACTTTTACTTCGCCGGCGACGATGCCTGGGTGTTTGACATCGCCGTATGCCTGAACGACTGGTGCGTCGACACCGCCAGCGGCGCACCGGATGCGGCCCGCAGTGCGGCATTTATGCAGGCCTACAGCGCGGTCCGCCCCCTAGAGGCCTCAGAGCAAGCCGTGTTTGGCACCCTGCTTCGGGGCGCGGCGATGCGCTTTTGGCTCTCACGCCTGTGGGACTTTTACCTGCCCCGGCAAGCGGCCATGCTCCAAGCCCACGACCCCACACCCTTTGAGCGCATACTGCGCCAGCGTATCGCCCAAGCGCATACCCCCACCCCATGAAGCTCAACATCATCCCCGCCCGCCACGGCGCCCTCTGGGTCAAGCTGGGTATTCGCACGTTTTTGCGCCAGCCGCTGGCGCTGTCGGGCTTGTTTTTCATCTTTATGGCGGTGATGTCGCTGCTGTCCATGGTGCCGCTGATTGGCAATGTACTGGCTTTGGCGCTTTTGCCCGGCGCCACCTTGGGCCTGATGGTCGCCACGCAAGAGACGCTCAAAGGCCAGTTCCCGATGCCCACCGTGCTGCTGAGCGGCTTTCGGGCCGGCCGCACCCAATTGCGGGCCATGCTGATTTTGGGTTTTTTGTACGCGCTGGGCTTTGTCGGCGTGCTGGGCATTTCGGCGCTGATGGACGGCGGCAAGTTTGCGCAGCTGTACCTTCTGGGCGGTACCGCTGGCGCCGAGGTGCTGCAAGACCCCAAATTTGAAGCGGCCACCTTGGTGGCGCTGGCGCTCTATATGCCGCTGTCTTTGCTGTTTTGGCATGCGCCGGCACTGGTGTACTGGGACGGCGTACCGCCGGTCAAAAGCCTGTTTTTCAGCTTTGTTGCCTGTACGCGTAATGTGGGGGCGTTCACGGTGTACAGCCTGGCCTGGATACTGGCCTTTATAGTGATCGGCTTTACGGTCGTCCTCTTGGCCAGCCTGACTGGCAGCGAGGAGGCCGTGGTGGCCGTGCTTTTCCCCTCGGCCATGCTGATGGCAGCGATGTTTTTCACCTCGATTTACTTCACGTATGCCGAAAGCTTTAGCACCCCGACGGTGCACCTGGCCTGACACGTCATTTTTTTGTCATAGGGCTGCGCTAGGCTGCCTACGCTATGCAAAGCAATCCCACCCCAACTTTTGGTAGCGCCGCCTTCGTTCGAATAGCTGGCCGGCTGACAGACTGTATGACTTCGGCGCTGGTGCTCTTGTCCGTGGCATGCGCGCTGGGTACCGGCATCTTGACCGCTGCGCCAGCGCGTGCGCAGACCACGGACCAGACGCCGCCGATGGCCCTGCGCTGGCGCGATTTTTTTGCCAGCCCCGTCGGCCCCCAAGGACTGGTGTTTAGCGAGCGACTGCGCCAAGCCCAGGGCAAACCAGTGCGCATCAGCGGCTATATGGTGCAGCAGGAAATTGGCACGCCCGGGCAGTTTCTGCTTGCGCCGCGCCCGGTTCTGATGAGCCAGCACGCCGATGGCGAGGCGGACGATTTACCGCCAGCCACCGTTTTTGTCGCGCTGGCGCCCGAACAGCACGACCGCATGGTCGCCTACAGCCGTGGTGTGATGGAGGTCGCTGGCGTGCTGGACCTAGGGCGCAAAGAAGGCCCGGACGGGCGCGTCTCCTGGGTGCGTCTGCAATTGCCCGCTGAGAGCACCCGCGCCATGAATGGCCTCGAATACATCAATTACCGCCACACCTTGAAGCACTTGCATTAAGTGGCCGCCAAACACCCTTCACACCCTCATTGCCCTTTCGGATTTCTACCATGCACGTTTTTGAAATGAATACATATCGTCCTGCCTTAGCCGCTTTGGCCGCCTTGACCGCGCTGTGCGCCCAAGCGGCGCCCACCGTGACCCGCCTCACCCCGCCCAGCGAGTTGTTCAGCAGCGGGCAAGCCGCGCCGGTAATCGCCCGCTTCCTTCCCGGCCAGCGCTTTGATTTGCAGGCCACCGTGCGACCAGACGCGGCCGACAAACAAATCGTCAGCGCCAGCTTCACGCTGGACGGCAAGGCCATAGTGGCTCCTTTGGCCCTTAAGAACTGCGAAGCGCTGTGCCTCAAAGGTGTTCCGGCCAACGCCGCATTGGCCACGGTGCGTGCCTTTAGCGTGGACGCACCGGGCATGCATACCTTGCGTGTCAACGCCACCCAAAGCGACGGGCAAACCGTCAGTGCCCAGGGCAATTTTGAAGTCGTCGCACTCGCCCCTGGCGGGCAAAAGGTGAAAAACATCATTATTTTGCTGGGCGACGGCATGGGCGCCGCCCAGCGCACGGCCGCGCGTATCGTCGCGGGCGGCTACGCCCAGGGCAAGGTGATCGCGCCCTTAGCGATGGACAGCTTTCCAGTGACAGGCCTGGTCAAAACCGCCTCGCTCAACTCCATCGTCACCGACTCGGCGCCGGGTATGACGGCCTATGTCTCGGGCAACAAAAACAACAATAACGAAGAAGGCGTTTTCCCTGACGACACCACCGACCCGTTTGACAACCCGCGCATCGAGTACCTCAGCGAATACCTGCACCGCACCCAAGGCAAAGCACTGGGCCTGGTCACCACCGCTGACGTGTTTGACGCCACCCCGGCAGGCAATGCCGTTCACACCAGCAGCCGGGGTGCAGGCACGGGCATCGTGGACCAGTATTTGGACGACCGAGGCCTGACCGGGCTCTCCGTCCTGATGGGCGGCGGGCGCAAATGGTTTTTGCCGGCCTCCACCCCCGGATCAGCACGTGGCGATCGCACCGACTATGCTTTTTCAGGCACGGACGCGCACACTGCCGACATCGTCAAACGCTGGGGTGCGGCACCGGGCAGTTTGGACAAGGACCGCAATCTATTGGCCGACTTCCAGGCTGCTGGCTTTGCTTACACGCCGGACAAGAGCACGCTAGACACCATCGACCCGTCCAAAACCGAGCGCTTGCTGGGCCTGTTTGCCCTTTCTAATATGAACGTGGCGCTCGACAAAATCGACGGCCGGCGCGCCAAAGCCCAAGGCCAAAACGGGCGGGTGGTGGACGACTACGGCTTTCCCGACCAGCCCATGCTCGACGAAATGGCGGCCAAGGCGCTCGCTGTGCTGGACCGCCGGAAAAACGGCTTTGTGCTGATGATCGAAGGCGCCTCCATCGACAAGCAGGCCCACGCCATGGACACCGAGCGCTGGATGCTCGACACCATCGAATTTGACCGTGCCGTGGCGCTGGCTAAAGCCTATGCTCAAAGCCGCTCGGACACCCTGGTCATCATCACCGCCGACCATGAGTGCGCAGGCGTTGCGCTTATTGGGGGTTCGCGTGTGAACGACGCACGTTTGCAGGCCCTGGTGCGCGAAGGCGGCGGCACAGCAATGCGTAACGAGGTGGTCGGCGTCTATGAGCAAGCGGGCTTTCCCAAGTACAAAATCGCAGCCGACGGCTACCCCCAAACCACCGATATCGATAACCGCATGTTGGTGGGCTACGGTGCCAATGCCGACCGCATGGAAGACTTTCGCACCAATCCACTGCCCTCGCAGGACAGCCAGCAACCTTTTGCCAAGCAGGCTCCCCTGTCCACCTACCCTGCCGGTCCGATGGCGCGCGACCTGGAAGGCAAATACATGATTACCGGCCAAGTACCTGGTGACAGCGCTACCCATACCGCCACCGACATCCCGCTCTCGGCATTCGGGCCAGGCGCTTACAGTTTTACCGGCGTGATCGACAACACGGACGTGTTTTTCAAGCTGGCCCAGGCCGCCACGCGCGGGATCGTGCTGCCACCAGGCATGGTGCCCGCCACCGTGCGTGCAGCCAAAAAGCCATAAAGAGCTGCTGCACCGCAGCTTGGGACACAAGGCTCTCGTTTGCCGGAAAGCTAGGCGCGGCGATGGGTGTTGACCTGCGTCAGCCCAGCGTCAGGGCGCAAGCCAGGGGACAAACTAAAATCCGCCCCACGCGCAACGACCGCTGATTGCGCCCGCTCTTGCATTTGCGCAAGTGGCAGCCCCGAAAAGGACAAAAACATGCAAGCGCTCGCGTTGGAATCGGCCACTCTGGCAAAGGGGCGAAACGCCCTTGGCTCCCTGTTGTGCTGGATGCTGCTAGCCGTAAGCCTGGAACCCTCGCTGGCCATCGCCCAAACCGTGCGCCCCCTGCAAATTTGGCCCACCATTCCCTTTGTGCGGGGCAAAGACCTGTGCCAGTACCAAGAGTCCTACGCCAAGAACAAAAACGAGCAGTCCCAAGCCATGCTGCAAAACGTGGTCTCGCTGATCCGCGAGGGCGCTAAAGAGGCGGTGGCCTTTGGCATCGTGCAGGCTATGGACGAGATGGAAAACACCAACCGAGCCCAGGCTGTTGCTGGTTTGGGCATGGACGTGCTCTTAGAAGGCAGCTTCAAAGCCAACCTGGACGCCTATTACCGCGATATGCAGCCCGCCCAGCGCCGCGTCGGCTTTTTCAACCCCATGCCCTTGACCCAGCTGGTACGCGGCCTGCGCGAACAAAAGCGCCAAGGCTACCTGGACGACAAGCTGGTACGCGATCTGTATGGCATTTTTTGGGGCACGTATTCTTTTGCCCAGGACTGCAATGGCCAGGTGCTGGTCACCATGCACCTAGAGGGCAAAGACGGCTCGACCTACAACTTCCAGGGCCAGGGCCTACCCCAGTCGGTGATGCAAAACATTGCCGGCCAGGTGTTTGAGTACTTTCAGAAAACCAAATTCCCTTCCAAAGTCACTCTGGGCAGCAGCATCTTGGAGCTGGTGGGAACCCCGAGCGCGCCCATTGCACACACCCCCGACTCTGCCTCTGCCGAGCGCGCCTGCAAAAAGCTCAATGCGCGCCTGCCGACTGTCGAGGAGCTAGAGTTTTTGGCCGCCATGGGCGACTGGAACGGCGGTGTGAGTTTGCGCAGCGACCTGTGGGCGCTGCAAGGCGGCATGGTCTACGCGCCTGATTTGCGCAACCCCTCGCCAGTTCGTACCGCAGAAGAAGTGCGCGGACCGGATCTGCACTTTTATTGCGTGCGGGGCTAGCAGCGCCTGGCTTGGCGCCAGAGCGGCGCTTTAGTGCGGCTCTAAGTGCACCTGGCAGGCCATGCAATGGGCTGTTTCGGGCATGGCGTCCAGGCGCGCCTCCATGATGTCGGCGCCGCATTCGGTACAAATGCCGTACGTGCCGTCATGCAGACGCTTAAGGGCGGCCTCCACCTCGTGCAGGCGGGCGGTTTCGCGCTCGCCAAGGCAAAAATCTAAGTCGCGCTGGGTGATGCTTTGGGCGTGCGAGTCGCCCGGGCCAGGCAGACTGTCGCTGGCCACCTCGGCGCGGCTACGCTGGCCGCCGCGCTGCTCAGAAATGAGGCGCAAAAGATCGGTCAGCATGTTTTCCAAGCGCTCTAAATGAACGTGGCCATGGTGGCGCTGCAGGATGGAGTTGGTGTAGGGCATAGCGCGATCATGCCTTTGCGCAGAGAACGGGGCTTGATTTGTATCAAGAAAAAGCGCCCAGTGCACCTCTTAAAGGCACAGGGATCAGGCCGGGCAAGACCCATGTCCGGGAACGTCAGACCTCGGGCCAGCAAGGCTGCACCTTGCGCACCTCGCGGCTGCGCACCACCGCGCCATCGCCAGCAGAAGGCATGCCTGGCTTAGCGAAACCCGACGCGGTCCAGCATTTGCTGTACCTTGATCTGGTTCATGCCGATAACACTGGCGGGTAATTTTTCGCTCTTAAAGGAGGCATCGCCCATGGCTTTGAGCGCCGGGTTGTTGATGCTCAAACCTTTCACCACAGGCCACTCGTTATTGCCATCGGCGAAATACAGCTGTGCCGGCTCGCTGACCAGATACCTTAGGAATTTGAGGGCGTTTTCCGGATGCTTGGCATGGCGCGCTACTGCGCCACCGGCGATATTCATATGCGTTCCCCAGGACGATTGGTTGGGGAACACCACGCCAATGCGCTCCACCATGGCTTTGTCCTGCGCACTGTCGCTGCGGTAGAGACGAGCAAGGTAGTAGGAATTGGCCAAGGCGATACCGCACTCTCCACTGGCCACGCCTTTGATTTGGTCGGTGTCGCCGCCTTTGGGCGCGCGGGCCATGTTGGCCACCAAGCCCTTCAGCCAGACCTCGGTAGCCGGCGCGCCCAAGTGCTCCACCATGGCGCCAAACAAAGAGAGGTTGTAGGGGTGCGAGCCTGAGCGCGTACAAAGCCGCCCGGCGTGCCTGGGATCGGCCAGCTTTTCATAGCTGTCCACGTCCTCGGCTTTGATTTTTTGCTTGTCATACACAATGAGCCGGGCGCGCGTGGATAAACCGAACCAACGGGTCCCCTCCGGCCGAAGTTTGGCGCGCCATTGCTCTGGCACCGCCTTGAGCAGGACGTCGGATTGGACGGGCGCAAACAAGTCTTCTATTTCGCCTTTCCACAGCCTGGCCGCGTCGACCAGCAGAATCACATCCGCAGGCGATGCAGCACCTTCGGCCTTCAGGCGGGCCAGGATGCCCGCGTCATCTGCGTCCACCCGGTTGATTTTTATACCGGTGGCGCGGGTGAAGTTCTCATACAGCGCCTCATCCGTCGCGTAATGCCGGGCGGAGTACAGATTGAGTACCGCTTCTTCAGCAGCAAAAGCAGGCAAGCTGCAATGGAGGAGGCCCATGGCCAAGCACAGTGGGCGGATAGCGCTGAGGCAAGCCCGCGCGGAAAATGCGTTCATGAAAGTAGCTTGTGAAAACGAGAAGCACTTAGTGTAACCAAATGCGAATCATTCGCATTTGAATGCCCTACCCCTTTCGAGGTTTATTTTTGTTGTGCCTTGGCCATAAGCAGCACCGGCAGCAAGCCCGCCAAGACCAATGCCAGAGACGGCAAAGCGGCCTCGCCCAAGCGCTCGTCACGCGCCAGCTGGTAGGCCATGACGGCCAGGGTGTCGGTATTAAAGGGGCGCAGCACCAAAGTGGCTGGTAACTCTTTCATCACATCTACCCACACCAATAACAGCGCCGAAGCCACGGTCGGGCGTAACAAGGGCCAGTGCACGCGGGCAAAGATATCGCTTGCGCGCGAACCAAGCATGCGGGCGCTTTCGTCGGCGCTGACGGGTATGCGTGCATAGCCGCTTTGCACGCTCTGCAAAGCCACAGCAATAAAGCGCACCAGGTAGGCCCAAATCAAACCCAGCACGGTCGAGGTGAGCCAGTAACCGGCACCGCTACCAGGCCAGTGCAATTGCACCCAACTGACGGGAAGCATCAGGCCCACCACTATGACCACGCCAGGTACCGCATAGCCAAGCCCGGCCAGTTGCGTACTTAGGCGACGCCACCATGTGGGGTGGGTGCGCAGCCCGTGCGCCAGCCACAATGCCAAGGCGGCAGCCAGCAGCGCGCTGATGCCGCCCAAGCGAAGACTATTCCAAAACCAGCCCCCAAAGGCAGCCCAAGGCAAGGCTTGTTGTTGACTGCCTACCCAGAGCGCATGGCCCATGATGAGCACTGGAAACACAAAGCCCAGTAACACGGGCAACAAGCACAACACATTGGCCAAAGCGGCGCGCCAGCCGCCAAGGCGCAAGGGTTGCGACTCGTTGCTGCGGGCGGGCCCGCGCCGGTTCGCAAAGCGCAAACGGTCTTGCGCGCGATGCTCCCACCACAGCACGGCTGCAACGAAAAACAGCAGCACAGACGATAGCTGCGCCGCCGCGACCCGGTTGTCCATCACCAGCCAGGCTTTGTAAATACCGGTAGAAAAAGTTTGCACGCCAAAGTAACTGCTGACACCAAAATCGGCCAGGGTCTCCATCATGGCTAAGGCCAGACCGGCGGCTATGGCCGGACGCGCCAGCGGCAGGGCCACGCGAAAAATACGCCGCAATAGGCCAGCACCTAGCAAGCGCGCTGCCTCCATCAGCTGCGGCGCACGTTCAGCCAAGGCACTTCGGCAAAGCAAATAGACATAGGGGTAAAGACTCAGGCTCAGTACCACCGCCGCGCCCCAGGTGCTGCGAATATCCGGCCAAAGTGCGCCTTGCCAGCCGGTGTGGAGGCGTAGCCAATTTTGCAAAGGACCGCTGTATTGCAAAAAGTCGGTATAGGCGTAGGCGACCACATAGGCCGGCATGGCCAATGGCAGCAGCAAGAGCCAAGACAGCGTCTGGCGACCTGGAAAATCAAACAAAGTAACCGCCGCTGCGCTCACGGCGCCGATACTGACCACACCCAATGCGACCAGTGCACACAAGAACAAACTGGTACGCGTGTAATCCGGCAAAACCGTGTCTAACAAGCCTTGCCAGACCACTGCGGAGCTTGCGTCCCATTGCAGCCAGGCGGTCAATACCGCCAGCACCGGGGCGACAAGCAAGCAGACAGCGAGGCCGCGAAAAAAAGTGAAAAAAGGCATTGCGTAAATAGACGCCGAGGCGGCAAGGGTAAGCGCTCATTGTAGGTAGCTAGCCTTGGGGCTGCATACAATGAAAGGTATGTTCATCGACATCAATGATCTGCAGGTGCGCTACCCCGGCCGCGATAGGGCGGCGGTGGACCGCGTAAGTTTGGGCCTGGAAAAGGGCCAAATGGGCGTGCTGATTGGGCCCTCGGGTTGCGGTAAGACCACGTTGCTGCGTGCGGTCGCCGGACTGGAGCCCCTCAGTGGCGGTGTTATTCGCATGAACGATCAGGTCATCAGCGGCGCAGGTGTGCACTTGGCTGCAGAGAGTCGCCGCATAGGCATGGTGTTTCAAGACTACGCCTTGTTTCCCCACCTGAGTGTGGAAAAGAATATTGGCTTTGGCGTAGCGCACTGGCCAAGCGCAAAACGCCACGCGCGCGTGCGGGATATGCTGTCGCTGGTAGGGCTGACACCCTCAGCCCAGCGTTATCCGCACGAGCTTTCAGGCGGACAACAGCAGCGCGTGGCCTTGGCGCGCGCATTGGCTCCTGAACCCTTGCTGCTTCTGCTGGATGAACCGTTTTCCAATCTCGATGTGGATTTACGCGAACGGCTGGCGCAGGAGTTGCGCGAAATTTTGCAGTTAGCCCAAATCACCGCCTTGTTTGTCACCCATGACCAAATGGAGGCGTTTGCACTGGGGGACGTGATCGGTGTCATGCACCACGGGCAATTGCAGCAGTGGGACGATGCCTACCATTTGTACCACCAGCCCGCCAATCGTTTTGTTGCTGAATTTATTGGTCACGGCGTGTTTGTGCCCGCCGCCATTGCATGCGAAGACCAAACCCTGGTATTGCAAACGCCTTTAGGCGAATTGCGCAAACCGGCCGACAACGCCCAAGAGCGTGCGGCCTGGAAGACCAGTAGCACATGCGATGTGCTGCTGCGCGCCGATGACATCGTGCATGACGACGAGGCCCCGGTGAGAGCGGAAATTCTGCGCAAAGCATTTCGCGGTTCTGAGTTCCTCTACACCCTGCGCCTGGACAGCGGACAAACCGTTATGGCGCATGTGCCCAGCCACCATGACCACCATGTTGGCGAATGGATAGGTATAAAGATGCAAGCGGACCACGTGGTCTTGTTCACCCAGGCACAGGTTTAATAAACCGGCCCCTTTGGCCAAGAAACGCTAAACGCAGGACTTAAGCCAGGCGCTTAGCGCAAAAGTGCAGCCTTTCCAGAAGGCTAAATTTCACTCCACCGGCGTCAACTTAGCTACGCTCAAAGCCAGCCATTTGGTGCCGTGGCGGGGGAAGCTGATTTGGGCGCGGGCGTCGGCACCTTCGCCTTCCAGGGTCAGCACTTTGCCTTCGCCAAATTTATTGTGAAACACCTGCACGCCCACACGCAGGCCGTGGGCGGAGTCGGTTTTGCGGGCCACCGGCGGTCCGGCGTTATAGGTCTCGGTGCGCGGGCTGGAAATCGGTGTCTGCCAAGCGGGCGTGCTGCTGCTGGCCCAGGGGCTGCGCGCGGGCGGCCGCTTAGGAGTGAGAAATTTGAGGCCGCCCTCGGGCAGCTCGTCAAAAAAGCGGCTTTTCAGGTTGTAGCGCGTCTGGCCATGCAGCATGCGGGTTTGCGAATGGCTCAGGTACAGCCGATCGCGCGCGCGGGTGATGGCCACGTACATCAGGCGGCGCTCTTCTTCTAGCCCGTCGCGGTCGCTCATGGCGTTTTCGTGCGGGAAAAGGCCCTCCTCCATGCCGGTGATGAAAACGCAATCGAACTCCAGGCCCTTGGCCGAATGCACGGTCATGAGCTGCACTGCGTCTTGCCCGGCCTGGGCCATGTTGTCGCCGGCTTCCAGCGCCGCATGGGTTAAGAAAGCGGTCAGCGGCGACAGCGTCTCGCCGGTATCGCCAAACTCGCTATCGGCAGGCGGGGGCTCCATGGCCAGAGCCGGGCTGGATGCGCCGTCAGCGCCCCCTGCAGCTGGTGCCGCGCTGCGCGCCGCCTCCTGGCGGCCAAAGCCTTCTAGGCGCACAAAGCTTTCGGCGGCGTTGACCAGTTCTTCCAAGTTTTCGACGCGGTCCTCGCCCTCGCGGTCTTGGCGGTAGTGGGCCAGTAGGCCGCTTTCTTCGAGCATGGTGGCCACGATGTCGCGCAGCCCGCTGGTGGCTGTTTGCTCGCGCAGCACGTCGATTTTGGCGACAAAGGCCGAAATCAGGGCGCCGGGCCGACCTTTGAGGGCGCTGACGGCATCATGCAGCGAGCAGCCCAGCTCTTTGGCAATGTCTTGCAATTGCTCCAGGCTGCGCGCACCAATACCGCGGGCCGGAAAGTTGACCACGCGCATAAAACTGGTGTCATCGTGCGGGTTGGACACCAGGCGCAAATAGGCCAGCGCATGCTTGATCTCGGCACGCTCGAAAAAGCGCAATCCGCCATACACCCGGTAAGCGATACCGGCGTTGAACAGCGCCGTCTCGATGACCCGGCTTTGGGCATTGCTGCGGTAGAGCACTGCAATTTCCGAATGCGGATAGCCTTCGCCCAGGCCGGATTTGCCCGACTCCATCAGGTAGCGCATCTCCGAGACCATCCACTGGGCTTCCTCAAAGTCGCTAGGCGCCTCGTAGACGCGCACGGCCTCGCCTGGCCCCTGGTCGGTGCGCAGGTTTTTACCCAGGCGCCGGCTGTTGTGGCTGATCAGCGCATTGGCCGCGTCCAATATATGGCTGTGGCTGCGGTAGTTTTGCTCCAGCTTGATCTGGTGCTCGACCGCAAATTCGCGCACAAAGTCGGCCATATTGCCCACGCGCGCGCCCCGAAACGCGTAAATGCTCTGGTCGTCATCGCCCACGGCCAGCACCGCACCGCCCTGCCCGGCCGCGCTATCGGCGCCGTCTTGCTTGCCCGCCAGCATCTTGATCCAGGCGTACTGCAGCTTGTTGGTGTCCTGAAACTCATCAATCAGGATGTGGCGAAAACGCCATTGGTAATGCTCGCGAATAGACGCATGGTCGCGCAGCACTTCGTAGCTGCGCAGCATCAGTTCGCCAAAGTCGACTACGCCTTCACGCTGGCATTGCTCTTCGTAGAGCTGGTAAAGCTCAGCCTTGCGGCGGGTGTCGCTGTCGCGCACCGGCACATCTTGGGGACGAAGCCCTTCTTCTTTGCAGCTGGAAATAAACCAGCTCAGTTGCTTGGGCGGGAAGCGATCCTCGTCCACGCCCAATTGCTTGCACAGGCGCTTCACCGCGCTCAGTTGGTCCTGGGTGTCCAGAATCTGAAAGGTCTGGGGCAAGGCCGCGGTTTTGAAATGGGCGCGCAAAAAGCGGTTGCACAGGCCGTGGAAGGTGCCAATCCACATGCCGCGTACCGAAATGGGCAGCATGGCAGTGAGGCGGGCCACCATTTCTTTGGCCGCTTTATTGGTAAAGGTGACGGCCAAAATACCGCCGGGGGTGATGTGCCCTTCCTGCAAAAGCCAGGCAATTCGCGTCGTTAGCACCCGGGTTTTGCCCGAGCCTGCACCGGCCAGAATCAGCGCGTGCTCGGCCGGCAGGGTGACGGCAGCGCGCTGCTCGGGGTTGAGGCTGTCAAGCAAGGGGGAGGACGTCAGGATGGGCGAAAACATGCCCGATTGTAGAAAGCCGCCGCTGTCAGGCTCTGTGCGTAAAATCAAGCACCGGGCCCAAGCATTTGGCGTCCGGTATTTTTTTGCCGGAACCAATCCAAGCGCCTTTTTGAGGGATGCAACTTTTGGAGCTTGGCTTATGGATATTTTTGACTACGACAACATTTTGCTGCTGCCCCGCAAGTGCCGGGTGGAAAGCCGGTCCGAATGTGACACCAGCGTAGAACTAGGCGGCCGCAGTTTCCGCATGCCGGTGGTGCCTGCCAATATGAAGACAGTGGTGGACGAAAGCATTTGCGTCTGGCTGGCGCAAAACGGCTACTTCTATGTCATGCACCGCTTTGACCTGGACAATGTGCAGTTCATCCAGGACATGCGCGCCAAAGGGCTTTACGCCTCTATTTCGCTGGGCGTCAAAGCGGCTGATTACCAGACGGTAGACCGCTTGCGCACGCTGGGCCTGACGCCAGAGTACACCACCATCGACATCGCCCACGGCCATGCCGACAGCGTAAAGAACATGATTGCTTACCTCAAGGAACACCTGCCAAGCAGCTTCATCATTGCCGGCAACGTGGGCACGCCCGAGGCGGTCATCGACCTGGAAAACTGGGGCGCTGATGCAACCAAGGTCGGCATAGGCCCCGGCAAAGTGTGTATCACCAAGCTCAAAACCGGCTTTGGCACCGGCGGCTGGCAACTGAGCGCGCTCAAGTGGTGCGCCCGTGTGGCGACCAAGCCCATCATTGCCGATGGCGGTATCCGCGACCATGGCGATATTGCCAAAAGCATCCGCTTTGGCGCCTCCATGGTGATGATTGGTTCGCTGTTTGCGGGCCACGAAGAGTCGCCAGGCCAAACGGTTGAAGTCGATGGGAAGATGTTTAAAGAGTATTACGGCTCGGCCAGCGACTTCAACAAGGGCGAATACAAACACGTCGAAGGCAAGCGCATCCTGGAAGTCATCAAAGGCCCGCTGCGCAACACGCTGGTGGAGATGGAGCAAGATTTGCAAAGCTCCATCAGCTACGCCGGGGGCAAAAAGCTGATGGATATCCGCAAAGTGAACTATGTAACGCTGGGCGGCGACAACGCCGGCGAGCATTTGTTGATGTAAGGCCGGACCATGCGCGTCGCTTTTTTAGGCCTGGGTTTAATGGGCGTCCCGATGGCCAGCCGCTTGTGCCGGGCGGGCCTGGAGGTTCATGTGTGGAACCGTACGGCGGCCAAAGCCCAAGCGCTGGTAGCGTTGGGCGCCACGGCCCACGCCAAGGCCGCTGACGCGGTGCACGCTGCCGACCTGACCATCACCATGCTCGAGCACGGCGGCATCGTCGAGCTGGTGCTGTTTGAACAAGGCGTGGCGAAGGCCTTACAAAGCGGTAGTTTGGTCATCGACATGTCCTCCATCGCGCCGGCGCAGGCACGCACCCACGCCTTGCGCCTAGGGCAATTGGGGCTGCGCTACCTGGATGCGCCCGTCTCCGGCGGCACCCTGGGCGCCGAACAGGGCACGCTGGCCATCATGGCTGGCGGCAGCGAGGCCGATTTGGCCGAGGCACACATGGTCTTGCAGCACCTGGGCAAGTCCACCTTGGTAGGGCCGCATGGCTGCGGACAGCTGGCCAAGTTGGCCAATCAGATGATTGTGGGCATCACCATAGGCGCCGTCGCCGAGGCGCTGCTGCTGTGCGCCAAAGGCGGCGCCGATATGGCCCAAGTCAAGCAGGCGATCACTGGCGGTTTTGCCGACAGCCGCATCTTGCAAGTGCACGGCCAGCGCATGGTGGAGCGCGACTTTGCGCCGCGCGGCCGCATCAGCGTGCAACGCAAAGACATGCATAACGCCTTGGACACGGCGGCCGAGCTGGGCTTTGAGGCGCCCGTCACGCAGCTCTTAACGCAGCTGTACGACCAGGCCGCCGAACACGGCCTGGCCGATCTGGACCAGGCCGCGCTGTTTACCGAGTTGGCCAGGCGCAACGGCCTGGCCTGAAGTTCAAACCGAGCCCTGACCCGAGGGCACCGGATTAATCGGCGCTGCGAGTCGCACGCTTTTTAGCATCCCGTGGCACAAACACTTTGCCACCGTTGGCGGGCTTGGCAAAGCCAGCGGGCTTGCCAAAGGCAGGCTTACGGGCCGCAAAGTCACCACGGGGTACGAAGTCCTTGCGCGGGGCAAAGTCGCGCCGTGGCGCGAAATCACCACGCGGGGCGCCAGCGTCGGCGCGGGGTGCAAAGTCACGGCGCGGCGCAAAGTCACCACGCGGTGCGCCTTGGCCGGCAAAACGGTCGTTAAATCCGCCTTTACGCTCATAGCTAAAGCCTTCGCGCGGGCCGCCACGGGCATCACGCCCTTGGCTGTCGGCAAAACCACTGCGACGATCGCCACCAAAACCGCCTTCGCGCGGGCCGGCAAAGCTGCGGCCAGGGCCGCGTGCGTCGCGTCCACCACCGCCGTTGCGCGAGGCGAAACCAGGGCGCGGTGCTTCAGGAATGCGCTGCTTGGGCTCCAGACCTGCAACCACGTCGGCCTTGATGGGCTGGCGGGTATACGCCTCGATATCAAAAATTTTGCGACGATCGCGCAACTCGGCAAAGGTAATGGCCAGGCCATCGCGCCCGGCCCGGCCTGTGCGGCCGATGCGGTGGGTGTAGTCCTCGGCCTTCATCGGCAAACCGTAGTTAAACACGTGGGTGATGGTGGGCACGTCAATACCGCGCGCTGCAACGTCGGTGGCGACCAAAATCTGCACATGGCCTTGGCGCAGCGCCATCAGGCGGCGGTTGCGCAGGCCTTGGCTGAGCGCGCCGTGCAAGGCAACGGCATCAAAGCCGTCTTGTTGCAAGTCGTTGGCTAGGCCGTCGCACTCGATCTGGGTGCTGGCAAAGACAATGGCTTGGTTAATCGTGGTGTCGCGCAGCCAATGGTCAAGAAGCTTGCGCTTGTGCTGCATGTTGTCCGCCCAAAACAGCATTTGCTTGATATTGACATGCTTTTCTTGGGGGTTGTCGATGCTCACGCGCTGGGGTTCGCGCATCACGCGGGCCGCCAGTTGTTGAATACGCGGTGCAAAAGTCGCACTGAACATCATGGTTTGCTTGCGGTCGATGGTCAGCTGGTTGATCTCGGCCAGATCGTCCGAGAAGCCCAAATCGAGCATGCGGTCGGCTTCGTCAACAACCAAAAACTGGACTTGGTCGAGCTTGATCTGCATCGAGCGCTGCAAATCGAGCAGGCGGCCCGGCGTAGCCACCACCAAATTGGCGTTTTGCAGTTTGGCAATTTGCAACTGGTATGGCATGCCGCCCACAATATTGGCAACGCGCAGACCGCGGCAGTGCTGCACCAAATCGATGGCGTCGTGTGCCACTTGTTGGGCCAGTTCACGCGTCGGGCAAACAATCAGCGCGCCGGGTGCGGGCGCTTTGAAGTTGCGGGGGTTGGTCGGGTCTTTGCGCTTGCCGCGCTTAGGTGGGGCTTCGCCATTGGCAGCGGCCTGGGCCACGGCTTCTTCGTAAGCGCGACGCTCTTCTTCCTCGGCTTGGGCCATTTGGGCGAGCAAAGTGTGCAACACGGGTAGCAAAAATGCCGCCGTTTTGCCGCTGCCGGTTTGGCTCGAAACCATCAAGTCGATGTACTGGCCACTGCCTTTGCCAGCCATTTCGGTGGGCAAAGCCAAGGGAATGACCTTGGTTTGCACCGCCGTAGGCTGGGTGTAACCCAGATCGATACAGGCCTTAACCAACTCGGGCGCCAGGGCCAGGGTCAAAAAGCCATTGGGCAAAGCGGGCTCTGCATCTTGCACTTGCTCTGCATCGGCAGAGATCGGGTTTTGCGCGTCCAGGAACTCTGCGGAAGCCGGGCTAAAAGCCACCTGCTCGTCGGATGCCAGGGATTGCGCAGGCGCGAAAGCACCTGTTTCATTTAGAGAATCAGTCATGAAGTCACTCACACAGCAACGCCGCCACAGGGAGCGGTCGTTCCGTCAATGGTTAAAAAACATCAACCATCAAACGGTTGCGGCACCGAACGCGCTTTGCGTTTGCGGTATCGCTGGGTCTTCTTTACTGGGACCCGGTGAATGAAGGGAGATGTGCAAAGTTCGCCGGCCCCAGGGCATTTTCCCTGTGCTGCACGATGCGAAGCCCTCGATTATGGCACGGATTGGGGTTTACCCCGATGGCGAGCACCTCAGGCCAGTTTGAGGAAGTGCGTACGGTAGTGCTCCAACTCGTCAATAGACTCGTGCACATCAGCCAAAGCGGTATGGCGCTGCTGTTTTTTGAAGCTGCTGTAGACCTCAGGGCGCCAGCGCAGGCTCAGCTCTTTGAGGGTGCTCACATCCAGATTGCGGTAGTGGAAAAACGCTTCAAGACGCGGCATATAGGCCACCAAAAAGCGCCGGTCCTGCCCGATGGTGTTGCCGCACATCGGCGACGCACCGGCGGGCACGTACTGCGCCAAAAAGACGAGCAAAGCAGTCTCGGCGTCAGTTTCGGTGACGGTGGATGCGCGTACTTTGTCGATCAAACCGCTTTTGCCGTGGGTGCCTTTGTTCCAGGCGTCCATGGCATCGAGCTGGGCGTTGGACTGGTGGATCACGAAAACGGGGCCTTCGGTGCGGTTTTCGAGCATCGGGCCGGTCACGACCACGGCGATTTCGATGATCCGATCCTGCGCGGGGTGCAGGCCGGTCATTTCACAATCGAGCCAGACCAGGTTTCTGTCAGATTTGACCAGGGGACTTGTAGGTTCTTGCATGCCGACGATTGTCGCCGATGGCCTAAACTGCGCCCATGAATGACCTTGCCGCCCACGCCTCCGACGCGTTGACCCTGATTTTCGCTCTCGCACTAGCGGGCTATCTGCTGCTGCAGTTTTGGCTCGCAGGGCGCCAAATACGCCATGTAGCAGCCCATCGCGAGCAGGTGCCCCGGCCCTTTGATGCCACCATCACCCTACCAGCCCACCAACGCGCCGCCGACTACACCGTCGCCAAAGCGCGCTTTGGCCTTTTGGAGTTGGCCTGGGGCGCGGCCCTGACGCTGGCCTGGACCTTATTGGGCGGTTTGAGCGCGCTCAACAGCGCCTTGTATGCCGGTCTGGGCAGCGGACTGGTGCAGCAAATGGCGCTGGTCGGCGCCTTTACGCTGGTTAACTCGGTGCTGGAACTGCCGTTTTCTCTGTACAGCACCTTCGTGATTGAAGAGCAATTTGGCTTTAACAAAACCACCGCGCGCCTGTGGCTGCAAGACTTGGTCAAGTCGGTGCTGTTGGGGGCCGCCATTGGCGGGCCGCTGTTGGCGCTGGTGCTTTGGCTCATGGCGGCGGCGGGCACCCATTGGTGGCTGTGGACCTGGGCGGTGTGGATGGGCTTTAACCTGCTGGCCATGCTGATTTACCCGACCTGGATCGCTCCCTGGTTCAATAAATTTACGCCCTTGCAAGACGAGGCGCTGACCCAACGCGTACAAGCCTTGATGCAGCGCTGCGGCTTTCAGGCCCAAGGGTTTTATGTGATGGACGGCAGCAAACGCAGCGCCCACGCCAACGCCTATTTCACCGGCTTTGGCACCTCCAAACGCGTGGTGTTTTATGACACCTTGCTGGCGCGGCTCAGCCCCGAGGAGGTCGATGCGGTGCTGGCCCATGAGCTAGGCCACTTCACGCACAAACACATCCCTAAGCGCATCTTCGCGATTTTTGCCATGAGCCTGGCCGGCTTTGCATTGCTGGGCTGGCTGGGGACCCAGGTGTGGTTTTACACCGGCCTGGGGGTACTGCCCAATCTGCAAGGACCCAACGATGCGCTCGCGCTGATGCTTTTCTTGCTGGCCATGCCTGCCTTTACCGGGTTCTTGGGCCCGCTTTTCGCCCAGCTCTCGCGCAAACACGAGTTTGAGGCCGACGCTTATGCCATGGCGCAAACGCGGGGTGCCGACCTGGCTTCAGCTTTACTCAAGCTCTATGAAGACAACGCCTCCACGCTGACACCCGACCCCTGGTATGTGAAGTTTTATTACTCGCATCCACCGGCCAGCGAGCGGCTGGCACGCATGTACCCAGGGAGCGCCATTGGCTGAGCCAGTTGGCTTGCAAGAAGGACTGGTTATTGCCGGACACGGCCGCCACGTCTGGATTGAGACGCCGCAGGGGCGCAAGGTTATTTGCCACGCGCGAGGTAAGAAAAGCCAAACCGTCGTCGGCGACCAGGTGCTGTGGCAAGCCTCGCAAGATGAGGGCACGATAGAAAAAGTGCTGCCCCGGCGCAACCTTTTGTACCGCCAGGACGAGATTCGCACCAAGTCCTTTGCCGCCAATATTGACCAGGTGCTCATCGTTTTAGGGTCCGAGCCCGAGTTTTCGGACGGCCAGTTGTCGCGCGCGCTCATTGCAGCCGCAGCGCAGGACATCGCAGTTCTGATTGTGCTTAACAAACGTGACCTAGGCGGCCTTTTCGAAGCTGCCTGGCAACGGCTTGCGCCCTACCGCGCCATGGACTACCCGGTTCTGGCCACCGCATTCAAGCCTTTGACCCAGGGGGCAAGCGAACCGGATGTGCCCGACGACACCACCAGTTTGCGCGCGCGGCTCACTGGAAAAACCAGCTTGGTGCTAGGGCCCTCGGGCGCGGGGAAAAGCTCGCTCATTAATTTATGGGTGCCTCAGGCGCAAGTGCTGACCCAGGAAATTTCGCAAGCCTTGCAGGCCGGTAAACACACCACCACCAGCACCACGCTGTATTGGCTGGACGCCGACAAACAATCCGCCCTGATTGACTCTCCCGGATTTCAGGAGTTTGGCCTGCACCACATTGCGCCCATGGAACTGGCCAAGCTCATGCCCGACATTCACGCGCAAGCCCAAGACTGCAAGTTTTACAACTGCAGCCACTTGCACGAACCTGGCTGCGGCGTGCGCAGCGCCATGGCAAGCGACAAGGGGCCCATCAGCCCGGTGCGCTACAAAATTTACGGCGACTTATTTGACGAGTTGTCGCAAACCCGGTACTGAGACGCTCAGCCCAGCAGGCGCGCCAAGGACAGCAGCGCCAGCACCACCATCCACATAACTACGGTACGCCACACCAGCCCTACCACGGCCCGCAAATGGCCGGTGCGTGGCGCGGGAGCGCCGTTTTGCAAATCCAGGTCGGTAAGCGCGATGTGCACCGCGCCTGCCGTTGCAGCCAAAACGATGCCGTCGTTATCGCCAGGGCGCACGGCCTCGAGCGAGCGCCAACGGTCTATCGCGTCTTCAAAACTACCGACAAAGGCAAAACCCAAGGCCGTCAGGCGGCTTGGCGCCCAGTCCATCCAATGCCACCAGCGTGCCACGTATTCGCACAGGGTGGGGCTCATCAGCAGGCTTTTGGGGCTGGCCGGGCGCTGTGCCAGCGCTGAAAAATACTCGCCCATCCGGTAGGCCACGGCCCCGGCGGGCCCCAGGCCAAGACCGGAAAGCAGGGAGTACCAGGCAAAAACGCCAAAAACGCAGCGGTGCGCACTGATCACCGAATGGACGATCACCTGGCGCACGATTTCGCTGCGTGGCAAATCAGAGGCATCCACGTGCATCCAGCGTGCCAACAAAGCGCGGGCAGCGTCTTCATCGCCAGCGTCCAGCGCGTCGCGGATATCGGTGAAATGGTGGCTAAATTGCCGAAAACCCAAAGTCAGGTAGAGCAGCGCCACATTCCAGACCACGGCGGCAATCCAACCCGCCCAAAGCACCAAGGCCCAATGCACCAATGCGCTGGCCAGTGCTGGCAGCAAGACAACCACAGACCAGGTCAGCGTCGCGTGCTGGGTTTGCCCGGTATCGAACTGGCGCACCGCCCAGGACAAAAATTTGCGCACCTGAATGTGCAAAAAATTACCAGCCTTCAAGGGCCGTGCCTGCTCTATGAGCAAGGCAAAAAGGATAGAAAAAAAGCTCATTGCCCCGCATCATAGCGACGGCGTGGACACTGCGGCTTGCCCCCGGCGGCCTCAATCTGCACGCAAAAAACGGTACAGATTGCGCAGCATGCCCGCCGTGGCGCCCCAGATGTAACGCTCCTGGTCGCCGTCGGCATAGGGCATGGACACCCATTGGCGCGGGCCAGAGGGCGTTTGCAAGGTATGGCGGCGGTGGTGCGCAGGGTTCATCAAAAAGTCCAGTGGCACCTCGAAAATAGCCGCCACCTCCGCTGCATTAGCCACGCTCTCGTAGGCCGGCGAGATGATGGCGACGACCGGGGTAATCACAAACCCGCTGCCTGTGGTGTAGTGCGGCAAGGTACCCAAAACCTGCAAGTGGCGCGGATGCAGGCCCACCTCCTCCTGCGCTTCGCGCAAGGCGGTGGCCACCACGTCAGCATCGGTGGCATCGGCCTTGCCGCCAGGAAAAGCCACCTGGCCGGCATGGCTGCTCAGGTCGGCGGTGCGCTGCGTGAGCAAGATGCTTGGTCGGGCATGGGCCACCACGCCCACCAGCACCGAGGCCGGCGTGAGCGGGCGATCGGACATCCGCGCCTCGATCTTGAATTCCGGCGTCCATGGCCGTGGCGCGCTAAAGCGCGCGGCCAAGGCCTTCGGGCTCAGGTGTTCGGGCGGCACGGGAGGCAAATGGCCATCTGCCAGAACGTAAGGCACCTGGCGCGGGTCAAACGGGGGAATTGTGCTCATGCTTTAGCTGCCACGGCGCTGAACAGGCCCCAAGACAAAAAAACCGCCTCCGGAAAAGCCGGGGCGGTTTTTTTGCAAGCGCGGTCGCTGAATCAAGCGGCCGTCTTTTTGGCGGGCAGTTTTTCTTTGATACGTGCCGACTTGCCGCTGCGATCGCGCAGATAGTACAGCTTGGCACGGCGCACGTCACCACGGCGCTTGACTTCAATACCGGCAATCAGCGGGCTGTAGGTCTGGAAAGTACGCTCCACGCCTTCGCCACTGGAGATCTTGCGGACGATAAAGCCGCTGTTGAGGCCGCGATTGCGCTTGGCAATCACCACGCCTTCGTAGGCCTGGACGCGCTTGCGGGTGCCCTCAACCACATTGACGCTGACGATGACGGTGTCACCAGGGGCGAAATCAGGAATGGTTTTACCCAATCGCGCGATTTCTTCTTGTTCCAAAATTTGGATGAGATTCATAGCTTCTTTCGTGATCTTGCAAGCGCCGGAGCCCCGAGGGGCACCATGTCGTGTCAGCACCATTGCTGCGCCTTATAGTGGCCAGGCAGAGGATCGGTTAGCCTGCCATTATAGCAATCCAGCGCAGGGGCCAGGCTCAGGCCGCTGGTGGCCCGCCCCGAAGCAGCGTTTCGTCCTTGGCATCCAGACGCCCCGCAGAGCGGGCCGCTTCGATCAGTGCGGGCCGCAGGCGGGCGGTCAGCAGCAGGCGCTGGTCGCGCCGCCAGCGCTCAATGTGTTCATGGTGGCCCGAGGCGAGCACCGGCGGCACCGAATGCGCGCGCCAGACTTCGGGTCGGGTGTAGTGCGGACAATCGAGCAAACCGTCCAGTGCGGTGTTGAAACTGTCTTGGATATGGCTTTGGGCGTCACCGAGCACCTCGGGCTGCAATCGGGCGATGGCGTCCAGAAAAACCATGGCCGGCAATTCGCCGCCCGACAACACAAAGTCCCCCAGGCTGATTTGCTCGTCTACGTAGGTATCGATGAATCGCTGGTCCAGGCCCTCGTAGCGACCACAGACCAGAACCGCCCCCTCGCTATCAGCCCATTGCTGCACCAAGGCGTGGTCGAGCACACGGCCTACCGGCGAAAAAAGCAGCACTTTGGCGGGTTTTTCGCGTTGCGCCTGGGCCTGCTCTACCGCAAGCGCCAAGGGCTCGGCCATCATCACCATGCCCGGACCACCGCCAAACGGGCGGTCGTCCACGCGGCGGTAGGCCCCCTGCGCATGGTCGCGCGGGTTGTGGGTGTGGACCTGCACCTGCCCCGATTCAAAAGCGCGCCGGGTGATACCCGTCTTTAAAAACGGCTCAAATAACTCCGGAAACAGGGTGATGAGGTCAAAGCGCATAGGGTATCGACCGCTTAGTAATCACTTTGCCAATCCACATGAATGCAACGCCCGGGCAGGTCGACAGAATCGATAAATACGGCGACAAAAGGAATCATGCGCTCTTGGGTCTCGCCCTCGACGGAGTATTCGAGGACCAAAACCGTCTGCGCGCCGGTCGAGAGCAGTTCGCGCACTTGGCCCATGGGCTCGCCCTGGCGGTTGCGCACGTCCAGGCCGATGAGGTCAACCCAGTAATACTCATCGAGCCCGGCCGTCGGGAAACTAGAACGCGGGACAAACACCCGTGCCCCGCGCAGCGCTTGGGCTGCGTCGCGGTCGAGCACCTCGTGGGCGCAGGCGACCACGGTGTCCGAATGCTCTTTGGATTCTTTGATAGCGAGCTTGGCCACACCTTCAAAAGTGCGGGCACCTCTCTCAGAGGGCAGCAAAAACCATCGTTTGGAAGAAAACAGCGCCTCGGGCTGGGCGCTGAAAGACAAAACTTTGAACCAACCCTTGACTCCCCATGCATCGCCGATTCGGCCCACCTCCACGGCATCGGCCGGGAGTTCGGCGGGTTCGAGCCCAGCAATCATGGTTCAAGGGCAGCTGGTGGCAGTCCGTGCCGGGGGGCACGAACCGCCTCAAACCGTCGCTTAGGCCGCTGCGGGCGCGCTAGCAGCGGCTTGGCTGATCAGTCGCTCCACGGTGGGAGATGCCTGGGCGCCAACACCTTTCCAATAGGTCAAACGGTCCTGCGCAATGCGGATCCGCTCTTCATTGGCGGTGGCAATGGGGTTGTAAAAACCGATGCGCTCAATGAAGCGGCCATCGCGACGGGTGCGCTTGTCAGCGACCACAATACTGAAAAACGGGCGGGCTTTAGCACCACCACGAGCGAGTCGAATAACGACCATAGTTCATCCTTTGGGTGATCGAAAAGAATTTCAACCATAAAATTCGGAGTTGAGACACGCAACTGACCACCCGGCCAGTGACACTCAGAATAGCCCTCGATTATATCTTTTCCCAAACCATGCCCCTGATTCGCCCCAGCACCGACGCCGATATGGCCGCCATCACCGGCATCTACCGGCACCACGTGCTGCACGGAACGGGCACTTTTGAGGTCGATCCGCCCACGCTGGCCGATATGCAGGCGCGCCGCGCCGAGGTACTCGGGCGCGGGCTGCCCTACCTGGTGCTGCAGTTGGAGGGCGAAGTTGCCGGTTTTGCCTATTGCAATTGGTTTAAGCCACGTCCGGCCTACCGGTTTTCGGCAGAAGACTCGCTTTACCTGGCGCCTGAATGGACTGGGCGCGGGTTGGGGCGCCCGTTATTGGCCGAATTAATGGCCCAGGCCGAGCGCGCTGGGGTACGCAAGCTCATTGCAGTCATTGGGGACTCTAACAACCACGCCTCTATCGGCGCCCACGTCGCCTGCGGTTTTGTCCACACGGGCGTGCTCCAGTCCTGCGGCTGGAAGTTTGAGCGCTGGCTGGACGTGGTTTTGATGCAATGCACCCTAGGCGATGGCGACCATACCGCACCACTCACCCCCTGAGACTGAGCCGCCAGCGCACCGCACGCCGGCAAAGCACGACAATGCAGCCCATGAAAAACAAAACCCTCGCCGTTTGGCTCAATTTGTTCGTGGGCACGCTAGGGCTGCAGCGCATTTACCTGACCGGGCGCTATGACCATTGGGGCTGGTTAGCCCCCATCCCCACCGCTTTGGGCTGGTATGGCATCGTGCGCGCCCGCACGCTGGGTTTGGAAGATCTGTGGAGCTGGGTTTTGATTCCGATCGGCGGCTTCACCTTGGCAGTCTGCGCTTTTGTGGGTACCTATTACGGCCTGATGGATGCGCCCAAATGGAACGCGCGCTTTAACCCTGAGGCCGACCCTGAGAGCGCAGCGGGACAAACCAATGGCCTAACGGTGCTTGGTCTGGGCGCATCTTTCATGTTGGGCACTACGGTGCTGATGGCCACGATCGCCTTTAGCTTTCAACGCTTTTTCGAGTTCACGGCATAGCCCCGCGCGAGGTGGGCCGGGCCGCCCTGCGGTAAAGTCGCGCGATGTTTGAGCCCCTGTTTGCCTATTTTGAGTCGCGCATCGTCGCCACCGCACCGCCTCCCCCCGACACACCGCCCAAAGGTCTAATCGCCTTTTACTGCCACTTTATTGCGCAAGCCCGTGGCCTGTTTCTGGCCATGTTGCTCAGCTGTTTGCTGGTGGCCTTGAGCGATACCGTGACCCCGGTGCTGATTGGCAAACTGGTCGGCCTGATGACGGCCACTGATCGCGACGCTGCACTGCAAGACGCCATGCCCATGCTTCTGACCATGCTGGTTTTCATGCTGGTCCTGCGCCCGGCGGCCCTGCTGTTTGACAGTCTGCTGCGCTTTAACGCAGTGATGGGCGCTTTCACCAGCATGGTGCGCTGGCAAAACCACTGGCATGTGGTGCGCCAAAGCTGGCCGTTTTTTCAGGACGACTTTGCCGGACGCATTGCCAACCGGGTCATGCAAACAGGCAATTCGCTGCGCGAGAGCGCCGTCTCTGGCGTGCGTGCGGTTTGGTATATCGTGATTTACGGGATCACCACCATCGGGCTGATGTGCCTGTCCGATTGGCGCCTGGCGATTCCGACTATGTGCTGGTTTGCCGCCTATGTGGGCTTTTTGCGCTACTTCGTGCCACGCATGCGCGACCTCTCCAAAATCAGCTCGGAGCAGCGCTCGCGGGTGGTGGCGCGGGTGGTCGATACCTATACCAATATCCTGACGGTCAAGCTTTTCGCCCGGCCCAGCGACGAGGACAAGCACGTCCAAAACGTGATCCAAACCCACCAGAAGTCGGTGGCCAACCATATGCGACTGGTCACCCAGTTCATCTGGACTTTGTGGATGATGAATGCTTTGCTGTTGGTGGCTACCGCCGCAGTGGGTCTGCTGTTGTGGCGCTCCCATGGGCTCGAAGTGGCTGTTTTTGCGACTGCGCTTCCGCTGGCCTGGCAAATCACTTCGGCGGCGGGTTGGGTGTCTTGGGAGGTAGCGGGTATTTTCGAAAACCTGGGCGTAGTGCAAGAAGGCATGGAGACCATTGCCCAGCCGCTGGACATGGTGGACCGACCGCAAGCCCCTGCGCTAAACGTGACCCAGGCCGACATCCGCTTTGACAACCTGAGCTTTGCCTACGAGGGCGGACGTCCCGTGCTGCAGAACATCAATTTGCACATCCGCCCCGGCGAGCGCATCGGGCTGATCGGGCGCTCGGGCGCGGGCAAATCGACGCTGGTGCACCTGATGCTGCGCTTTTTTAACCCAGTAGAAGGCCGCATCCTGATCGACGGGCAGGACATTGCGCTGGCCGCGCAAGACAGCGTACGGGAGAACATCGGCATGGTCACGCAGGACACGGCGCTGCTGCACCGCTCGATTGCCGCCAACATTCGCTACGGCAAACCGCAGGCCAGCGACGACGAAGTGGCCCAGGCCGCGCGCAAGGCGCAGGCCTGGGAGTTTGTGCAAGGCCTCAAGGACATGAAAGGCCGCGAGGGCCTGAATGCGCGCGTGGGCGAGCGCGGCGTCAAGCTCTCGGGCGGGCAACGCCAACGCATTGCCATTGCGCGCGTAATCCTCAAAGACGCGCCCATCCTGATCCTGGACGAGGCCACCTCGGCGCTGGACAGCGAGGTGGAAATGGCCATCCAAGAGCAACTGCTGGGCATGATGGACGGTAAAACCGTTATTGCCATCGCGCACCGCCTCTCGACCATTGCCCGCCTGGACCGCCTGGTGGTGCTTGATGAAGGGCGGATCGTCGAGACCGGCAGCCATGCAGAGCTTTTGGCCTTGGGTGGCCACTACGCGGATTTGTGGAAGCGCCAGTCAGGCGGTTTTCTTGCTGACGAAGTGTCGGCCCAGCCAGAAACCGAGGCGGCGATGGCTTAACACACGGGCCTGGCGTGGGTTTGCGACAATGCCCCTTTCGTTTTAACCCAAGAGCCCACTATGAGCACCGCCGCGCCACCGCTTCCAGACCGCTTGTCGATAGACCCGAGCAGCCAATTTCACCAAGCGCAGGTGTTCGCCCACGACATCGGCATTCGATTTAATGGCGTCGAGCGCAAAGACGTGGAGGAATACTGCATCAGCGAGCGCTGGATCAAGGTGGCGGCGGGCAAAACCCGCGACCGCAAAGGCCGCCCACTGCTGCTGACGCTCAAAGGCGCAGTCGAGGTCTATTACCGCAACGCGCCTGATCTGCCTGCCTAAGGCCTGAGCGAAGGGCTGCCGACCATCAGGCTCAAAATCTCGAACAGCATTTGCGCCCCGACCTGGGCCGTGTTGCTGCTGGGGTCGTACTGGGGCGAAACCTCGACTACGTCACCGCCGCAGATATTCAGGCCTTGCAGGCCATGAAAAATCCCTAGCGCTTCGCGGGTCGTCAGTCCGCCAATTTCTGGCGTGCCCGTGCCCGGCGCAAAAGCCGGATCTAGGCCGTCGACATCAAAGCTGAGGTAGGTGGGGCCATCACCCACTACGGCACGGGCCATGCGCACTATTTCGGGCACCCCCAGCTGGCTGATCTCTTCGGCGTGGATGACGGTCATGCCCGCGTCCTTGGAAAACTCCCACAGGTACTCGGACGAGCCGCGAATGCCGATCTGGATGCAGCGCGTCGGATCCAGCACCCCGTCCAGCACCGCCAGGCGGAACGGACCGCCGTGGTGAAAACGCGTGTGGTCAAACGGCCCGCCGGTGTCGCAATGCGCGTCGATGTGCACCATGCCCAATGGCTGGCGTGCGCCCAGCGCCTTCATGATCGGGTAGGTGATCGAGTGGTCGCCGCCCACCGTCAGCGGCACCACGCCTTGGGCGGCCAGGTGGCCATACCAGCGCTCCAGGTCTTCGATGCACATGGGTAGGCTGTAGCGGCTGCGAAATGGCACGTCGCCCACATCGCCCACACGCAAGCTGTGCACGGGCGCAACGTCCAGCACATGGTTGTACGGCCCGATGCGCTCGATGGCGCGCAGGGCGCGTGGGCCAAAGCGCGCGCCGGGGCGGTTGCTGGCACCCAAATCCATGGGCGCGCCCATCAGCGCGACTTGCAAATTACCAAAGTCAGGGGCTTGGGCATCCACGGCAAAAGCGGGGGCCGACAAAAGTGTGGGGATACCGCTGTAAGGCGCAGCCCGCGTACCGCTTTCGGAAAATATGGACTCAGCCAGTTTGCGAAAGCGCGGATCGTGCATATCGGCAGCGCTACCGCTGTATTTGCTGCGCAAGGCGTCGAGTTGGGTGGGCGTCAGTGGCATAGAAATTGGGCTGAAAATGTAGCCAAACTGTACTTCATGGCAGCCCCCGGGGCTGCCGCCCGCCAGGAGCCACCCCTTTGCCTTTTGCCCATAGTGCCGATGGCACCCGCCTTTACTACCAAAGCCAAGGCCAGGGCGAGGCCTTGCTGCTTTTGGCCGGCCAGTCCTGCGACCACCGCGAATGGGACCGCATTGCCAGCGATTTTTCAGAAAGTTTTCAGGTGATTGTCTGGGACTACCGGGGAACCGGGCGCAGCGACAAGCCCGAAAAGCCCGCCTACAGCACGCGTGGCTTCGCCGCCGATGCGGTGGCAGTGTTAGACCATTGCGGCGTCACGCGGGCCCATGCCTATGGTATTTCCATGGGCGGGCGGGTAGCCCAGTGGCTGGCGATGGACCACCCACACCGGCTGGGCGCCCTGGTGCTGGGGGCGACGACCCCCGGCAAGCGCCACGGCATTTCCAGGCCCGCCTACGTGGACAAGGCGCTGCGCAGCGGCGATCTACAAGCCTTGCTGCACACTGCCTTTACCCCTGGCTGGATCGCCAGCCACCAGGCGCTGGCCGACACCATCGCCGCCCAATGGCAAGCGCCATTACCCGCCCACGTGCGCCGGCTGCATTACCAGGCCAGCGAGGGCCACGACAGCTGGGACCATCTGCACTTGATCAGCGCCCCCACTTTGGTTATCCATGGCA
>Ga0214919_10001865_pt1 | contig 33892 bp, 35 predicted proteins | sample LL1503_MetaG_FD_177994 | JGI IMG/M metagenome (GOLD analysis project Ga0214919, IMG submission 177994) | Freshwater microbial communities from Lake Lanier, Atlanta, Georgia, United States - LL-1503 | ecosystem: Environmental > Aquatic > Freshwater > Lake | place: USA: Georgia | collected...
GACAAAATTAGTCATGATATGAGTAAGGTTTTGCAGAATACTTTGCAAGGACAACTTCTTCAAGAAGTAAAGGAGATCAAAGGCCAACTCTCTCTTTTTCAAGAGAGCGTTCTTGGTAAGGTTTCTGAAACGAATAAATCTTTTATAGAAACGATGAAACTTCTTCTTTCCATGAATAGTTCAGAGCATTCTGATAAGGTAGTTCAGCTACTTCAAAAACATAGTGAATCTTTCATTGATAAAATTTCCAATCTACTTCCAAAAACACAAGAAGAAACACAAAGAAAAATACAAGACCAATTGACGTTGTTACAAAAAACAATTCAATGTGATTTTCAACAGTTTATGATTCAAAGTAAACCGGAAACAAACTTGACAGAATTCCTTACTACGTTTGATACAAAACTTTCTGTACTTCAGCAGCCGATCTTTCAAATGATTCAATCCAATCAAGAACAAGTATCTACCAAATTGTCTACTGTAAAGGATGAGCTACTTGTAAACAAGACTACCAATGAAAGACTGTACAGTGAAATGAGTGAGTTTTTGCACAAGTACAAGGCGTCATCTCAGTTCAAAGGACAGTATTCGGAACACATGTTAGAAACCATCCTTACAGAAATGTTTCCTACGGCAAGTATTGAAAACACTACTTCCCATACGGCAAGTGGTGACTTCATGATACATCGTGAAGGGTTCCAAGATATTTTGATTGAAAATAAAAACTATGAACGTAACGTAGATCTGGAAGAAATCAAAAAGTTTATCAGAGATGTAAACCATAAAGAATGTAGTGGGATAATGATGTCTCAATTGTCAGGGATTGTTTCCAAACCTAACTTTTTTATTGAAGTACATAATGGTAAAGTATTGGTGTATTTGCATAAAGTTTTCTTTTCCAAAGAACAGATCAAAATGGCCATAGATGTCATTGATCATCTTTCTTCCAGACTATCTACCATTGTAACAACAGAAGAAGAACATGGAATCAACATTAGAAAAGAAGTATTAGATCGTATCAATGAAGAAGTCCAGCAGTTTGTAAAAAATAAAGAAGTATTGGTAACTACTATCAAAGAGTCTTCACGACGAATGTTATCTCAAGTAGAGGAGTTACAACTGCCAACACTTACGGTGTTTTTGAATGATAAATATGCATCGGTACAGAATCAGGCCTTTGTATGTGAAACATGCAATCATTCCTTTCCAACAAAGAAAGGATTAGCCATGCATAAAAAAGTACATAAATAAATGTTTCTACCATTGATGGAAGATGTAGAGTGCGATATTTTCAAATCATGAATATGTATATAAGTTCTGCAAAATAAAAGAGTGTGAATGTAAACCATTGTATTGTCATTTTTACAAAGAATAGTTTCATTACAAACAGTGTTTGTAATGTGCTTTGATGTTATGTTTTTGAATGAAAAAAAGAATGCGCAGTCTTGTACATGGTAGAACCCATGGGGTGTTTGGAATATGTGATCAACATAGAAGGGAAAGATGTTAATTTTTCTTTATAAATGTTTTGCTTTTATACTTTCATAAATTGGTATCATAAACTCGTCGTAAATAGATTGATATTTTTTTAATTCTACTTCATATTCTTCTTTTGTAAGTTCTTCTTGATTATATTTACGTGTCAATTTTTGTTTTTGTTTTGTAAACCCTAACGTTTTTTCTGTATAAGTAACAATGTCATGACAAGAAATACATAATATTTGACATTTATCTATTTCTTTAAAGATTTCTTCTATGTTCACCCCTTCTGTCACCATTTTGTAAATAGTGCTTTCTTTATCAAACATGTTTATATGATCAAAGTGATATCTTTCATCTCTATCTTTTTTAAGTTTACAAAACTCACATTGTATTGGTTTATATTTTTTAATTAATCGCCATAGTTCTTCGCGTTCATCTAATGTATCAATGAAGCATTTATCACATATATTTGTTTCTTTCCATGTACGAAAGGGGTTATTTTTAACTGTACATTTGTTGCTATAGCATCGTTCACATGGTTTAAATGTTATTTTTTCCACAACACTACTGCATGTTTTCTCTCTACGTAATAAATCTAACCAAGGTATTTCATTATAATAGTCTTTGCAATGTTCAATAGAAATATCTAATTCATCACTTAATGGTTTGAAATGCATGTAATCATTTGAACCATCTTGAGATAAGAAAAAGTCCTTTACCTTTTGTTTTATAGAGTCCTTTTTATCAATGTTTATTTTGCAATGAATACTAGTAACACCATGACCTAATACACCGCAATTCTTACATGGTTTTCGTTTATCATTTTCCGGTTTGTGTTCTGTGATTTTTTGTAAGAGTTCAGAGTCCTTTAATTTTGAAACGCGTTTTATGCCGAGTTCTTTGCACTTTGCGATTAATACTTCACGCTCCATCCTTACAAAAAAAACAATAAAGATGAATCAATTTTGAGAAAATATAAAATTGATATGATGTTTCATTAAAAACTGTAACTATGTCCATTCCAGATCTGTCCTTTCTATCCGAAGAGGAACGTAAGAAGGCTCACATGTCTATCATAAATAGAAAAATGCCAGTAAATTATTTTGTACATTTATTTGAAATAAAAACCATTTCTCGTATTGTAGACTACATTAAAAGAGAACATGGGGATTGGCTAACTAGTCTTGAAGTAGCAAGGGTTTTACATGAAATGGACTATGATGAACTTGAAAAAATATTTTACATGAAGGATCAATCTATTGGTTTAACATTTACACAAGAAGAGATATTGAAACTTACCACACAAACTATGATAACACAGTTACACAGTTTTTGCCGAATTTACGCAGATGAGATGTTTTCATATGTAGAGAATGTAACATCTATTATATTTGAAGAAAGTCCTTTGAAACTGTACAATATGATTTTTGATTACTTCATTTTTACCCCATTAGATGGAAATATGTTGAGTATTCTTCCTGCGGTTTTACATGAATATAGTTCACAAGAAGAATATTAATTCCAAATACATTTTGTTCAACAATTATTATTTTTTATTCTTCACTTACATAAAATCAAACCATCATTCCATTTATAAAAAGTAAAGTGGATTGCAAAATGCTTACTGAACTTTTTTCAGGACTTAGAGTTTCAGAAATTCATGAATAGAATATTTCAATTCTTCATTCAACTGATCCATGAAAGGATTTGAATCAATTTTACAATGGTAATAGTATACCTTTCCATTTCACATAGAACTATACCTATTTATGTATTATCTAAAACGTTTTGAAGCGGTTCTTTTAGATCGTCGTCTAGTTTTTCTTCGTCCTGCCGCTTGTGGCCAATCTACGCGCATTGGCTCATTGGCATCTACATGAATGGTACACGCTCTTGGCAATGCATAGGTACGTGGATAAATATATGCTTCTAACTTGGTAGCTACACCACGAATATCTGGATAGTTTCCTGCAGTTTTACCCATTAAATAGTTTGTATACAACCGTCTGTTCATGCCAATGATGGAATCCTCGCATAAGCTGTCTTCTTTCCATGAAGCAGGGGATTGAATATCATCTAAAAAATCTTTTGGTAACGCACCACAATCTATACAATATAAGATTAATTTCATGTCTACTTCTTTACATGGTGTATCTACGTATTTCCACGGATAACCAGCATTTTTCTCTACCTCTACGGTGTCTTCATGGATAACTTTAAAAGGACACACTCCTCTTCCATTATCAATGATTTTAGCGGCATACATTGTGTTAAAAGAAAGGGTGTGACCATTTTTTGTATACTTGTATTCATAATACTTATCTTTTGCAAAGTTAAGTATGACATTATTATCATGTAAATCGTTGTGAGAATAACCTGGGATAAGAGGTAGGACAAAGTAGACTTGGTACAACACACAAAGGATTTCATGTTTCAACTCTTCATTTGGTTCTCTTTTATGTTGATTTATCAATTCTTGGAAAGGGATCGCATTATATACTTGTTGTACGACGATGCAAATGTTTTCAGGTTCTACGATGGACCGTTCTACAGAAGTATCTTGTAACCGGGCAATTACAGGTAGGGCTTGTTCTGGATGGTCTTGCATGAGTTGTTTATCACCGGGTGCATATTCATAGACACCGTAGGTTTTGACAAAGAGAGGAAACTGTTTCATAAAAGTGTTGAGGTACTGACCTACCCACCATTCATAGTATAAATTATCCGAGGTTCTGTCCAAGTTGGACTTTAACACGACGTAACTATCATAGCCACCTACGCTACGTTTCAATTCTCTTACAAATCCATTTTTGGATACTTCGCCAATGGGACGAATAGACGTAATACCGGCTTTACGTATATCGCTGAACCAGGATTGAAATACATCTTCCCCACGTCCGAACAAGACACATTCCCCTGAAACGGGACAGATTTGTTGTATGGACATATAAGAATACAATATTTTATAACTATATGTACGATAGCTTCTATGATGAAAGATCTCAAGAAGAAATAGATGCAGAGGAAAAAAGAAAAGCAGAAGAATATAAAAGACTATTAGAACGATCAAGAATTCAGAAACTTGAAAAACAACGACAAGAAAGAGTAGAAAGAGAAACACGTGAAAGAGAACAACGTGAAAGGGTAGAAAGAGAAGAAAGAGATCGTGTAGAAATGTTAGACCGAGAAATAGACGAATTTGAATTCAAAGAGTATCCAAAACCAGAGCGTTCTGTTACTGTACTAGTTAAAATGCATGGAATGAATACCGAAGATAGATTACCGGATTTTCCTGAGAATACTGTAATTGGTACAAAGGTATGTTTAGCAAGCACCACTACAAGTTTACAATATACAAATACATTGAAAGAAATATACAAACATAAATTGAGTGATGCAAATCAACGCTATGAACGTCCTGTTCCAACCGACGCAATGTTAGAAAAAAATAAAAAATTACTTATGTCATTTAATCATAATAAAGTACCAGAGGAAGAATTATTTTCATTATACAAAGAAAAAGTAGAAGGAAGAAGATATATATACGATAGAGAATATACATTAGAGGATGACACAGATGGAATGGCTATGGGTATAACACTTATCCATACGAATGTACCAGAGTTGAAACCGTTAGAAATACCTACAGATTTTGAAATGACTTTAGAAAGTGTTCATCCTGAAAAGTATAAATTTTTTTTAGAACATCAAAAAACAAATTTATTGAATGTAGCCGTGGCTACAAAACTAGATGGGGTTGGGTTTGATAGAAAGATCACAAGTGAATTTACAGGAATACCCATTATTCACTAATTACATTGTCAGATTTATTAAAGTATTTTGAAAGATTTGGTGTACAACATGTAAATTTGATTGATGAAGGTTGTCGCGTATACAGTAGACCTTTCCCTCCTGCAAGAAAACTTTCTATCAAAGAAAAAGCTGGATATGATAAATATGTAAGAGATGGAAAAATAGGTGGTACTAAAAAATTGAAACGCTCCAAACGAACGAAACGAAAACGAAAATGAATCTATTTACATGGCTACAATGCATCTTCATAAGTAAAGTCTTGGCCGTACTTGGGTTTAAGCCGAAACAGATTGCAAAGACAGCAAAGCCGGAATGTACGGAATGGGGGCAATGGATCGTCATTGATGAATAAAAATTGAAACGCTCCTACGTCATGGACTTGCAGAAAATGAATCTCTTTATTCTTTCGTTGATTCAAAAGGAAATTGCGGAATGTATGATGGACAGCACGTGAGTAAAATATTGTTGGAAGCCGTTCAAATGCTTTGCACGGCCCTACATGTACTGGAGGCTGGCAAGCACACAGGAATATACAAGATGGCGCATAAAAATCATCCCGTCACAATATGGTGTCGCGCGTCTCGCGAAAATTTTGAATGGACCTTGAAGCTCGTGGACTGTCTACATGAAGAGTGGCGGCATAGGTACAAGCATACCAAGGTTCACAAGTCGTACTTGGTAGCTGAGTACCTCAAGGAGCATATACCGACGAATTTTCCAAAACAGGGACTTACGTCGTTTGCGCTGGCCATGCCGGATGAGTACAAGACGGACGATCCAGTAGAATCGTATCGTGCGTATTATTTATCCAAGCGACCGATTGCATCGTGGAAGAATCGTAAGCCGCCAGAGTGGTTTGTATAATTTACCGTTTACGATATTTTCGGGTTTTACGTTTACCTCCCATTTGAACTGGACTTCCGCATAATGTCAAAATGGCATCATGTATGTTCGTATAATACATAGACGTTGAATCATATTTTTCTATGACATCACGTGATTGTTTTAATGTTGCCAACATAGCGGGAGCAGGTATTAATTGTAAATGTTGGGAGTAAAAATTTGCATCTATGGCAGGATTTAATTCTCTGTCAGAAATGGGTCTTGCTACTACATTTCGCATAAACATAATTTCTTGTTCTGCAAGTTGAAACTGGGATTCAAATGGATTATTGTCATAACTAATATAAGGTATCCCCGGGGTTACATCAAAATAATAAATAGTTGCATCTGGTCCATGAATAAATGCAGTGGCTACTCCTTTATCTATAGATGTATGCAAGTAATTTAATATTTTATAATCGCCCAATGGATCTGGATTATATGGCACAGACATACCACGCCAAACACGTACGTAAGGTTGTCCATCAAATACTGCACCGTTATAATCCGTTATGAGAGCTCTTTTATACAAAATATCATCTAGTTCACGTTTTTTTTGTTCTACTTCATCCACTAAATGATCAAAATTTCCTACGATTGGTGGATTTCCAGGAATACTTCTGCAATCACGTAAAGCGAGTTGTGCAGCACCTGCTGGTGTAGTAGAATGTATTGCATCACGATGAACATCATATGCACCGCGATTACTTTGAAGATATAGCCATGGATTGACTACTTTATCCCAATGTTCTGTCATGCATTTTGCTTTCACGATATCTTTTGGTGTGGGATGAATTGATAAAAAGATGCGATTACCTGGTACATAGACAGCAATGTCTCTATTTGTAGGTGGTGTTGTAATAGAAATATTGGATAAATGCATTTGATTCACATCTTTTTTGGATTGATACATCCATCCATGTTGTGCAGCGGCGTTATATAATCCCTCTAATGGAGGTAGTCCATTACCTACAGGTATTTGAATATAGGTAGGGGCTACATTTTCAAATAGGTATACTTTTAGGACGATGACTCTACCATCTTGTAAATGTATTTTTTCTGGACCATCTTGTACGGTAGAGTCAAAAAAAACTAATATGATGGGTTTGTCGGGATTTGCAGCTTTTAATTGAAGATAGTGATGGATAGTATTTGTAGATCCGGAGACTGCACCACCTTTGAATCTACGTTTATTTTTTTTCTAATAATTCTAGGAATTTATTTATTTCATTGGATTCCTTAGGGGTTAATTTTTTAGCAACGAATTCTTGGTTCATTATAATATTGGTACATATTATGGGTGATAAGCGTCAGTTAAATGAAGCGTTTGCGATGTATGTACTTGCACGTCTTCATGTAATGACTCCTGGAGAAAGATTAGGATATAATTTGGAAATGGGAGAAGGTTTATCTATGTTGTTACAAAATGGTACAGAAGGCGGTAAAAGAAACAGAAAAAGTAAAAGGAATCGCAAAAATAAACGTAAAACTAGAAAATTTAAAGGTGGATTGCCAGATTATCCATTAGGTATTGAGGATGATCCCTTAAGTGCAACTAACCAAGCAATAGTTCAATTGGATACGTATGAACCGGAAGGAACTAATGATAAAGATTTTATAGCGAGGTTAGCCACAATGGCGGAAGGTTATAATGCAGAGGGTATTAATCCTGCTTATCCAAATATATCTCGTCAGCAGTTTATTACTAAAGTTCAAAGGTATTATTTATTTAAAAAACGCCAATATGACAACACATTTAGAATGTGGGGATTTATATCTATGAGTCTTGTAACTACCGCAGCTGCATGTTATAAAGTATATAATAAGTATCAAGGAGAAATGTTAATGGCAGATATGACTGACCAATCTACCACTGTTGGGATGTTTTTTATGTTAATTGATTTTATTTCAGGTATTGCTGCTAGCCGATTAAATAGAGAAGACTTAAGAACTCAACTTATGAAAGGACGTAGGGAAGCAAGATCTCAAATATTATACGCTCTTGCAACGAATGAATTAGTTGACGTAGCACTTATAGGTATTTCTGGCATAGGGACTAGGTTTTTTAGTGGACAAATTGGAGACATTAATGCATCGTTGCTCGCTTTACAACAACAGATTAATGCAGGAGCTACAACTGCAACAGCTGCAATTGCAGCGACTGCTCAACAAATTCAACAAACTGAAGCTAGACTAGATGCTGCCCGTGTTAATGCAGCTGTTTTAACAGGTGGAGCAGCATGTACACTCGGTGCAATGGCTGCTGCGGGTGCAGCAGCCGGGCTAGGGATGGCAGGTGAAGTTGGAATGGGCGCAGCCAACCTTGGAATGGGTGCAGCCAGGCTGGTTGGAAATGCAGTAGGGGAGGCTGGAAGAGTAATACAACGTGTTGACCAACATTTTTTACACGGCGCTGAAGAAGCTCAACAGGCTGCAGCATTTAGACAAATTGAAGCGTTTCAAGGACAGATGGCAATGGGTCAACCGTTACCGTTAGGAGTAAGAAACCAAGTTAATAATATAGCCGGTCAGCTTGCTCCACCTGCAGACGGAGCTGCAAACAGAGCTCTTGCTGCACCTGATCCTGCTGGGCGCATTGCGAATCAAGCTATTATTAATGCCCCACATACAGTACCTCAAATATTAAATATGGATTTTGATTCTTACCTTAGTCATGCTGACGCACAAATATTGGGGGCTGCAATAATTGCACGCCCAGAAAATTTTTTGGTTCATATCAATAAAATAGTTAGTTTTAAACCTTTAGGTGGGGTGCAACATCCAGAAATATTTGAACTTGCACTTGGGATATTGTTAGCTAGAGGCGCCCAGTAATTCTATTTAAACACTTTTTTTTTAAAAAAACTAGTGTTTTAGTATGGCAGAAGAATACTTTGGGCAATCTGGTGTTAATTTAATTAATCATATTATAAATAACCCTGATACACCTGAACCGGTTAGGTCTAAGTTTAAATATATCCGAGATAATAATTCTTCTCAAGAGATTAATGTTGTAATAAATAAGTTATTAGCTTATTTAGAAAAAAATGGTGTTGCCGATCAAATTAACAACCCATATTTTTTTACACAGAATGAAATTGACGCCCCCCATCAAGTAAGGCAAGGAGAGGGTGGTGGCTATGGTAAACTAACTGGTGGAATGCGTATTGGCTTTGTACTAGCCGCAGTTATGGTTACTGTAAGGGTAGTTTCTGGAACTTTGCTTAGTGAGACAGTTAATTATTTAAAAGATGCTAAATATGCATTACAAAATCTGGGGGATCCTTTTGATGAGTATCAGGGTCCTAGAGGGAGAGTTATAGTGGATTTAGATCAATTAGATCAATTTATTAGTATGTCGTACCCCCTTAGTTCGTTACCCACACAACAAGAATTAATCAGACACGCACGCGAAAGATCAGAAGCAAGAGAATCAGAACAAAAAGAAAGAGCGCGACAAGAAAGAGAAACTGCAAAAAAACAAGCAGATGACAAAGCAGTATCAGATGCAGTCGCAAGAGTACGTTCAGATTATGCAAGAAAAGTAGAGCCAAGATCTGCAGAGGCAGACACAACAAATTACGGCTATTATGGAGCAGCTCTAGTTTTAGCTATAGGTGTTTTAGCTGCGTGTGGATTGAACACTAGTTGTAAAAACAAAACCGGCCCGTTACCTTTAGTAAATTATAACAAAATAAGACAACAGGGACTTAAATATAATTTTCATCAACCTTCTTCAGAATACCCATTTCGTACTTTAGAAGAAGCATGTACTGCTATATCAGAAGGGTATCCATTATATGTTAAAAAGGGTGAAACTTGTAGTAAAATTAAAACGTGGAATGAATTAAGAACATATTATGGTGACATGTTTCCACATATTGTAGTTACTAAAAATGATGAAATGCCCCGGGGTGGTACAAAACGACGAAGGCGAAAATCTACAAAAAAAAAATAATAATATAACTTATGTTATTAACAGAGGAATGTTTTGGAAAATCTGGTATTAATTTATTTAATCATGTTATAAATCAACAGGGACCTTTTAGTGAGTTTTTTAAATATCTCCGAGACAATAATTCACCTATTGTCATTAATAATGCAATGGATAAGTTTTTAGCTTATCTATTAGAAAACGGGTTTACATGCGAAAATCTTAAAGATCCAAATTTTCTTATAGATTATCTTGCAAATGATGATACTGAAATTGAAGGTATGGTTGGAGGAATGCCGGTTAAACCTCTTGTAGTAGCAGTTCTTATTACTTTCAATGTTGCTTCAGGAAATGTCTTTACAGCGGTTGCTAGTGGAAGTATGACAACAGCTGGAATTTTATTAAAGAGAACATTATTTGCTGGACACTACTTATGTAAAGGCTTGGTTGAAACAGCTATACCCGCAGTTAGAACTGTAGGAGATGTTGGTTGGGAGATTGGATCAGCTGTGAATGAAGTATATGAAAAAGTATTAAAATCTCCTAACCAACAGGCCGTAGAGGACGCAGAAGAAGATGCACGTAAGGCTATGGCCGCCGCAGCAGCTCTTGCGGAGAAAGTTCGTTTATTAGAAGAAGCAGCCGCCGCCAAAGACAAAGCCGACAAGGACAAGGCCAAAGCCGACAAGGATTTTAACAATAAATTATTAGCAGGATCTCTTCTAGCTGTAAGTGCTTGTGTTTTTAGTTATAGCAGATTTAACACTAATTGTAAAGACAAAACTGGTCCGTTACCTTTAGTAAATTATAACAAAATAGCAAGATCCCGCCCTGTTAAATACCGTTTTAGTGATGGATACAATAGTGAATACACATTTCCTTCGTTAGAAGAAGCATGTACTGCGGTATCAGAAGGGTATCCATTATATGTTAAAAGGGGTGAAATTTGGATGAAACTTACAAGGTGGGATGATTTAATTTATTGTTTTGATAACAGTGAGGTAGTAGCTACTAAGAATCATGAAATGCCACGCCGTGGTGGTACAAAACGTCGTAAAAAAAGAAGATCTACAAGACGTCGTTAGCTTTTCCTTTTTGTTTTCTTTTTTATGGGTTTACGTTTTTTGGTAGGTTTCCTTTTCTTACCACCTTTAAACGGATTCATTTGACTCAATTTTGAAAAAATACTTTCTTGCGGTGGCGATTGCTGCAGCTCAGCCTGTTTTTCTTCGTTAGTTTTTTGTTTAAAAGGATTAAATTGGTTTAACTGGTTTATAAACTCCATACTATACCTTTACTTTTTTTTCTCCCCATTCATGTTATATTTTGCCGAATGGGGAGTAAATAAATCATCATATTCATTCACCGTACAGTGATACGTAATACTGACTTGCTTTAATTGTTCATTACAATACTCACGCACTGCATGCAATTGCCTTAATGGATCTTGAATAGACGGAAATCCAGGATGTTCTTTCAAATACTCCAACCATTCTTGTTCCGTAAATCGCGGAAATTGTTGCGTCACCGCATGAAATGCTTCAATCCCACTAATACTAATCAAATCCAATATATGATAAATATCTACCGCCTTTTGATGCTCCCGCTCTTGCTTATAAATCGTCGTTGCAAACTCTTCCTTATTCAAGTTACCCAACATGTACGTAACGCGTACCTTACGCGCTTCCTGTTCACGCATTTGAATTCTCTGACGGGCTTCATTCGCCGTATACTGAATATGTTCCAGTAGACGACGGTGAATTCTCGCGAGGCGACCACTCAACTCCGGATCTATCAAGCGAAGCATACGCAGTATCCAGCCTATTTCCGGTATACCACCACACTGTACATCCCCTACATTTCGTAAATTCATTCCGTTACGTGCCATTTCATAGTAGTGTGGATTATGAATCTGACCCGTTTCAATCTTACCCGTTTTCCAACTAAATGCCGTACCACATACCGCACCCGTTTGATGTGCCGTACAGTACATTTGGTCACATCCATCAATCTTATAAATACGCGTACCGCATTTTGGACACGGCTTGGTCTCCTTCTTAATCATGTCCGCCGTCAACTTATCCGACTCTACGCACGTATGATTGTCTTCCTTCTTGGTCAAACAATCCGCGCATATGTGGGTTTGACACGTACCACACTTATACTGTGTGGAAAGGAAACCACGACAGGTCTCCATGGGACACGACATGATGAATTTCTTGCGTGGATCTAGCGTGACGACCGAGGTACTGTCTACATATTCATTCATGAGCCAGGTAGGTACGGCTTCACCCCTCATACGATACTGATTGGCATGAATGGCATTGGACAGCTTGGATATCTTTTTCTTCAACTCATCTATTTCGGATGCATACGTACGGTTCTGTTTGTGAAGTCGTAGACGTTCCTGTTCTGCTTCCACGTAGGGCTGGGTATCGGGTAATTTACCCATTTCAATACTGGTCAGTGTATTGGTATGTGTTTCCTTGTAGGTAGTGAGAACCCATGATCGGTTCAAGTGTCGGACCATAAAGTGGGTAGTGAATCGGGTACTACAGTTCATACATTTGGGCAGACCATTACACGTCTTGAGAAGAAAGGTACGGACGCATTCCTTGCAACACTTAATATCGCAGGAAAAACATGGTACGGGAGCACGCGTGCTTTGGTTAAAGGGAGCGGTACATACTTGGCAATCCATTTTACACTAACAATAGTTTTTCTATTTCAATTTTAACAGTAAATCTATAGAGGTAGTATGGATTTAGAAGTGGATCATTATACCAAAGATGAATTAGTAGAACTTCTTGGATTAAACATTGACGCGGTAACCCATGCGTCTATCAAAGAAGCGGTTCGCCAAAAAATAATAGAGTACCCCGGCACCAAACAAGAAGCTTTTTTCAAAGACATTGAGGAACGTTTACTCGGTGAAACCAAAGAAGAAGACATTGCAAAAACAGTTCAAGTAGACGTAAAGAGGGGAACCATCAATCCCGATTTAAAACAAACCATTACACGTTTGATTAATGTAGATTCAGCATTTCGGATTGCTAGTCCAACCAATACGTCCGACCGATTCATTTTTCAATTGACAGAACCTTTATTAAATGTAGTGTCGGTTTCCTTGTATTCGTTAGAAATTCCACAATCCTGGTATACTTTTTCTGCCGCCAAAGGAACCGTCAGCTTTATCCTATGTGTCATCACGGATACGGCAACGAAATATCCCGTGACCATTGACGAAGGGAATTATACGACGGTAAGTTTATACACGGAAGTGGTTAGCAAGATCAATACAGTGATGGCGGGTATCCTTACGGCATCCGCAGTGTACAATCATAATACGGGTATGTTAACCTTGGTATTTACTCCGGCCAATCCAGGTATTTTTACGATTCAATTGTTTTGGGTAGATAATTCAACTCCTTTGTTAGCAAACAATAAATTTAATTCTAATTTAGGTTGGTTGCTAGGCTACCGTATATCTATCGTATCGTGTGATCGCGATAAGGTAACGGGTATCTTTTCTGCAAAGGCAGAAAGTTTAGTAGATGCAAGTGGTACGAAATATATATTGTTATCGTTAGAAGATCATAAAACCAATCGTATCAACCGCAGCATCATTGCTGTAAGTAACACGCCGAATACACCAATTGCCATGCCGTCCTACTTTGCCCAAGATACGGCACAGTACAGGACATCGGCGACTACCATTCAAGCCATTCCAACACGTAACCTTACCAGTAAACAAATTTATACCATTAATGCCATTTCGGAACAAACCATGACCAATAATGCGATTGAATCTTATGATTCCAGTAACTTTTTTGCAAAGATTGCCGTAAAAAGAACAGAGTGGGCAAAAACAACTCCTACGGGTGGTACAGAAACCATAGATGGTGTACCTGGTAAATTATTCGTGGAAAACGGAGGTCCACTCTCTTTACAAAGTAGAGAATATTTTGGTCCAGTCAATTTACAAACGTTAACCATTGGATTATATGACGATAAAGGAAATCTATTAGGAATGAATGGAATGGATTGGAGTGTTAGTTTAACTGTAAAAAGTATTTATCAATACTAAAAAACAAAAAAAGGTATATTTCAAGTTTGTATTGTTTGGGTTTTTTAAAAGTCACTTTCATATTCTGGATCTTCTGCTGACATGGTATCTTCCGTTTCTTCTTCTTCGTCTAGATCGTACTCCGGTTCTTCGTCGTACCGCTCGTCCAAGTCATTTGCTACATTGTACGCAATCCATTTCAGACGTAATTTATGAACGGCAACACACATACGGTGATGGGTGGATAGTTTGGGACGAAAGGTAACGCCGAGATACGTTTCCGGCTTTTGTAAATCCACCCATCCGTAGGGTAACGTTTTGACGATGACGGGCGGAGGCTCTACAATATCTTTAATATGGGAAAAGCTTAGCGGTGTTGCCTGCGTCGGCGCACACAGCTGCGGGAACTCTTTGCGAAAATCGGTGCGAAACTTGCGAGACATTTTATACCAATAGAGGTCGGTTTGTGTTTCAATTTTTTTAACAATGTTTAGTATGTCCATTGCTACCATGAAAGCAAAATCACTTGCCATGTACAGCGTTCATTCCGATAAAACAGGATTTTCATTGAACGGAGCATTGAGACAACCACCTCTCGGTGCCAATTTGGGAAGAAGTGTTACGCGCACACCCTTTCGTGGTCCTGCGCCCATGGGACACGGTATGGGAAGTAGGTGTCGCGTGGGTGGATGGCGCGCTCGTACATGCGGTGGGGCGTACCCTCTGAACATACGCCGTTCTTCTTTAGGAACACCTCAAACGTTAGTGAAACAGTCTGTCATGAATCAAAAGGGAATGATTGAAACCAGGTACACGGGTATTCTACATGGTGCTTACCCTAGATCTCACGTGTTCAACGTACAGACCGTGCCTTATATTGAACGTATTGGGAAAGAAGTGCTGGGCTGCCCCATTGTAAAAGGGACCTATACGCAAGGGTTACAGGCCAATAAAAAAGCGAGATGTACGCCTTATACCAAGACATTGCTGGATATGGATTATAAAAGATATTATGTAGAGGTGGGTGCTTCCTGTAACCAGTTAGGTGAACCATTCAAGAATTTTACAACCTGTTAAATGTCATCTATGTTAATGTCCATGTCTAGGACAACGTCCGTCTTTTCTACGTCTACCTTGTCTATGAAATCAATATCATTCTTTTCTTCAAAGATACGCCATGGTCCATCCATCGTAAGTAAGCGAGCGACTTCTGCATCGGAATAAATTTCTAGTAGATCACAATGTTTCTTGTTTGTTTCAAAGGAACGTAGACCAACGAGAAGCCATGCGCCTACTTTAGGTGCGCGTTCTTTTCCAAACTTTTTACGTACGTGACACAATAAGGTGCCGCCTGGTACTTTGACTTGTAAGATGCCGTTTCCCATATTTTTTTCTAAGATAGCAACAAGTTCACCTTCTTCTTCTGGAGGACGGAAATAGTTCTGAGAACGTTTAGGCATTTTGAAAAATCTTTTCAAAAGGTGAATCAATTTTTTTATAAAGGTATAGTATGCCTAATGCTTGGTTAAACCACGTTCGCAAACTTCGCAAGAATAACCGAAACATGAGCTACAAACAGTTATTAAAGCATGCCAAGAACAGCTATAGTGGTGGAGCTGACCCAGCCCCTCCCCCAACTAATAACCCTGTGGACGCTGCCATGAAAATGCTTCGTTCTGTAACCAGTTCACCAAAACAGGGCGGTAGTCCGAATACTATTCCTGGGTTTGAGTCGCGGTCGTCGTTAACCCGCTCTGCCTCCAGTGTAGGAGGACGCAGACGCTCAAGTCGCAAAACGAGACGCCGCCGGCGATAAACGTTTGCTTGCATCATAATGTAAATTTATGTGCTTCTGCGACAACAATAACGTTAGAGCATACATATCCCATGTTCTCCATCCTTCTATTAATTTGGCAATCACTTCTTGACGAGGTAATTTCCAAACATAACCATAATGTTGTATACATTTTGCCTCATAGTCATCCTCCAACAACGGTTTGACAGGACTTTTTTTATATACTTCTTTACATACATGTTGTAAACTATCTTCTGACCAATTATGATCTACCATGTAGCATAACAAATGTACTTCTATCGGCCAAATGTATTGGCCCGGATCATACACAAAAAAGTAAGATGCCAGTTGAACATCCGACATATCCAAGGAAATACCAAAATCAATCAAGTAGGGTCTCGGTGTACATATAATGTTATCTAGTTTGATGTCAAAATGTACCAGGTTATGTTCTAATAGAAGCTCTATGGCATACGTAAGTGTATTGAACGCGGTAGTATCAAAGGGACCAGGTACTGATTTCAAGTAGGGAATCGTTAACAACGTATACGTGGTTTCATAAGAAAGGGCTTTGCATCGTTTTACTTTGGTAGATTGAATGGGACAAGACTCTTCTACTGGTAAAAAAAATTCTTGAAATCCTTTAATTTTTTTGACCTTGTTACTCATGTCAATTTCTCTTGCAGAATAGCGTGTGTTGACAATTTTAGAAACGCGTGTTGTATCAGTAGACCCCTTACAATCTGTTCCAGGATAGTACACACACCCATAAGAACCGTAATTTAACATATAAAAATTGATTATTATTTTCTAGTCTATTGTTACGATGGAATCCTATCTTGCTCAGTTGACGGAGAAAGAGAGGGTTGCGATGGAAATTGCCAAACGTATATTGGGGTCTTCCTTTGATTTATCTCTAAGTATAGGTTATTTGAAAAAGACTAAGGCTTAGATAAAACATTCTTTACATATTCACCCATGTGTTCATCTAAGGCCGGACCAGTTGCTTTTGCGGCAAAAGCATCATTTAATTCTAATTGATGTTGTTTTTTTGCTATTTCTAATTTAACCACGGCATTGGCATAGTCACTTACTTTAGGAATATTTTGTTTAAAGAGATCAGTTAAGGTACCGACAATGTTCATTACGGTAGCGGCTGGAAAATCAGGTAAGGAAGGAAGTGATTCTTTTAAAGCTTTTCCTAATTTTGTGAAATTACCTTCTTTTGCATCTTTACGTATCTGGTCAATAAACGATAATTCTTCTGGCTCTGGATCGGCTGCTGGGTCAGCGACATTCGCTACAGCGGGGTCAGCGACAGCTGGGACATTCTCTACAGCGGGGTCAGCGACAGCTGGGACATTCGCTACAGCGGGATCAGGTGCACCAGTCGCTGTAGATGGAATAGTTGTAGGTGCAAGTTTAGATGCAGCCACTTTTAATTGTTCCGCTGCAGTGGATGCTGCAGGACCTGCTACAGAAGCAAATTGAGACGCTGCAGGTCCTGCTACAGAAGCAAATTGAGTCGCTGCTTTAGATGCTGCAGGACCTGCTACGGAAGCAAATTGAGTCGCTGCTTTAGCTGCTGCAGGACCTGCTACGGAAGCAAATTGAGTCGCTGCTTTAGCTGCTGCAGGACCTGCTACGGAAGCAAATTCGGATGCTGCTTTAGCCGCAGGACCTGCCATTTTATATGCTTCTTTCGCTACAGTACCTGCCATGGTAGCACCCATATATGCTGCTTTGGCCGCAGAAGCAATATTAGCGCTCATACATTTGTTTTTTATATTCTACATAACTGCTCGTTTTTATTTCTTTGACCAGTTCCGGTTCTTTCCATTTCCCTACATATTTATATTGATTCACCTTTTCTTTCATCGGACGATACGTCTTCTTCGGCTTGTACGATTTAAACTTTGCAAATGGCCCTTCTTCCTCCACTTCCTCTTTCTTTTCTTTCAAGGCAGACTGAATAATTTCTCTAAATAAATTCACATACACTTCCTTACAATTGTACACAATGACATATTTTCGCGCCACTACATCCAAATACTTATACACAATCGCCTTCTCTGACCAATAAAAAAAAGTATTACTTGGCTCATCATACGTCATGTAGACGTGGCCATCGGGCGTTACCTCTTCCACCCTTTTGTACCGTTTGTTTTCTTCCGTTTCTTCTACTGGATCTGATAAGGGATACTTGAATTCATAGGGATAGGTGATTTGTAGTGGGAAAATCCATCTCCACCAAGATAGAATCCATTGCATCAACCACATGTACTAGTAGCTCTGTATTTGTTTAATATTGTTTTGACGTCAATCACTTGAACTTCTAATTTTTGAAATCCTGAATTCACCGGATGAAAACAGACAATATACATTTTTCCTACCTTGTACCCATTTTCTTCTACTAAAAATCGGTACAAATTGAGTTGAAGTGTATACTTCCAATACTTGGAATCCGGTATATGAGACAACTCCGGTAACAAACATCGGCCAAACCCTTTGGATAATTCACTACTTCTCTTCCAATCATACAAGTCCAACGTACCATCCTTGCGCTGCGATACATAATCTATCGTTCCGATGAGTGAAGTAGGCGCGTGGTAAAGACACCACTCTACTTGAAATGTGTGAAGTATGTTTTTGGCGACAAAGTCTTGAAAGTAGCCGTACTCTACCGTATCCAGCGGTGCAGGTGTCCCCTTGAAATGGGATTCAATGGCGGCATGTAGCTGGGTACCGAGCGCTGCGGCAACACGACCCTTTTCTTCCCATTCTGCTTTGAGTTCAATCGGATTGGGTGGATTCATTCGGGCAATGGTCTTGTCTGCATCAAACTTGGCGAACCATGTAGCAAGTAGTGTGGTGACAGAAGTAAAGGGGAGCCCATCTACGGTATACGTATGGGTTTCGGGTTCAAAGGCAATCATGTTGAAGATAGATAAACGAAGTGGAATCAATTTTGTTTACTTTTTTTACTTTTTCTGGAACGTCTACATTTTGTTTTACGACCACCGCTTCTTTCCACGGCAACTATTTCATTGCCTAAATAAAAGTTTGGAAAATATAAAACCTGGTTCGTTGTTAATGTACTTACATTATTAGAAACGAATACCGCAATTTTTTTACCTACAGGAATCATTGTAGTTTTATCATTTTTACTAAAAGTCGGATGCATTTCTAACCAGTCGCGTATAATATTTTCTTTTTTTTCATCATTATTATTTTGTATTTGTCTAGATCTTTCTAACGCGAGTGATTTATCTGCAGCTTCTCTTGCTTCCCTAGTTCTTTTTGTTTCCTCTGCCATACGTGCTCGTTCAGGAGCCTTATTACTAAATTCTTGTTTTATTTGTTTACTTCTTTCAGCTAAAGCAGCTTCTTGTTCTGGAGAAAGATAAACTCTACCGTTCATATAGTAAAAAAATATTTAAATTGGATCAAAGTGTAAATGTTTCATAACATCTGAATTTAATTTTTATGCATTTTATACAAACAATACACATTCAAAGCAATAATCAAAAAACAAGTATTTTTATTTGCATTCATCCAATTATCTGATGTTAAACGACTTGTATTTACGTATTGTTTTTCTGGATTCCAAAAATAGTTAATACGGTCAAATGGACCCGTCCATGATATCGTTTTGCCAATCAACTTATTTTGGTACACCGATACCACACAACGTTTATAAAAATAAAACAGAAACACAATGATCAAATAAAGAGTATTCAATATCATTAATTTCTTCAAGCTACATTTCCAGTTGAATAGTAGGTATATCACCACAAGAACAGTCACTATGTGAAGCGCATCTATGAATAAATAGGCAATGACAGATAATGTAGAAATGGGATAATGTTTTACGTGTAACTCATACTCTACAAATGTAGTGAATGCCACAAAGGATATAACCAGTGAAAGAGGAAACGATACGTAGAATAAGGTTGCGATGATAATAGTGACGAGAAGTATCTCCGGTAGAAAATGTTTCAAGTAGGTACGGAACCGATATGTCCAATCATAGTGAATAGCTGGTGGTGTATATCCTAACTCGGTAAGGTATGGGTTGATACTTGCGTTGCCAGGACAACTTATGACACATGGTTGTTTATCATTCACGTAGAGTTGGCCATGCCTTACTTGGATACTGTCATCTGGAGAATAATTATAAAAAAGAAGGTGGTCAGTATCAATCTTCATGTCCACGGTTTTACATGTTTGGGTCGCATACTTCTGATCATCCCCCCCCTAAAATTTTCCCAGAAAGAAACGATTGCCTCCGACGTACCAATGTACATGCCAGAATTTAATCGCTCCTCGTTACATTTCCCAAACATTTTATCTTGTATGTATTTGACACCAACCGATTTATGATTGGCTGCATGCGACATCACTAATGGGGATTGAAAAGATTCGTAGCGAGAAAGTATTTCGTTCGGTTCAAGTACGACGCTATCAAATCCATCTATAAAACAAATAATTTCATGCGGATGTTGTTTGCAATAGTCTACCGTTGCCCATACTTTATCTTGAAAACCATTCCACGGTTTGCCCATACCAAGTATCACTAGGTCTGGATAACTTTGTTTTAATAGCGGTAAATACCGTTCTTCATGCGTTGCATAAGTAATGATATGCATTAGTATAAAGTAGGGATTAAAAACGTTTCGTTTTTCTACGCTTCGCACGTTTACGTTTTGTTCCTCCAGTTGTTTCAAGTACCTCTTGTGAAAACCCTTCATTTGGTGAACAACTATAATCACATAATACAATTTCTACTCCTTTAAACAACGATGCAATTTCTTCCAAGCTCCATTCTGTTTTTAAAGAAAATAAATTAAATTTACCAGTTCGTGTTACAATATCTAAAAAATTAATTTTTGTGTCAGTTGTATCTATACAAGAAAACATTTTATTCATGATTATGTGTTTACTTAAAAATGTTTTTTTAGGAACTACACCTCCTAATTTTTTTACTGCAACATATCTTAGGTCACCTTCTGAATAATGTGTTCTGTCTATTAATGTCTTCATATGCTTTACATTTTCTGTTATAAAATTAGAATAATCTACTGAACTACGAATACTTGCCATTGTAATACTAGCTAGTTTTTCACAAACACCCAAAGGTATACTAGAATATCTTGTAATTGTTTGTGGAGATGGCATTGGACCAAGTAACCCTCCGTGACATAACGCATGCAGATATAAAACGTCAGTGACTTTTATATCCGAAATTTTAAAACGACTACGATAATTTAAGTCATACAAATGCCTTTCTTCCAAATAATCATCTAGATTCCAATATTCACATATAGTTGAATAAACGCCGCGTTGTCGTGCTTCCGCAATAATTTGTTCAAACATCTTTCTAACCAAAGGGTGGTCTTTTTCTATAAAAATAGCCCATTTAATGTTAGTATCAATTACCATTCGTAACATTTCTGGAGTATAAATAGAAGGATGAATAAAACGAATATTAGTAACAGATTCTCTAAGTAATTGCATGGCTTCTCTTTCATTTGTAATAGTACGAATCTCCAAAAGAGCAGTATCTAATTTTTTCTCATCCTTTTTAAAAAGTGGAGTAAATCTTACTAACATACTTAATTTTTTCCAATTAGAAGATGCCTTAGTGTGTTTTTTAAAAAAATCGTGAGGCGATTCACCCGTTTCGTCCTTTACAAACAAATCGGGAGATAGTTCAGTATCGTCTTCAGGCTGTTCATACCAATTTTTCGGAGTTTTTTTACTATAGTCCACTTCCTTTGGTGGTTTTAAAGTTTGGAACCAATCTATAGGTTCTGTAGGTTTGTAAGGCAATTCTGGGCTTAACCAACTAGGCGGCGATTCAGCTGCACTTTTTAATGACCAACTAGGCGAATCTGCACTTGCATAACTTGCTGGACTTGGCCTAGACGAATCTGCACTTGCATAACTTGATGGTGTCCAAGGCGATTCTGCACTTGCATAACTTGATGGTGTCCAAGGCGATTCTGCACTTGCATAACTTGCTGGACTTGGCAAATATTGTTCCGAATTACCGTCCGCGGCCCTTTCTTGAGGTGTAAGTGTTGTGCCTTTATAACTCTTGTGTTCTGGATAAGGTTTTTCAATCATAGCTCTTTCTCTAGCTGTAAGTTTTTTTGACATACTATAATTGAATATTAATCTATGACGGGATTTGAACCCGCAATCTTGCGATTAGAAGTCGCACGCCTTATCCATTAGGCCACATAGACATTTGTGGTTCTATTTACCACATCCACACCCTTGTTTCGGTGCCGTCACTATTCTAATCATTGGCTTTTTAAGTGGATTTGATTTATTGATATTATGAGGTTTTAATCCTGGAAATTTCCACATATTATACCATTCTATTTTATGCATTGGTATTTGTACGTTCTATTATTTGTAAAATTATTGGTGCTCTACTTCTTTTTGAAAAAGAGAGTAGATCCTTCTCCTGAATCGGAAAAAAAGTTTGCCTCTATTGATAAATTATTCATGTTTCTATTAACGATTCTTATCCTTTACTTATTTCATCCGTATACGAAGAATCCCATCTGTGTAGATAGAGAAACAAAACTGTTCCTCTTTATTTTTGGAATCATGACGTTGATTCATAGTGTTTAATATTCATGATTACAATGTTTACATCTGCGTGTTTTGTTAGCAGTAACCTGTCTACGTGTTCCACCTGTTTGGTATGTAGGCGCTGGGGGTGCTGGCGAAGGGGGCGCTGGGTATGTAGGCGCTGGGTATGTAGGCGAAGGGGGTGCTGGGTATGTAGGCGAAGGGGCTGCTGGGTATGTAGGCGAAGGGGCTGCTGGGTATGTAGGCGAAGGGGCTGCTGGGTATGTAGGTGCTGGTGAAGGGGGTGCTGGTGCAGGGTATGTGGGCGATTCTGAATATTCAGGTGTCGGACTAGACTGGTAAGATTGAGGTTCGGAGGTAGGTGTGGGTTGTTCTGCAGGTACATTCTCTAAGGTAGGTGTAGGTACAGACTCTGTAGTAGGTGTGGGTTGCTCTGCAGGTACATTCTCTAAGGTAGGTGTAGGTACAGACTCTATGGTCGGTGTGGGTTGCTCTGTGTATGTAGGTACATTCTCTAAGGTAGGTGTGGGTTGCTCTATGGTCGGTGTGGGTTGCTCTGTGTATGTAGGTACAGCCTCTACTGTAGGTGTGGGTTGCTCTATAATCGGTGTGGGTTGCTCTATAATCGGTGTGGGTTGCTCTATCGGTGTGGGTTCTGTGTATGTAGGTACAGCCTCTGTGGTAGGTACAGACTCTACGGGTTTAGCGAACAATGTTTGAAATATACCTTTTTCTTCCGGTTCTTCTGTCTTGGCATTAATTGCTACTAACAGTAATCCTCCTATAGTAAAAATACCTGCTGTAGCAAATAATTTTTTATAATCAAAATTCTTCATATATAAAATTGATTTTAAAATTCTACCTTATAATCAAAATGCGTGTCTTTTCACTCGTTGCTTCTATGGATCGCATCCGCGCTACTTGTTTTCACAAAAAAATAGAGTTGAATGGTGATACAATCACTCATCCTACTGGAAAAATAAAAATAATCATTGATACCAAAACTACCTTTACTATAGAAGGCGATCCATTACACGGAGAACAATTAATAAGAGACATTGCCGTACTTGCCTTAGATCAACCTTATTATCCCGTAACCATGGAGGAGGTAGGGGCCAGCCCCTACGACCCCATAACATGAATAACTGTAATAACGGGGTCGTAGGGGTTTTAACCCCTACATTAGTTATGGACAAGCCTCGTAAGTGGACACGAAAGTATAAAAAATCAATCAACTGTAAACGCCCCCGCGGATTTTCTCAGAAACAATATTGTAAAGGTAGGGGGCTCGCCTCCCCTACAACCCCCATAATAACGGGTCGTAGGGGCTAGCCCCTACTGATAAGCTTATCTGCCTGTTCCAATATAGTTTGATCTTCATTGAATTCTATTGGTTCAACATGTAAGTTATATTTTTCTACTAATTCATCCAGTTCTTTCAGTAATGCAACATAAGATTCTTTTTTCGTTATATGACACGCACGTGTCATCAACTCATGTGCGTTGATAATGTTCCATGTTAGTTCAGTGTACGTATCAAGCGAATTTGTCGTATCGGTGAGAAATTCTTCCAGATTCATTTTCAACAAAAAAGGTAAATCTGATTTCAATTTTAGTAGGGGCGAGCCCCTACCCGGTGAAGCTGGAAGCTTCAAAGGAGCCGTTGTATTTCTTCTTCTAAATCTTCCAGTTGTGGCTGTAGAATGGTACTGTAATCAATCAACATAGACGTATCGCCGTAGGTACGCGGCTGCTTTGCATTCACATGCATCGGATACGGCCAATGTGACGTAGTACGGCGTTCTTGGTAATATTTTTGTCGTTTTTTTGCTTGTGCTTTCGTATTGTCCGGATGATTTCGCGGTAACATACAGATATACAGAAAGAGTCGCTCTTCCGCTACTTTTCCATTTTGATTTTGATGAAACGTTCTGGAATCCCAAAATACCATTTGACCTTCTTTGATATGTAGTATCCGTTTCCGATCTTGTATCGTAGCGAGGTAAGCCGGATCTATTTTTAACCAATTCTTTTTTCCCTTGAGATTACGTTCTCGCATATACGGTTCCCAGAGTAAATGAGAGCCTTCGTAAACAACGAGCGTACGTTCTTTGTTTTCGGTCATGGCAAGGCCGCCTTGTATACATTGTAGGCCAGATATATCCGGTGCTTGATCCGTATGCGTCCAGCAATTATCACGATGTTTTTCTTCTTGAGTAAAGTAGCAGGCGCCATCAAATCCCGTAACGAGATCACTCGTGCCCCATATCTCCGCGAACTTGGCTTGTACTTCAGGTCTCGTACGCGCCCACCATAGGAAACGTTGATGACCCGCTAATTCTTTGTAGATACCGTGCGTACGCGACAACGTATGGCCTTCGGCTTTGTACCAGTCGTCATGTAGCTGGCGTACGTAGGCGCAATCTTCAGGGGAAAGTACGTCGCGGATGGCATAGCCTTTTTCAGCAAGTTCTCGCGTAAGAGACATTTTTATACAGGTCAAATTAAATTTACATTTCAATTTTTTAGCAGAACCTACGGTTCCGCACCTCCCTCATAGGGGTACACCACGGGTGAAGCTGGAAGGTTGTAGGGGTGATGCCATACCCGGTGAAGCTGGAAGCTTCTCACCCTGTGATTCTTATTATACAGGTCCACTACATATAAAATCTACGCTAGAATGGCATGGAAAACTATGGTAAGTGAGAAATGAGTGGTTAAGTGAGAAATGAGTGGCAGAACCAAGGTTCCGCACCTCCTATGTAGGGTAAACCCCTACGACCCGTTATTATGGGTTATAGGGCTCGCCCTATCGGTGAAGCTTCAAGGGAGGTACGGAACCGGGGTCGTAGGGGCTGGCCCCTACAAAAAAAGAGGTAGTTGAGGATGTCCGAGCTTTTTCTGATTTTATCTGGGGGTCGTAGGGGGCTAGCCCCTACCCGATGAACCTGGAAGGTTCACATGAGGCCGACGTCGTTGGAGGAGACTAATTCCCAGGAGCCGTTGTAGGTCGCGGTGATGGAGCAGCCGAATTCGGTAGAGTAGAGATCTTTACGTAGCATGGCAGCGAAGGAGCCGATACAGTCGCCGTGGGTGAAGATGGTTACGTGCTTGATGCCTGCGCGAAGAGCCCGGTCGGCGTAGTCCTGGATGGCTGCTCGGTAGCGTATGTCTGCTGAGCCGCCGATACCGCGTGTTTCTTCCTTGGGAATTCCGTGAGCGGTACGAATGTAGAAGGCGGGTGGAAGTTCGGCGTCGGTACGAAGCTTGAACTCTTCTATGGAGTGGATCACTTTGGGGTGAAACACTTCCATGAATCGGGCGTCAAGTACGAGGGGGCCTTGTAGAGTAGGTAGAGCGGTTTGTACGCAGCGAAGGAGAGGAGAGGACACGACGAAGGAGGCGGGTTGAGCGACGAGAGCGGCATGGGCGACACCGGCGGTAGACAGGGGAGTATCGTAGATGCGATCTACGTTGGCCCTCTCTGCTTCGTCGGAGTCCATGCGGGCATCGTGGCGGAAGATCTGAATGGTCGTCATTGTATGAAAGTAGAGTGGTGAATCGCGTTTCAATTTTATGCAGAACCAAGGTTCTGCAACGGATCTGAGTAGGGACCAGCCCCTACGACCCCGTTATTATGGGGTTATAGGGGTTTACCCCTATGGGTTGTAGGCGCAGCCTACCCGGTGAACCTGGAAAGTTCACTGTAAGTTCTCTGCTTCGTCGCCTGTGGATCCAATATTATCCGGAGCTGGAAGCTCACAAAGATCCGTTGCAGGGGGTCTTAGGGGGTTGGCCCCCTAAAATTGAAACATGTTTTGCATGGTTTCATAAAACATGGAGGAATTTCTTGTTATTAAGGGCAGCGAAACGTATTATATTGCGGCGGCATACCAGTTGTTGGAATGGGCGAAGATGGTCGCCTCTACCAACGATAAAAAAGAAAAGGCGAAAAAATACGAGGAGGTACAAGAGGAAGTGGGGACGCTGGCGGAGAAGTACGAGGTGACTGCGGACGAGATGTTTGGAGCGGGCTGCGATTTGGATGGACAGTATCCAATGCTTGAGGACGATGAGTTGATGGAGATGGCGGATAAGCTGGTGGCGCACGAAAAAGGCTGGTGTTGTGTAGACTAGACAAAAAAAATAGCCGGAGGGGCGGAGGATACAACATCCTTTTTTGTAGGGGCATGCCCCTACGACCCCGTTGAACCTGGAAGGTTCTCCGCACCTCCTTTGTAGGCGCAGTCTACCCTGTCATTTTCTTATTCTACGCGGCTACTAAAAAAAAGGTGGAACCTGATAGGCTTGATTTTCATGGTAAGTGAGAAATGAGTGGTTAAGTGAGGAATGAGTAGGGTACACCCCTACGACCCCATAATAACGGGTCATAGGGACTCGTCCCTATAAATGATGATGGAGTGCATACCGTATTTCGTAGACGTAGTAGAGTGGGAAAGGTAACCGGGTTGGAGAGACATGGCTACGTCTTTCGCGTGGGCGGTGTGACATGCCTTGGTCACTGCCCAGCAGAAGGTGGTTACGGTTTCCATCCGGTAGCCGAGAGCGACACTGAAGAGAAAGTAGAGGAGCTTCATTTTATAAAAGTAGATGTGATTTACGTTTCAATTTTATGAGCTTCCAGCTCAACCGATAGGGCGAGCCCTATAACCCATAATAACGGGTTGTAGGGGCACGCCCCTACATCATTAGGAGGTGCGGAGAACCTTCCAGGTTCAACGGGGTTGTAGGGGCTAGCCCCTACTCCTTGGTTCTGCAAAAAAGAAAGTGGCCCGTAGGCGGTTTTTCTTTTTTTTTTGTATACTCCAGCTACTTGCTCCGCTCCAGCTCCCCTACGCGACCAATGCCTTGAGCGCCTTCTTCAGGTCCAGGATATTCTGGTTTTCAATGCTGATTCCGCGTGCTGCGCAGGCCCGATGTACTTCATCCTTTTTCATGCCGTTGATTTTCTTGATGGTGAGCTCCGTGTCGTCCACTACTTCCTCTGCTTCTTCTGCTTCTTCTGCTGCGAATGTTCCTGCGACCGCTGCTTCTGCGCGTGCCCGATGTAGGGCTGGTAGGTCGGATGACACGACTGTTTCCGTAAGCTCGGCGAGCTCGCGAGGATCAGGCGTCTCCACACTAGGAGCCATCGTGCGTTCTGCTGCCTGCTTACGCCCGCGTTTCTTTTTCTCAAACTGACGCGGATCAATCGTAAGTCCGTACGTCGCCGCTGATTCCTCCGCTTGTTCCGGCGAGATGTTGTTCTTGATCATGTACTCAATGTATGGTTTTACCTCCGTGTTGCCGACCTTGTACGCCATGATGTCTACCGCTAGCCGCGCCTCTACGTCTCCGTTCGTTGGTGTCCCGTTCTTCTCCACGTCCTTCGCACACTTCTTGCACCATCCACCTTCAAGTGGCGAGCTCGTACACTGCGTGAAGAGTCCGCCGTTCTTGACGATGGCCTTGCAACAGGCATGGTCTACCACACCGCACCAGGGAAGCTTGGATTTTTCCAGGGGTGGTAGCTTGACGTGTACGCCGCCGCCCATGAGAAAGGCGTTTGCTTCTTCTGCGTCAAATCCGTACTTGGCAGCGAGACGCTCAATGGTATCTTTGAGAATCGTGCTAGCGAAGTCGCACATGGAGTCGGTGAGAGCGCGAGACATGGTAGTGGAGAATGCCATTGTTTTTCAACTATGAAGACTAACAAAACTTTTTCATTTCAATTTTTTGTGAGCTTCCAGCTCAACCGGATTGCAACGGATCTTTTGCAGAACCAAGGAGTAGGGGCTAGCCCCTACAACCCCGTTGAACCTGGAAGGTTCTCCGCACCTCCTTTGAACCTTTCAGGTTCATCTGATGATTACGGGGTTATAGGGGCTAGCCCCTATACAGGTGACGAAGCAGAGAACTTCCATACGGATAATATCGGGTCGTAGGGGCTACAGATCCGTTGTAGGAGGTGCGGAACCTGGGTTCTGCAAAATTGAAATGCTTTTTTCTTGTTGAACATCACAAAATGAGGATCAACAATATGAACGTAGAAACCGTGAAAGTGAAGTATGTAGAGCCGTGGCGCTGGTTCACGTTCTTCACCAAGCGCGTGGTCCAACCCGTACAGGAGCCGTGCATATGGGAAGAAGCATTTCCATGGCCATAAACCGAAAATCGGGGATACCGTTCCCCTTTTTTTGCAGAACCTACGGTTCCGCACCTCCCTTGAACCTTCCAGGTTCACCGGGTAGGCTGCGCCTACGACCCATAGGTTCTGCAAAGATCCGTTGCAAAGTATTCCAAAAAAAATTGAAATCGTTTTTACCTCTTTACCTTCATTCAGCAACCATGTCTACCATCTTCATCTCCAAAGCGCTTACCGTGACCACTGTAGAGGATGTTCGCACCAAGTTCCTGGAGTTGGAACTCGGAGAAATCGCAGCGATTGACATGAAGGAGTACGACCGCGACGGAACGACTTTCCGCAAATTCTGGATTCATTATTCTACCTATTCCACGGAGCCACATGCAGTTGGCCTCATGGAACGGTTGAAGCGAAATGAAGCGCGCCAGAAAAACGGAGAAGTCATTCCAGCGGGCGACATTCCTCGGATCGTCTACGGGGTCAACCGGCGCACGGGCAACGACATGTATTGGCAGGTATTCGCAGCAAAGACACCAGCGGAGCGGGAAGCGGAGCGGGCAGCAAAGGAAGCGGAGCTAGCGGCACAGAAACCAAAGGCGCGTATTGTGATGTAAACAGGTTCGCGGAGTAGCTGGAGTCAGGTAGGGCCACGCGGAGGCGGTGGCTGGGGTAGGATACACCCTTTTTTTGTAGGGACAAGCCCCTACCCGGTGAAGCTGGAAGCTTCTACAGGTGACGAAGCAGAACATTCATATAACCCCTAATTATCCGATGAACCTGGAAGGTTCAACTTAAAGATAGATTCACTACTTTTTTACATGGATACCTATGAACAATGTTTAGAGTCCTATCGCTCTACCAATGACCCTTACTTTCTTGTAGAAAGTATCACCTTTCAACAGGGAGCAGAGGGTCCACTTGAATTGATCAAACATTACTTTACCCGTGGAAAACACAGTCTGGTTTGCATGTACTGGGAGCTTATCAAAACCATTCCTGGTGAATGTTTCCCAATCGTCTACTACGTTTCCTGTAGTGCCAAAGCCATTCAAAATATTGAATTAACTGCCCAACTTTGTCTCTGTCTTTTTAAACATCGTGAAAAAATAAGTCTTTCCATGTTAAACACCATTTTGGAAAATGTAAAGTATGTCTTGCCTTTTGCAAAGCCTCACTTTTTAGAATCGTTTCGCTCCTTTGTTGACTTTTATCACCTGGAACACGATTACATTCCCAAACATACCAATTCCATCTTATTTTATGTAGGTGACTTTTGTGCTCCTTGGAATTATACCTACGGGTTAACCAATGCAGTAGGCGGTAGTGAACAGGCGATCCGCTACCTCACTCAACACTTTGATTGTAACGTCTACGTATGCGGTAACGTTACTGAAGAAGTAGTCGGAAATGTTCACTACGTACATACTTCACGTATAGGCGAACTTATCATGGCTCATTATTTTAACGCCATTATCATTTCTAGAAACATTTCCTTTTTAGAATTGTGTCCTACCCATTATGCGGATCGTTTGTTGATTATGGCTCACGATGTAGAGTTGTACGGAGTGGCCGATGTACATGCCACTTTACAAAAGTTTCCCATTTATGCATGCGTTTGTTTAACCGCTTTTCACGAACAATTGTTTAGAGAAAAGTATCCCTACTTAACTACGTCCATTATTCCCAATGGAATTGAACCTTCCTTCTTTGTAGAAAAGGAAAAAATTCCCAATCGCTTTCTTTTTACTTCCTGTAGCGAACGCGGCTTAGCAAAGTTGATTGATCTTTGGCCTTCTATTCTTGAAAAGATGCCTGACGCTACCTTACGTATTTCTTCGTACCAACCATTTCCAAGAGAGCATGATCATGCGATCAAAGAAAAAATGGATTTTCTTTCTATTCAACATGTAGGTAAATTGTCCCCTTCCGAATTATACGAAGAAATGGCCGTTGCAGAGCATTGGCTTTTCCCGTCTACTTTTTTGGAAACCTCTTGTATTACAGCAAGAGAAATGATGGCCTCTAAAGTAAAGTGTTACTATTATCCTGTAGGCGGTATTACAGAAACCATGGGTGGATTTGGTGTTCCCATGGTAGAAGGGAAAGAGTTGGACTTTCAAGAGTATGATTTGGACAAGGCCAAAGAGTACGCCCTTTCTTTTACATGGAAACGTAGTGCAGATCTTTGGATGAGCCTCGTAGGGGCTAGCCCCTACAACCCCAATGAACCTGGAAGGTTCTCCGCACCTTTGAACCTATCGGATAATGTCGTAAACGAGTCCACAGGTGACGAAGCGAACCTTCCAGGTTCATCGGATAATGGGGTCGTAGGGGCGAACCTTCCAGGTTCATCGGATAATGGGGTCGTAGGGGCGAACCTTCCAGGTTCATCGGATAATGGGGTTAGCCCCTACTTAGATGTAGAGGATGGTGTGATCGGTGTAAATGAAATCGTTCCACCTTATGTAGAAGTGGATTCTACTGGTATTGTTGTAAAAGGTGATGAAACTGAAATTATTCATCTGTAGGGCAGCCTACCCGTTGAACCTGGAAGGTTCTCCGCACCTCCCTTATAGGCGCAGCCTACCCGTTGAACCTGGAAGGGCAAAGCCCTACAACCCATTATGAGGGAGGTACGGAACCGTAGGTTCTGTAAAAAAAGGGTGGGGAATTATCCCTCTTTCTCTTTTTATCAGGTGAACCTGGAAGCTAGGGGATGTAGGGTGGCGATCCTACCACTGCCTGCGGTGGGGCTTGCACTTGTGAGGTTGTAGGGGCTTGCACAAAGTGTCCCATGCACATCGTACAGTTACGGCATACATATTCTATACATCCCTCCGGGTAAGAACACGTTCGCGTCGTACGTGACCGCATTTGGCATCCATTCGCACGATTCTTACACCATCCACTCGTCGGATGATACACTTCCGGATCACGCAGACGACGGTACCCAACCGGCTTCGGATACAATTTCTCATACAACATCTTTAGCTCCGCCTCGTACGATGACCTTGAACGTAGACCCGCCTCCTTCTCCTCTTGCCTGCAATACGGACACGTCAATACACGACCGACATGACTCGGCGCAGCCTTTAGTCGCATCGTCTTCTCACACGTAAAGCATATACAATGTGGAACACTGGATCCACACTGTATCTTGTACTTCGCCCCTCCTTCGTAACATATCATGCACTCCATCTTTATGATTTATCCTTCTTTTTTTACATTTCAATTTTGTGAGCTTCCAGCTCAACCGGATTACAACGGATCTGAGCAGTAGGGGCTAGCCCCTACAACCCCATAATGGTCATGTAGAACAGAACCTACAACCCCTATGAACCTGGAAGGTTCTCCGCACCTCCTTTGTGGAGGTTTCCATTGGAATTCTTCTTACATGTAGCGGTGAATCATTCACAACTTTCACACCCTGTCCTTTGCCAATACCCCTACAGGTGACGAAGCAGACAGACCTCGCGAATCTCTGCGGCCATACCTTAAGTGAGAAATGAGTGAGTAAGTGAGAAATGGGTGACCATACATGCAGCGGAAGTTGCATGAAAATATCCAGCATACCCAGGCAGAACTTGCACACGGTACTGTAGCGGGATTCACACTAGAACATGTAGCGCAGATTCAACGGGAATACCTCTTGATAACTCCACTACGTTCATGTAGCGGAGATTCAATTGGAAATCATTCTTACTTTACTCCAATAACCCGGTAGAACTTGCACGGTACTGTAGCGGAGAATCAATTGGAAATCATTCTTGCTAATTCCACTACGTTCATGTAGCGGAGAATCATTCACAACTTTCACACCCTATCCTTTGCCAATACCCCTACAGGTGACCAAGCAGACGGACCTCGCGAATCTCTGCCTCCCTAACTGAGAAATGAGTGCGTAAGTAAGAAATGAGTGACCATACATGCAGCGGATAATTGCTTTAGATCCACTATCATAACCAAGGCAGAACTTGCACACGATCATGTAGTGGAGATTCAATTGAAATTCTTCTTACATGTAGCGCGATAACCAAGGCAGAACTTGCACACGGAAATTCACTACAAAGGAGGCGTGGAACCTTGGTTCCACAAAATTGAAACGCTCTTTACATTCATACACTCATTCAAAATGGACTCTTTCGTCATTCAATCCTCCTCCGGACAAGATTACGCTGGACATGCCACCACCGGCAACACTCATTACTCTTTCGTATTTGATGGACACGGATTTCACCATTGCATTGATCACATTCGCCAACTTGACATGAACCTCTTCGCCACTCTACCTTGCCCTCCTACCGCTCTTGAAGAATCCTTCGCCGGCAAAGACTTTTACAAATCCGGCGCCACCTTTGTTCTCTCTAGAATCAACGGCAACTTACTTGAAGTATTTCATGTCGGTGATGCTAAAGCTCGCGTCTATATTAATGACGAACTTGTACATGAAACGGTTGACCACACCTTTCTAAATCCTTCAGAAATCTCTCGCACCAATGCCACCATCCTACACGAACAAGGACCCTTCCCTGTTTCTGATACACAAGTCTCTCTCATGGATTCTCCTAGGGGACTATTTCAAAATGGCGATTCCTTTGTTCCCAGTCAAGCTCTCGGACATAATGGCGTCTCTGGGTTGGAACCTGGACACTTTGTTCTTGAATTTAAACCCTACGATTCTGTTAGGGTTGTCTGCGGCAGTGATGGCTTCTGGGATATGCTTCCTGTGACCGATGGCACCGCTCAAGAATTATGTGAACATGCTCTGAAACGCTGGAAACAAAAATGGCTCTTTCAAGGAACCTTGACCACCTTTGACGCTCCCGATGACATCGCCGTTGCTTTACTTGTTCACTCACCTTGTATTTGTATCCCCTATTCTCTTTCATCCTTTTCATCTGACCATGTACGAAATGCCTTTCCTTTTGATATTTATAAACTTGATGAAATTATTCGCAATGATCGCAAACTCTTCTTCCTTCATTTTCGGAACATCTCTTCTGATCTTCGTGAACTTCTTAAAAATATATCTATTCGCAAAGTTAAACTTTATTACCACGATCACTGGTTCTGGCATCTCACTCTTCGTTCATCCGTTTTGGAACAACGATATCTTGATTCGGATTGTTCCTTGGATGACTATGTAAGTTGTGATTCCTCTTTTCGCAT
>Ga0214919_10001866_pt1 | contig 33892 bp, 24 predicted proteins | sample LL1503_MetaG_FD_177994 | JGI IMG/M metagenome (GOLD analysis project Ga0214919, IMG submission 177994) | Freshwater microbial communities from Lake Lanier, Atlanta, Georgia, United States - LL-1503 | ecosystem: Environmental > Aquatic > Freshwater > Lake | place: USA: Georgia | collected...
ACTTGCCGCATCAAGCAAGCATTTAAATAATCGGGATTTAGGAAAACTGGAGCCGATACCTTCTTTGAAAAAGAGGTTTGCAGCATGAGAAATTTTTAATCAAGCTAAAAAACTTGAGGATCGAGTTATAGCCAACGCCGATGGGGCTGTCTGTAATAGGGTTTTGAATGGTTAATTCTATTTCTTTGGCAAAGGCGGTTTGGATGAGGCCTAAAGAAAGTAAGCTGGCAATAGTGAGCGCTTTAATAAATTTCATTTTTTTGATTTTTTTCATGGGATTTCCTAAAAATTTTTTTAAATTGGATGGGTTTTTGGGCGGCGGTGATCTTAGTTCAATGAAAGTGGAGGGGCGAATTTTGTATTCGTCCCGTAGGCAGCTTTGGTTTTATTGGAATTGCAAACTTGGTTTTTATAAGTTTCCAATTCCAAGATGAAACCCTATAATGGAATTGCAAAGTTGGTTTTTACATGTTTCCAATTCCATTTCGCATTTTAAGGGTGGGTTTCTATGGTTTCTTTCATTGGCAGAAAGCCTGAATTAGAGCGTTTGAATCAAATCGCCGAGAAAAATAGTGCTTCATTGGTTGTTATTAAAGGCAGGCGACGCATTGGTAAAAGTCGTCTGGCCAAAGAATTTGCTAAAAATTATGCTTTTTATTCTTTATCTGGGACAGCCCCTGCCGCTTTTGTTACAGCACAATCACAAAGAGAAGAATTTGCGAGTCAATTAAAACTTTTAGGATTCCCATCCATTAAAACAGACGATTGGAATAATTTGTTTTTTGCGTTGGCTGAGCGTGTAAAAAAGGATCGGGTTGTTATTTTATTGGATGAAATTTCTTGGATGGGTTCTGCAGATCCGTTTTTTTTGGGGAAATTAAAAAACGCCTGGGATCTTTATTTTTCACAAAATCCTAAATTGATTTTAATCATCTGTGGTTCAGCATCTTCTTGGATTGAGAAAAATTTATTAAGCAGTACGGGCTTTCTAGGCCGGGTTTCTTTAACTTTGACTTTAAGAGAGCTGTCTTTATCAGAGTGTCGCGAATTTTGGAGTATAAAAAATAAAATTAATAAAAATATTTCTGATTATGAAATATTAAAAATTTTATCAGTGACAGGCGGTGTCCCTAAATATCTTGAGGAAATTAACCCTAAAATTTCAGCAGAAGAAAATATTAGAAATTTGTGTTTTACCGAAGGTGGTTTTTTAGTCGATGAGTTTGAGAAAATTTTTTCGGATATTTTTTTAAGGGAAAGTGCGCACTATAAAAACATTGTTCGATCTTTATCAGAAGGTAGTAAAGATCTTCAAGGTATTCAGCAAGATCTTAAATTAGAAAGCCAAAGTCGCTTACCAGAATATTTAAATGAGCTAGAACTAGCCGGTTTTATTACAAGGGATTTTACTTGGGATATCAAAACTGGTCTTGATTCTAAGCTCAGTCGTTATCGGCTTCATGATTGTTATTTGCGGTTTTATTTAAAATATATTGAGAAAAATTTATCAAAGATTAAAAGACAGTCTTACGCGTTTAAGTCTTTACTAGCACTCCCTGCGTGGCCTACTTGCATGGGTTTTCAGTTTGAAAATTTAGTGATTCATAACCGAGATTTGATTTATAAAAAATTGGGCGTCAATCCTGAAGAAATCATTAGTGCGAACCCTTATTTTCAAAGACGAACATCGACTCATGAGGCCTGTCAGATTGATTATATGATTCAGACAAAATTTAATACTTTGTATATTTGTGAAATAAAATTTTCTAAGAATTTAATTGGTTCTAGTGTCATCGATGAAGTGCAAAATAAAATAAATTTTTTAAAAAAAACCAAGGCTTTTACGTGTCGGCCTGTTTTAATTCATGCCAATGGTGTCACTGATGATTTAGTCGAGCATGATTACTTTTCAAATATCATCGATTTTTCCAGCCTGTTAAATTAAGCTCGCGATTTTTTAAATTAATCTATTAGGAAATCCCCCATGCAAGACGTTCGCGAGCACGAAGCCCGACTTAAAAATATTACCCAAAAGATTTTAAATAAAGCCTTAGATTTAGGCGCGACGGATGCTGAGGTGTCTTTAAGCTATGGCTTAGGCCAAAGCGTTGAAGTGAGACTGGGCGAGCTTGAGACCATGGAGCATTATTTAGACCAAAGCTGTGGTGTGACGGTTTATATTAATAAAAAACGCGGCTCTGCCAGTAGTTCTGATATCTCAGACTCTGGGATTAATCAGATGGTTCAAGCCGCTTTAAATATTGCGAAATATACCCAGGAAGATCCCTGTTCTGGTTTGCCAGAGAGAGAACATATTTTTAATAAAAATAATTTAAAAAATTTAGGCTTGGATTTAAATCTAGATCTTTATCACTTGCCAGATCACTCTTGGAATACTGAAGGTTTAATTAAAACAGCACTGGACTGTGAATCTCTAGGTTTAAGTTTTAATAAAAAAATTAATAACTCAGACGGTGCCAGCAGCTCTTACTATTTGGGCTTAAGTATCTTGGGGCATACCCAAGGATTTTTAGAAAGTTTAGCTAGCTCCAGATATAGCTTTGACTGTACCTTAATCGCTGAAGAAGATGGCAAGATGCAGCGCGAAGGGTCTTATACCAGCGCCCGAGATTTTAAAGATTGTTGGGCCATAGAGCGTGTGGCCAAAGAAGCGGCTGCCCATGTGATGGGCAGACTCGGTGCTCGAAAAATTCCGACTCAAACACTGCCAGTGATTTTTAGATATGACGCTGCGAGATCTCTCATTGGCCATTATTTGTCTGCTATTTCAGGCGGGGCTTTGTATAGAAAACAAAGTTTTTTATTAGACAGCTTGGGAGAAAAATTATTCCCAGAGTTTATAAAAATTACAGATGACCCGTTTATTCCTAAAGCTTTAGGGTCGACGCCCTTTGATTCCGAAGGCTGTACGGTGAGTCCTAAAGTTTTAATAGACCAAGGGAAAGTCCAGACTTATTTATTAAGCAGCTATGCAGCTCGAAGATTAAACTTAAAGCCAACGGGGCATGCGGGGGGGACGCATAATGTCCAAGTTCAAGATTTAAAAAATAAAGATTTAGATTTAAAAGATTTACTAAAACAAATGGGAACAGGCTTATTAATTACGGATTTAATTGGCCAGGGCGTGAATCTCATGACGGGAGATTATTCCCGCGGGGCCTCTGGATTTTTTGTCGAGAACGGGGAAATAAAATTTCCCGTCGAAGAAATAACCATCGCGTCTGATTTAAAAACCATGTTTAAAAATATGATTGCGATTGGGTCTGATTTCGATGATCGGTCGTCTTTACATTGTGGGTCGATTTATCTGCCTGAAATGAAAGTAGCGGGTGGGTAGATTTAAATTATTTTGATCTTGTCTCTCCCCTTGTGGGAGAGGCAGGCCCGAAGATGAAATCGAGGGACAGAGAGGGGGGGTGTTGCAACGATCCGCCCCTCCACTTTCTTTATTTAAAGAGCATCATTACCGACCCCATCATCATCACTGCTGCTGTCGCTTTCTACTGGACCCATCCATCCAGTTCCTGCGCCTGCGCCATTACCTTTTGGAACAGCACTCTTGTTGACTGTTGTATGGCCCGCAGGCTTGTGATGGTTGAGCAAGACCGTTGAAGATTTTCCTGGTTGGTTTGCAGGAGGCGGAGGTCCATCTGTTAGGCTCTCATGTCTTGTTTTATGTGTGCTCACATCAGCCATTTCCAGATAGGTATCTGAGTCTGAATCGTCATCTGATGAATAAAGTTTCACTGGTCGAACATGTAGACGTTCTTTTTTGTGTAAACGTTCTAAAAGACCTAGCTGTTTTTTTGGATCTTTGGGTTTAACGGCAGTGTGAGGCCTTGTTTCTAGTTGTTCTGATATAAAAATTTCAAGCACCCCATCAGGTCCTATCGTTTCTGTGATGAGTATTTCTGGCGTGCTATGGGGATTTGGTTGTATCTCAGGCAAGCTCGCTAGAACAAGCTCGCTGGGGCTAAATAGCGGGATGTAATAAGCCAGCGCTTCCCAGAAAACTTTTAATTGGTTCTCTCGGTTAGGTAGACAGACTCCCGTAGGGATATCTGAAGGCAAGACGAACCCATTTTCTTGTATAAAGTCCAATAAAATTTGAGCGCGATCATTACTGATATTTTTAGTAGTGAACACACTGTCTACGACAAGATGTAAAAATTTTAATACAGAAAGCGGAGCCTCTCTTATTTTTTCTTGTAGGTCATAGGATTGGTCATGCGTGATATGGCGATCGATCCAATCCAATTTCTTTTCAAGCAAGCGGGCTCTTAATTGATTGGCATGTGCCGGTTGAACTAAGAATTCAGCAAAGCGTCTTAAGACATGGTCAGGATTCGCTAGCATGCTAGGAATTAAATGACAAACAGGATGCTGATTGAATGACATGCTTGAAACAACCTCAGTGCTTTGGGTGAGCAGCGCCAAGATTAATAAGAGAGAGCAAGCAGGCGATTTCAGATAAGGCTTCATCACGAGATAGTTTGAAAACACTGGAATCCAAAATTTAAGATCTTGATCCAGATCTGCTTTTTGATAATGCTTTTTAGTATTTTCTAAGAGCCATTGAAGCGTCGCATGATCAGTACTTGTTTCAATCTCTATTTCAGAACTGGTTCCAGCACTAGCTCCAGCGCTGGCTGGTGGTGTTTTCATAGATGCAGCGCTTTCCAATAAATAGCCAAAGATAAGGACAAGAAAGTGGTCGGTCTTATTCAGGCTTGCTCGGCTATGGTCAGTCAGGTCAACGCGCTCAGGGAAATCAAAGAATAAGCCCATGCGAGGCAATGCTAATAGTTGAAAGAGCAGATCTGTTTTTTGACCTTGAACGCAGTCTGTGCAGAGGTCTTTTAATAAAGTCTGTTCAAAAAATTTCTGGCGATCACGAGCAGAATGACTAAAAGATTTGAGTGGATTTTGATCTAGCCATCTTTGTATGAGTTTCTTGAATGAGACAGAATTAATTTCTAGATGCTCTTGCAAATAAAAAGATGCTGGGTGACCTAGTTTTATTTCAGAGTCTGATTTGAATTCCAGTGCTACCAATTCTAGAGATAAATCCCTTGTCCAATACTCATGAGTCATGAGTGATTTCAAGAGAGTGATTCGAATTTGAAATTCTGAACTTTCCCCCTCTCCCTCTGATCCGCGGTGGAGGGGCGAACCTCGTGTTCGTCCCGCAGGGTCTTGGCAGATCGCCCGAGCTAATAAAAGCAGCGTTCTTTGAGCTAGATAAATCCCTCTGTTTTCTAGGGTATCTGAGAGGCTGGGCGCAAAACTCGAGTTCTCCGTGCTTTCGATATTTCGCCAAAGCGCGCTCTGAAACACAGAGCCTGGAGAGCTAATTCCAATATTTCTGGCGTCGCGAACCACTTGGTTTAAGTTTGGGCGTTCAGAGTCAGGGACTGCCGTCATAGCCCAAGTTTGGAGTGCTGTGCAGAAAGGTTGAAGAACTATTGAATAAAAACTATCAACTTCGGCCGTTGGTGATCTTAATTCATGGGCGAGTCTTTCAGGCACTAAATAAATTTCAGGATTGGATTGATCTAATCGAGATGCCATGCGCCAAATTTCAATATTTTTAAAATGCGCCTGAATAAAATTGTTCCCAGCGCTCAGCCAGTTTGTTATTAAAGATTCTGGGGTGAGGCTGTTTTGGCATAAATTAATAAACAAAGGCTGGAAAAATGCCTGATGCTCTGCAAATTCTTGAGCCGTCATGGGAATCGGATGAGAAAAATATAAGCAATGCAAAAATTCTTTAGCGCCTGTTGGAGCCCCCAAAGTTTCATTGGCGAGATTAAATAAATTCTCAAAAAAATAATTATTTTTAGTTTTAACAGCAAGCCAAATTAAATGGGTGAGTAAAATCACACGGGCTTGATCGGGGCTTAACTGATTTTGATCTGCTGGAAAATCTTCGACTGAAAAATAGTGAGCCCTGATTTTTTTAAACTCTTCATAGATTTCAGGTCGCATAAATTGATTATGGATTAAACCAGGATCTTGAGCTTCAAGCTCTATCAGGGGCTGATGGTCAGGATTTTCTGGATCTAAAAGCGCGGACCAAACAGCGCTTAAGATCTCAAAAAAAGTCTGATAATTGGAAATAGCACACGTAGATCCAGCCTGTGTTAGCAATTCAGCTGTTTGAATAAACGCTTCAAAATTTTGAATAGTTGCTGCGTAAGTTTCTAAAACTTGCCCAACTTTGAACTTCTTCTCCATAGTGGCCATGGGATGGATTAGTCGAAGAAGATTAAAAGCAGCACCAACATACAAGTGCGTTTTTGAAAGATCGTCGATGGCATTGAGCGTTTTTCGCATCAAAGTCGCACGTTGATTGCCTTTCCTAGTAGAGGCGCCACTTTTTCCCAACGCATCGAGGAGTTGCCAGCGTTGATCTTGAGGAATAAGGGCTTGCGTTAAATTAGCAAAAGCGAGTTTTCTTAAGCGAGAAGCTGGGGGTGCGTCGCTTAATTCAGATTCAAATCTTTGAATTAAGTCACGAGATTTTTTATGCCAGCGTGAGGTGGAGAGTGTTTCTTCTGCTTGCTTAGAAATATCTTTTTCGAGGGGCTGAGTGAGATCCTCAAAATGTTTGTGAAAAGCGTCTACTTGAACCAAGACGGCTAGGGCTGTTGGTGAAAAATCTTTAGAAAATATAGCCGTGACTTGGGTGAAGTTCGTATTTCGCGCTAGCAGATACATCATGCCCCACTGCGAGGGAGTGAGGACATCAAGTTTTATTTCAGAGAGTCTTTGAGTGGATCGAGTCTGGTCTGGGTATAACAAGGCTTCATAACGCAATCTTCTTAAGAGCTGTAAGCCTTCATCCGGCATCGTCGTGATTTTTTGTTGACTTGCTTTTAAAATTTTGCTTTTCCACTGAATAACCAGAGGGTCTTTTTGAGGTTCTAGTAGAGAGAGTGAGCTGCTTGTGGGAGAGATAAGTCCAATAGGGTCTGTACTTGAGCCGACACTGGAACCAGCGCCTGCACTGGCGTGCATTTCAGTCTCTGTTGGTAGAATCACAGACTGTAAGAATAAATGGTTTTTAGTGGCCTTGAGTAGGGAAAGTAGAGATGGGAGGGAGCAGAGTAAAAGATCAGCCTCAGTGCCTTCTAATTTTTCTCTAGGAATCCCCAATAAATCTAAGATGGCCAGATGACGAGCGCCTTTAAATTTAAAGTCACTGCTTGGATTTTCTAAGTCTTGAATTAAATAATCTAAAGCGTCTTGCTGGGTTCTTGCCTGTAATAAGTTTTCTCTCAGGGTTTTATATTTCGCATGCCCTATTTTTAATTTAGGAAAAGCCGCTCTGAAAATCTCCAGATCCTTCGGGTCTTCTAATAATTCTTGAATCAAATGTCGGGCGTATTTTTTAAATTCTTGAAGTTTGAAAAAGCCAGAACTAAAGGCCTGGCGTGGGAATATGCCCTCTTCCATTTGTAATAACAAGAGCAGCTGATCTGCTGTTGGTGCTTCTGCTTCTGCTTCTGCTTCTGCTTCTGCTTTTTCTATCTGTTTAAGTAAGTAAGGCGCGCCAGGCCTATCTAATTGATTTCTTAAAGCAGGTCTTAAAGTAAAAATAAGAGAGACAAGCAGAAAATTTTTTTCAAAGATCTGATCTTTCAGAAATTGGGTATATCTCCCAGGTGAATAAATCTCTGCTTGATCTAACACTTGCAGGGCTAATCCAATTTTTTCTAAAGCCAGATTTGGCAAGAGCGAAAATAGTTGAGCTGACTCTTGCATAAAACTTTCTAGATCTAAGCGGCGCTGTAAAAATAATTGAGCTAAGAGGGGTTTTAATAGATCTAAAATTTCTGGAGAGTTTGCATAACAAAAAATTAAATCAAAGACAAAACTCGAGATTTTTTGCTTTTTAATATCCGCCAAAAGCTCTTTTTTAACATCTGGTTTAAGCAAATCAAAACGCTCTTCGCCATGGCCACAAATTTCAGTGGTAAAAGTGGGTTTCGCTAAATCTTCCAGTGCTTGAATAATCGAAGACGCGATACCAGGTTTTTGGTCAAGATTTTGATCAACCATTAAAAAAATGGCTTCTTGAGAAAGGGCTTTGAAGTTGAGTTTATAACTAGAGTTTCCTGACACAACGTTCATTTTCAAACAAGAAGTTAAATATCCGAATAAAGAGTCTCTTTTTTGCTGTAAATAAGCAGGAAATTCTTGATATAAATATCTTTGAGAGTAAGACCGCGATAGATGAGATTCTTTACGAGGCGCATCCATAAGCGTTGAAGCAATAGATGTTGAAGTAATATCTAAAGCAGGACTAGTGCTCAAGTCTGCAAAATCTTCAGACTGACAGCCCATGCAAGCAAGAGCTTGTTGTACTTGGTGATAAGAGGCTTGGTGTCGAGATTTAAGATAGCCACAAAGAATAGTGGAAGTCCTATGCTCAGTGGCGCCAGGTTCTCTTTGATTTAAAAGTTGACTCAAAAGATCTTTGAACAGAGTGAAATCTTCGTCTGGACGTCGATGCTGTGAAGGGGCTTTGGGTAGCTGATTTACCAGATCTAAAAATTCATACAGGCCGGTGGTGAATTTTTGCGTGTTAGATTTTTTATGGGGCCAAGCTGCATTGCAAATAGCAGCGATCAGATAAGAGCTGATAAAAAAACAGATATCTAATCTCAGATCTTTTTGAGACTCAGAGCCATAGGTTAATAAATATAAAAATTCTTTAAAATTACTTTTTAAATCTTGCTGAATTTTAAGATTGTCAGGGCTTTTATTTAACCAGTCCTGGCTCAGCCATTGGGTCATAAAAATAGGAATTTGCTGTTTTAAACTTTTTTTATTTTCTAGAGAAATCATTCGAGCAGGTTGTTCTGGCATTTCTTGATCCAGGCTATGTTCAAGGCTGGTTTCAAGACTAGTTTCAAGATGAGTGTGTAAATCGGGTTGAAAGCCCTGATTATTACCATCAATGACAAACTTCACAGAGCCTAAAATTTCAAGAACATATTTAATATGGGTTGCTAAGTTTTTATCTTCAGGAATTTTCCCAAAGGGCTTGGAGGGGTCTGCTGGGTTTGTAAATAAGTGGGTAAAGAGCTGTCTTAAGAGATTCGCGCGATCAGAATCATCATCAATCGTCCGGCCCTCTTTATTGTCCATGGCATCCAAGGCTTGCATGATTAAAGAGATCTGGGCTGAAATATCGCTATTAGCCCGTCCTAAATTGTTTTTTAACTTGATAGAAAGTCGGTGGAACTGGTTTCTAATAGCACCAATGGCCCCTGTTCTTTCGATGATCATTGATCTAAATAAAGTATGGCCATGCGCTGGATTAATTAATAAAGCAGCAAAATTATTCACAATGCGAGCGCGTTTTTGTAGCTCGATGATATCTTTGAGATCTTGAGAGTCTTCTGGGCCTTCGGCGCGCGTTTTTTCAATGGCGCTTAAAAATTCAGCTGGATAATTTTTTTCTAGATAAGCTAAAAGCCCTAAGCGTTCTGAAAAGTTTTCATAGTCCGGTTCGAGGGCGATTTGTTGGATGAGAGAAGAGAGATATTCAGAATTTAATGTCCCCTCACTGCCATCGCCTGCGGTGATAGCGCTCTCTGCCAGAGCGGGGGTGCGGGGTTCAGAAATTTTTAGGGTGTGAATGATTTTTGAGATCCCTGCCCAAGCTCTGAGCCTCAGGAGAGTGAGTAATAAATAGTCAAGCGGGGGAAATTGCGAAGCGATTCCAGGAATTAAATCATGATTTAATTCAATTAATAATTTTTGAAGCGCGGGGTAATTTGTATCAAAACCATCCGCAATAATTAAAGCCTGTCGGTCATCCCTATTTAACTCATCTTGAATATAAAGAGGATTAAATATCCCATGAATTAAATAGGGCGAGAGCTTAGAAAAGTGCTCAAATAATTGTTCTAATAATTCTTCACTCTCTTCGTCTGAGTGGGTATGTAGTGCTGTCTCTGTCCCAGCAATTTTTGCAATTTTTCCCAGAAAACTAAAAAGTTTTTGCGAGAGTCCAGCTAATTTTAAAGCTTGATTAAATTGAAGTGCTTCAGTGGTTAATAGGCCTGCTTGAGTTTGGGAGACTCTCGTCCACTGATTTAAGGGCAGCGTGGGGCTGGACGGCTTAGACCATCGGCTTAAAAATTCTTGTATTTCTTGAAGGTGAGGGCAAAGGGTCAAGGGGCCTGGGTTTTCTATAGAATTTAATATTTCGAGTTGTCTAATAAGATTATTGATTCCTGATCCTGACATGGGATTCCCTTAAAAAAATTTATGTTTTTTGACGTGTCCTAGGGGGACAAATACGAGGTTCGTCCCCCCCTATATTTAGTTACAGTGCGCTATCAAGATGTTTTTCTATTTCTTCACGAGCTTTTGCTGCACGTTGCTCTGCTTTGCTTAATGGTCTGGTTGTTGTTGCATCGCCTTGTCTCATGACAGTTGATGAGCGTGAAGGCGCACCGGCTCCTGCTGGATTTGAGTTTGATCTTGGCTGTTTGCTCGCGTCCCATTCTTTCACATCTCCATCGACGCTCCAGCGGAGTGTGGCTGTTCTTGCAGCACGGCTTACGGTGCTACTTCCATCACTACTTCCAGCGCTTGCTGTAGCGGCCAGCAGATTAACAGCAGCAGTCGGAATCACAGCAGGTGGTTCACTCACTGGAACACTGACTGGAGCACTGACTGGAACTGTACTTACTGGTGCTGCACTGACTGGAGAAGCAGTCACTCCAGGGTTTACATCTTCACCAGCAACAGCTTCAACAGGAGCTTCAACAGGAGCTTCAACGACAGGCGCTCTTGCTCTTTCTAAAACCGGCAAATAGGCGTTAGGAGCCTCTCTGGGTAACACAGCATGTGCATGCCATGCGAGCGCTGAGAATAATTGTCGTAGTTCCAATAGCTGGCTTAGCTCATGACCGCTTCGTGCTGGTTTTGGGACGCTTGAATTATCTAATAGTGCTTCCAAACCTTGGCGAGGAAGTACAGTTGGCAAAGCGTCTTGAATAGAAAGAACAAAATGACGAAGGGTCTTCGCTCTTTGTTTGCTGATATGCGTGCTGGTCTCAACGGCTTTTTCTAAGAGCCAGAGAAAACTTTGGAGCGACAGAAAATATGTTATCAGTGCTTCTTTCAGGGTTATGGATTTTGAATTTAATAATTTATAGGTCGTCATCGCCAAAAGCTGGGTTCTTAATTCATTGGCATGAGCGGGATCAAAAAGATATTGAGCCATGTGATAGAAAAAATGCCTGGCTAGATTTTCATCACTTGGTAAAGCGCGATTGATTAAACCTGCCATAGGAAGATTTGAGGCAAGTGCTGTCTCTAAATCCAGCGGTGCTTGGCCAATGGCTAAGATCATCAAGCGATCAATCATAGGCAGCATGGTTGGAAGGCAGCTATGCGCTGTTTTTCGAACCCAAGGCAACAATGAACTGGATTTTCTTAAAGTCTGAAAGAACAGCGGGGCATTGGGAGATTTTAAAATGTCCATTTGCGCATTAGGTGAGAGTGCAGTGAACTGATTGAGCAGCTGATAGCAGAGGAGCTGCGTACTCGGATTGGTTCTTGAGTCAGAAGCCGCTGATAGGCCTGCTAGCTCTGTGATGGTCTCACTATCGCTACGTAAGAGCGCTGTTAAAAAATTAACTATCGCGTCTGGCGTCGCTGATAAAATGGTTTTTATAGACGGAAGAGATCGAATCTTTTTGGTCTCTTGGGCTGATAATAAAAGCGCCCAAAGTTCTTGAGAAGCCTGGCTTTGTAATAAAACACGATGAAGTGCTGCTGGGATTTCTAGTAGACATTTTGTTGCTTTTTGGTTGTGTATTTTTCCTAGGTCAAACAAAGAACAAAGAGCAAAAAAGACATTTATCGATTCTGCCCTGTCTAATAAGCTCAGCCACGGTAGATGTTGTAGGTTCTTCTCACTGGGACTGGCAAGATTAAATTTGTGAATCTCTGACTCTTCCAGGCGTTCTTGCCAAGTCATGTAGCTTGTATAGGTGCGCTGAAGCGTCGCCATCAGAGCTTGTAAAGTGGCAAAGTCAGAAATGTATGAGGGAATCTGAAGAGCAAGACTTACCTCTTCGAACGCTTCCTCTTGGAAACCGCGTGAACTCTCCTGCATGGCGGTGGGGAAGTGAATATGTCTTTCACGCATCAGAGGGGGATGGGCTGGACGATCGAGTAAGGGTGATAATGCAAGGGGTAATACAGGAACATGAGCCCCCCATTCTGGTGCGAAGGGGTGATGTAATAAATGCAACGCAATTTGGAAAACAGGCGCAATGTGTCGGTCAAAACTATGCGCATGCTCACGCGTTGAGAGCTCTATTCCTAAAGCTTCGTCAACGCCTAAGCGTCTCATGAGGCGTGTGAATATTTTAGCTCTCAGACCTGTTGGTTTAACCTTGGCAATATGATCTTGAGACCCGCGATTTTTACCTTGATTTAAAAGAATAGACAGCTGCTTTTGTACTGTTTTAGCCTCTGCAAGCTGCTTGGCTAATTTGTTGTAATCACCATGTCGGGTGCCTGAGAGATTTTTAACAGGAAAAAATTCTTTAAAAAATTCCAGGCCTTTTTCAGCAAGTTGCGCACAAAGGGCGAAGACGAAATTTTCCAAGCGTTGCTGGTGAGGGACTTTTAAATTATCCGGTATCGCTTGTTTTAAACGAATACAGAAAGCAATCTTTAATTCATCTGAAACAACTACTCGACTAGGCAGGTTTGGTAGAGCTGGTGCAAAAACGAGAAGGTCCAAAAGTTCTTGGTATTGCTCTTGATCGTCTAAGCAGTCAATTTCTGCAGAAATGCTAGCAAGTCTTTGAATTTCCTGGGTCAAAGAATTTGCCAGTATTTGAACTAATTTTTGATGGAATTCAGGGCTAAAAGTCGTCTCAGATTCATGGCTGAATTTAATAATCCCTGGAATCAGGTTTAATAAAAACGCCAGATCAAAGACAGGTTTTTTAAAGCTATTGAGAGCCAGTTGATTGGCGGTTTGAATCAGCACAGCATGATTTTTCGCTAATTTTTCTAAGCGATCTAAAAGTTCAGATTCTGGAATGGTGTCGCCCAAAGAAAGTAAATTTAAAAAACTAGTTTTTAAGCTTTGACTTAAAGATTGCTCTAAAAGATTTTTTTCTTGAAGCTGGATAAACAAGCTTAAACAGCTGCTGATTTGCTCTTGAATGGCCTCTGGCGCATTGGCTATAGATAAATGGGTCAGACTAAAAAAATGAGTGAGCACTGTGTTTGAGAGCTTGATGCTTTCTAGGATTTTCCTTCTGCTGATCGTCGGTTGACTGCTCGCCAATGAGAGTTTTTCGTATTTTGAAGCAGTCAATCTTTCTATATCATTCTCGGCTACATCAGTGTCATTAGCGTCAGCAAGGGCAGATAACTCCTGACAAGCTTCAGTCCGAGCTTGTTGGTGACGGTCTCGATTAATTAGCGCTTCTCTTTGCTCTAAAGCCAGTAATAAATTCGCTAATTCGTGAGGCGGTACTAAGAATTTGTCTGCATAGGTTCGAATAAATAATTCATAATAAAAATAGACAGAGTGTCTTGGATAAGCCTTAAGGTCTAAGTGATGGAGTGCACCTGCTCTGGCAACTGTGGCAACGAAGGGCGCGCCTTCTGGTCTTTGTCTTTCTATGGGTGCCGCGCCTGTGACGGTGGCGCCTGCGCCTGCGGATGCCCCCTCTACCATGTAGGGGAGGACCTGCGTCTCGGCCCTTGCGATCGGGGGGGAAACGAGATTCATCAGCTCTATAAATAGGGCCGGTGTGAATTTTGGGTGAGCGATTAAATTTTTAAATAGTTCTAAATATTCTGGATTTTCTTCGGCTCGAATTAAAACAGCGCGGGCGAGTTTTAATAATGAAATTTCTAGAATCGCCGTGCCTGAGTTTTCTTCTGTGATTTGAAAGTTTGCCCATAAATTTCTATGGTTTTCTTCATTGCGCCACCCGAGGCTATGAAGAAAGCGAAAAAATAAAAAGGTATAATCTATGTCATAGATACCGTCATAGATACCCTCTTCTGGGGATGCTTTTTTAAGCAAGGCTGTCATATTTTTTGACAAGTCATCGAGCGCAGGCTCGTCCTCTCTCCTAACAATGTCATCACAGAGCATTGTGAGTTCTTGATACTGCTTACTCGCCGCTTTTTTGTGTGATTCATTAGAAGATACAAAAATAGGTTCAGGGAGTCTCCAGGTTTTTTCTGGATTGGCGATGACGTGGTGTTGAAATTTTTCTGGGCGTTGAGCTTCTTTAGAGTACGTGATAATCAGCTCTGGTATTGGAGTCTGCTCAAGCAGAGTGTCAATTCTAGAGATGAATCTACTGGATAAATCTTTAACCGCTTGACCCATCATAGGGATGGGATGCTGATAGGAATAAATAACGGATAGAAAGTCATGAAGTAGGCAGACTCTTGGCACATAGGGCGATGCGTTATGTTGATTCACTAATTTAAATAGCAGATCAAAAACAGGGGTATTGTTTGAAAGCATGGCTTGCCAGACTAAATGCCTAAGAAAAATTCTCCGGGCTTCTGCATAACAAAAATGGGTGTCTGGATTGAGTAAGTCTTGAGCGTAATAGCTTAATCTTAAGTCCATAAAGACTTTTTGATCTTTCGCTGACAGCCGTTTTTCAGGATGATGATTGTTTAAGAGCTCATACCAGGTGGTTATGAGATTAGTAGTCAAAGCAGGTGTGAGATCTTTCTCTTTAATTTGTTTTTCCAGGGCTTGAATCATGGCTCGGTAAGGAAAATCCGGAATTTCTGTTGCTGATTGAGGCGGAGGAACAGGGCAGACAAGAAAGCGGTTAGGGTCAATAAGCGATGCCATCAAGAAATAAAAAACTGCTTCGTCAGCGTTTCGAATAGTGACTTGAGTACTTGGATTGATGGAATTCCAAAGAGGCGCCATAACTTCAAGGCGTTTATCACCTTCGTAACTCACTTGTACAGAGGTTCCGAGGGCTTGAACAACTAAAGAACGTCGATGAACCTCTTCATCCGCGTAGTTGAGTTGATGAGAAAATTGAATTTGACGCGCAGATTGAACCGCTTTGACCAGTTTTTCAGTATTTTTGTGCGAACTGCCTGTTGGTAAGCCATCGATGATCTCAAAAAACGGTTCAGGAAGTTTTCTGCCGGCATTAAAGAAAACGACGCAGGAAGGGTGGAAATTTTTCAAGAGAATTTTGTAGTACGGTGATAGGTTATCTAATAAATTTTCAGTAGGTGCTGCTGTTGCTGTTGCTCTTGCTGTTGTTGCTGGCGTATTAAATTGTTTGGCGTTTTTGAGAAGGACATAAATTAAAGCCAGTAATCTTGATTTTTGATGGAAGACCTTAGGATCAGCGGCCTGATCTAAAATTGTTAAGTGACCGCGATTAGAAAGTTTTAAGAAGGTTTTTCTATCTCGTTCGGGATTGGGGTCGGTGACCGCTTGTTGAATTAAAGCATCCAGTATTTCAAGAGGGAGTGCTTGTCTATCAAGATTTGAATCGACGAGATATTTAATCTCTTCTGATGATGAAACACCTGGAGCTCTTGCTACAGCTACGGTAGAGCCTGCACTGGTTGGCATAGAAGTCATTGCGGTTGTGCTAAAGCTGCTACCAGTCCCAGCGCCGGCGAGGCTCACGTCTAATCTTCTTGCAGGTTTTGCAGGGATTAGATTAAGCGCTTGTTGTGAGATTAAAATACGACGCGCTGTACTGAAAAGAGTATGCAGTGTTGGAATGCTCGGACGTAATGCAGGGTCTTGATTTAATAGATGAGAGAGGTCCAGTAAATTTAATAAGGCTGTATACCGTGAACCATTTATTTTAAAGCTAGGGTCAGACAGATCTTTAATAATCACAAGCAAGGCGTCTTCCAGACTGATTGAATCTAATAGGTCCGCTTGTAATTGCTCATATTTTTCGTGGCGTTTGTGCGTTAATAAGCCTGCTGGCAGATCTGGAAAAGCATTGGAAATTTCTTCTAAATCTTTTGCAAGCAATCGAGCCAGCGTTTTCTGAAATTCTTGAAGCTGAAGCGTTTGGAGGCTGACAGCTGCTGTGCTTACAGAGGGTGTACTATTTAATAAATTCAAAATCATGAGGCAATCTTGCGTGTGTGGATTTAAGTCAGCCACTGTCCAGACGCTTAGAGAGTCTAAGACTCGGCGTTGTAGATAAGTTGAATAATCAGACTGATAAGCAAGATCTAGCCCCAGATCTTTCCACTCGGGTTTTAAAACTAGAATTAAATAAATAAGATGAAAATTCTCGAGATCTATTTGAATCTGTAAAAATTTAACAATGGCGATTTTCTTTTCTTCTTCTGAAAGAGATTGATCAAAAGAGAGTTCTAAAATTTCTAAGCCAAAGCTGAGTTTTTCTAAAGCCCAGGGTGTGACCAGCGCATTGAAGTACGAGAGCGCGCTATCTAAATAAAGTTGAAGATCTAGAACCTTGCGAGTCAAAAGTCTGGCAAAGAGTGGAATCGCTTCGTGAATGTTATGCGCAAAAGCAAGCTCGATTAAATCACCAGGGATTTTAGTTGCGCGAATTTTTGCTTGTAATTGATCCAGAATCTTGGATGGGTAGTCGTAGTGAGTGATCTCGCTAGGCTTCGTGCTTCCTGGAATAGAGCCCTGAGGCAGGACCCAGGGCTCGAGGGCTTTTTCTAGGCTCTCCATGGTGGCTTGACTGGGTAGGCTGTGGGGTGTTTTTATTACTTCACGGTAAGAGTCGGGGCGCGGTAGAACTTTTGGCGCCTGTATAGGCACAAAGGTTTCCATGGGTGTAGTAGAGGCGGCGGTAGGCGTGTTTAAAATAACTCGGCTTAGATAGGAGAGTAACTTTTCTTTGGTAGCCTCAATTGCTAAGCCTGAAACAGTCAGTGTATTCGCGGAAGCGGTGGGGAAGCTGTCGATATTCATCAGGAGCGCATAAGAGGGGGCTTCTTTTTGACCTAGCAAGCCTGCGATACTTGGTATTGGTTGGCGAGATTTTGAATTTCTGCTTTGAATATATTCAGATCGAGGCGTGTCTTTTAGGTTTAATAAAACAGAAGCTAGCGGTGTTTTTAATTCAGTTGATTCAGTTGATTCAGTTGATTCAATAGAGATTGTTTGAGTCTTAGGTAATGTATTAACAATGTCTAAAAGCACGTGGAGCGCTGCGGTATTAGCGATACCTGATTCTGGCTCTGACAATAGTTGAGCCATATGGCTGCAGGCAAGCACTCTCAAGTCTTTTGGATGAGTATTGCTTGTGTCTATAAGCGCGAGGAATTGTTTAAATTTCTTTTTTAAACGCAGGGCTTCTGATTCTTGTCGCCAGTCTTGATTATAAAATTGCACGGCAAAATAAGTCGTGTTGTTTATGAGCGATTGGGAATAACCTTCTTCAGAATCTCCCAGTGTAAGCTCTTCGTCGCTCAGTCTTAAAGCCTGAGTCTCAGGATGATGAGCAAGATAAGGGCCTGCGATTTCATCAAAGGCCTCTTCATTAAAATACTCTGTCTCCGTATCCCAAGTACTGAGAAGATCTTTTTCTAGCGCTGTTTGCAGTGTGGGTTGGAAGCCTTTTGCTTTATCTAAGCCATCAATAACAAACTTCACAGAACCCAAAATTTCAAGAACATATTTAATATGGGTCGCTAAGTTTTTATCTTCAGGAATTTTACCAAAGGGCTTATCTTTGTCTGCTGGGTTTGTAAACAAAGTCTTAAAAAGCTGTCTAAGAAGATTCACGCGATCAGAGTCGTCTGTTTCAATAGTCCGGCCCTCTTGATTGTCCATCGCATCCAAGGCTTGCATGATTAAAGAGATCTGGGCTGAGATGTCTCTGTCAGCAAGTCCCAAATTAATTTTCAAATTAACAGAAATGTCATGAAGCCAGCTTTCAATAACGCCAGTTCTAGATTTGATCATTGAACTGAATAAAGTATGACCATGGTGGTCTATTAATAGAGTATGCAAATTATTCACAATGCGAACGCGTTTTTGTAGTTCAATGACGTTCGTGAGGTCTTCAGAGTCTGCTGGAAGTGTCGCTTTTGCGTTATCAATAGAAGCTGAAAATAGGGCTGGAAAATTTTGTTCTAAATAAGCCAAAAGCCCTAAGCGTTCTGAGAAATTTTCATAGTCAGGTTCAAGGGCAATTTTTTGGATGAGAGACAATAGGGTTTCAGAATTTATAGAAGGCTTGAGGGTTTGAATGATTTTTGAAATTCCTGCCCAGTTTCTGGATTGGACGAGACCCAATAATAAATCTTGAAGCGTCGGGATTTTGATATGCTCAGGCAGTATCTCGCTTTCAATAATTTTTTCTCGCAAGGCCAGTGTATTTTCATCAAAGCCATAGGTCAGGATTTCTAAAGACCGGGCTTGTCGTAAAGCCAATAGACCTGAAGGTGAATCTGGAGTTTGATCTTGAAATTTTTGAATCAAAATAGGATTAAAAGTTCCTAGGATTAAATACGGAATGAGCAGGTCAAATATTTGCTGGAGAGGGGTGTGAATGCGGTTTAGTTCTGGATCTTTGAGAGCCTGGGCTATTAGGCCTAAGAGAGAAAACAAAGTTTTTAAAATGCCAGATTTTTCGAGGGATTGATTGAATTTTAAAGCGTCTTCTAGGGCTAATTTTTTTTGCGAATAAGAGGTGTGTAGACAGGCATTAAATTCTAAATGGTCTTGTGGGAGGGTAAGTGGATCACCCAAGGGAGCGAGCAACGTTTCTAGATGCGCGGGCAAAGGATGAATAACCATCAAAATAGCGGTCGTGTTTTTTGATGTTATACACGGACTCAATAGCTTGAGGGCGTATTCTAAAAAAGGAGCCAAAGATTTCGCTTTAGCTGCGTGTTCGGATGCTGTGGATCCTGCTGCTGCCCCTAATTTTCTTCCTGACATAATGCTCACTCCCTGATTTTAATCCTAAAAAATAGGTCGCGATTATGCCGAGGAGGCCTGCTAGAGCAAAGGGCTTTAAAAGATTCTGGAAAAAATTTTGGAAGATTTAAATAATTAAAATTTTAAAACAAGATTTTTATTTAATTTTATTTTGATTTATTTAATTTTAATTTTTACAAAAATCAGGTCTAATGGCGCCCTGAAAAATAGGATGATAAAAAACATGATTAATGATTTAAATTCAAAGCCAGATTCAAAACCTCAAAAAACTCAGGCAAGATTCTTAGAAGTCCCAGAAGAGCTGACGGGCCAGCGGATTGATAATTATTTGATTCGAGAATTAAAAATTCCAAAATCAAGAATTTACCAAATGATGCGAACCGGTGAAGTGAGGGTGAATAAAGGCCGGATTAAGCCGACCTATCGAATTCAAGTAGGCGATATTATTAGAATCCCGCCAGTCGAACAGTCGGTGACACCCACTGATGCAGTAATTCAAGCTCGGCATGAAAAATTACTCGACCATATTATTTATGAAGATACGAATTTATTAATTTTAAATAAACCCGCTGGCATAGCGGTCCATGGCGGAGACGGCGTGGGTGCTGGTGTGATTGAGGCTTTGAGATTATTAAAACCTGAAGAAAAATTTTTAGAATTAGCGCATAGACTAGATAAAGAGACCTCTGGTTGTTTAATTATTGCTAAGAAGCGCGCGGCTTTATTGCATCTCCATGGCTTATTTAAAGACGGGAGAATTAAAAAAATCTATCACGCTTGGGTGGCGGGCAGATGGCCTAAAAGTTTAAATAAAGTCGAATGTAAGTTGCAAAGAAATGATCAAGAAGGCGTCGGTCGTAAAGTAACGGTTGCTGATAAAAACAGTGAAGAAGGCAAAGAGTCTTTAAGTACGTTTGCTGTTTTGAAACATCTCGAAGACAGTACGCAATTAGAAGTAAGATTACATACCGGCAGAACGCATCAAATTAGGGTGCACTGTCAGATTTCTGGGTTTCCCATTATTGGCGATGATAAATATGGTAAGCATGGGATTAATCAAAAATTTGCAGAGAAAAATATGAAAAGACTTTATCTGCACTGTTATTACATGAGCTTTGAGATGCCAGAAAGTCCAGAGGGCAAAGCAGGTGAAAAATTAGAATTCTTTGCGAAGCCGACCTTGTGGGAGATGGAGTAATTTTCTAAGGCAGCGCTGCGAATAAATCAGAATGAGTGGTGATTTCTGGTGTTTTATGATCGATCTTATTATCGGTCTTATGATCAAGATGAAAAACTAAAGCGGGTGCTGGAGCTTTTTTTAGGCTCTTGATGTAAGTCTGAATGTCTTCAGGGGGGACCTGAAGTGCTTTTAGAATTTCAGGAATTCGGGGGTCTTCAGGCGGTGCAAAAATAGAGATCAGAGGTCTTTCTGCTGGGTGCGTTGAAAAAAGACGCGCGAGTGGTTTTAAAGAAGATGGTCTTAAAGAAGATAATTTAAAAGCAGACATGCCTGAATAGCCCTCGTTTTTTTGAGGCGCGGATCTTAAAAGAAAACAGGCCTATCAAGCAATGCTAATCAATATCTAATCAATATCTTGTGTATAAATATCTTGTCTATAAAATCCGCGTCTTATTTTTTATTTTTATTTTTATTTTTTTATTAGGGCGGTTAAGTCTTTCATGCAGGCAAAAATATTAGACGGTCGGAGTCTTTCTCGAGAGATTATTCAAGAGATTAAAAGCAAAGTCTTAGAAAGAAAAAATTTGGGGCAGGTAGCGCCAGGTCTTGCTGTTATTCAAATTGGCTCTGACCCAGCATCTAAGATCTATGTTAAAAATAAAAGACAGGCTTGCGTAGAAGTTGGCTTTGAGAGTTTTAATTATGATTTTAGTGAGAGTGAAATTTCGGAGCAGGACTTATTAAATTTAATTTTTAATTTAAATCAAAATAAAAATATTCACGGGATTTTAATTCAGCTGCCTTTACCTAGTTTTATTAATACTTCAAGAATTATTGATGCGATTGATATTCGAAAAGACGTCGATGGGTTTCACCCATATAACTTAGGCTTATTGGCACAAAGACGACCTGGGTTAAGACCCTGCACGCCCAAAGGGGTGATGAGATTATTGGATTATTTTTTAAATCAAGATTTGAGCGGCTTGCATGCGGTGATCTTAGGCGCGTCAAATATTGTTGGCCGACCGATGGGTTTGGAATTATTAATGAGAGGTCTCACCGTCACGACTTGTCATCGTTTGAGCAAAAATATTCCAGAGATTGTTAAAACAGCCGATGTTTTAATCTCAGCCATGGGGCAGCCAGAGAAAGTGAAGGCGGATTGGATTAAGCCAGGGGCCATAGTGATAGATATTGGTATTAATCGAGTGATTAAAAATAATCAGGAAAAATTAGTCGGGGATATAGATTTTCAAGCAGTCAGTGAGATTGCGAGCTGGATCAGTCCCGTTCCTGGTGGCGTGGGGCCTATGACCGTCGCGATGTTGTTAGAGAATACTTTAGAAGCGGCGGAGAAGAGCGCCCCTCTCTGACCTTCGATTTCATCTTCAGGTCTGTCTCTCCCACAAGGGGAGAGACGATAAAATCTGAGAAATTAATCCAGGGCCTTCATAAATCAAACCCGTATAAATTTGAATCAAATCAGCGCCTGAATTTAAAACTAATTCAGCCTGTTCTGGGCTATGGATTCCACCGACGCCAATAATGGGAATCTGCTGATTTAAATATAAATTAAAAGCTTGAATGGTTTTTAAAGACTGAGAAAAAATTGGTGCGCCGGATAAGCCGCCTGATAATTGCTCTGTATTTGGTGTTTTAAGTGCTGGCCTATTTAATAAAGTATTAGTGGCAATCAGGCCTTCAATATTATTTTTTAAAAAAACTTCAGACATGGTTTTGATTTCGAGGTCTGATAAATCTGGTGCGATTTTTATAAACAAGGGTGTTTTTTTATGATGGATTTTTTCTAGTTCAGCTTGTTTGAGTTTTAAAGTTTTTAAAAAATTATCTAGATAATCTTCGTTTTGTAACTTTCTTAAATCTTGGGTGTTCGGCGAAGAAATATTAATAGTCACATAGTCAGCATGGTTAAAAGCTTTTTCTAGGCTAATTAAATAATCATCAATGGCTTGGTCTATAGGTGTGCTGGCGTTCTTGCCAATATTGATGCCTAAGATAATGGGATTAGTTTTAGCTAATTTATTTTTATAAAAATTAGATTTTTTTAGATTAATAATCAGCTGATCGATGCCTAAGTTATTAAATCCCATTTTATTAATTAAAGCCTGATCTTTGATTAGTCTAAATAGTCGGGGTTTTTTATTCCCAATTTGTGCTTTGGGTGTGACGGTTCCGATTTCTATAAAGCCGAAATTAAAACCAAATTTGGGATTGGATAAAATATCTAGATATTCGCCATTTTTGTCTAAGCCGGCGGCGAGGCCAATGGGATTGGTGAAGTTGAGGCCGGCGATGGTTTTTTGTATTTCCATGCCCCCCCTCTCTGTCCGAAAGGTTTGGCACCTTTCGTCCTGTCTCTCCCACGAGGGGAGAGACGAAAAGCAGGTTAAGAATTTTAAAATCTTAAAACTTAAATTATGGGAAAACTCTGCTGGAAATAAAAACAGTATTTTTTTAAATAGAGGATAGAGGCGCAATTTTTTACTAAACCTATTTATTTTAGGTGGACTCGAGTCACCGGCATCAGTATTACAAGCGCTGCATATTACTTTTTCTGAACGACTGGTCAATCGGTTGATTAGATCTGTTGATTAAGAGGAAAAATCTTTTTTTTTGAAGGTCAGGAATAAAAAAACGAAAACATATCATGGCTTCAGTTCAGTTTTATTTGAAAACTTATATAAAGTATGTCCTTCACCCCTAATCGAGTGGGAACTAAATGATACTAAGGAATGTCAAATTGAAAAAAATCTAGCTTCGGAAAGTAGTAATTTTATTGGCGCTGAGCGCGACGCCTAGCGTGTATGCAAACGAGTTAAGCATGACGCCATTCGGGGTAGATAATCCGGTAGCGTTAACTATATACTTTACGAATTCGACCGAGGTGAGGGACATGGGTTTCAGCTCTAGCTCTGACCCTGAGGCGCCTTGCGGTAACGGGATTGCCGTTAGTTACATCGGGGGCATTGCCTTTCCTCTTGTTCATACTGGGCCTACTGGGACACAGTCGACACAGGTGGTCTACTTCAACGGGTACCTGCCAGCGATGGCCACCGATCTCGAACTCTGCACTGATACCATCAGTAGTGGTACTATTGCCCTGGATGGAGTGACTACAGACCAGGGTCTGTGCCCGGCTCACGCAGGGTGTTATTCTTACACTTGTGACGCGGAGCATGAGGTAAACTCAATCACTGAAATAGATCCTTTCACGGCCACTTGCAACTAGCTCTAGTATTAGACGCGAATCAATCACCCATGACATAAACTTAAGATAAATGGAGCTGTTACAATGGCGCATGAAATGCCCCCCCTCATAAGTGTTGATTTAACAACCGCCGTCAGCAATGGTGACAAAAAGACTTACTCGCCCCCACGTCTAATCCTTCTGGCAATGATCGACGTGAAGTCTGGCACTGCTTCGGTCATAGCAGAAACTTGTAATGGTCTTTTGAACAGTCATGCATAGAGCACGAATTTTCGCAATATCCGTGTATTGCTTGGCCCAAATGGGGAATATGGTGGCTATGGGTGGACTCGAACCACCGACATCAGCATTATGAATGCTGCGCTCTAACCGACTGAGCTACATAGCCAAGGCATTGAAATGTCCTGAAGGACAGCCAAAGGCGGGCGGCATTATCCAAAAAGATTTTTTTTAAGTCAATTGAATTGGCGGGTTTTGATTAGATTTTTTATTTTTTTTGAAATTTTCAAATTTTTATTTTTACTTCTGTTTTTTACTTCTTGTTTTTCAGCAAATTTTCTTATCAAAATGCGCCGGTTTTTATTTTTTATTTTTTATTTTTGAGTAGGGGTGAGAGATGTCAGGTGGTTTGACTTGTAAACAAAAATTTAATTATTGGCTTGCTGGCTGTTTTCAAGGCTGCCCTGCAGCCTCTGAGCTTCCAGGTGCTCAGACTGTGATAGCTACAAGAGAGATCATCAGTGCCAGTTACGGCATGGTGTCGACTTTGGTTTTTACTGAAGCGGCGAATATTTTCCAGGGTGCTTTATTATCTTCCAGTGCCAGTGTGGCGTCCGCGGTTTCTGCTGCCCTTGTCATGCCGTTTAACTATTCAATCATCGCTATTTTGGCGAGCGCGATGCGAGCTTCTAAGAATTTTTTTGATAATGAGCGCCAGCTTTACGATGGTACTGATCTTGGTCAACGTTGGAGAACGGCGCTGCTTTATGCTTTTATCACGGGAACAGTCGTTGGGATCCCCAGCTTTATTTTGGCTCCCCACTTGATTTCTTTGCTGTCTTTAGGGGCTCTCAGTATTGAAAATACCCTGAGTGTAAGTTTGGCCTTGAGCTTTAACTTAATCACGATGGCAACGGTTCCTTTGCGCATGATGCGTGCAGTGGATCGACAATTGTTTTTAAAAACCGGTCATCATAACAAGTGGATGATGGGTATGGGTTTTGCCCAAATGCTCCTCACTTGTGGCGCGTCTTATGGGCTGAATGCGTTGTCTAATCGCTGGTCCAGATGGCCCTTAAGTCCTGCTCAGAGTATTGCTTGTGGTGGGGTATTAAGCGCCGTGGTGGGTTTAATCGCAACCCAAATTTACTTATGGCGGAAGTCTAAAAAGATAGAGGCTCCCGATAGTAGTGATGTGTATTTTTCTTCACCACCGGTTGCTGGCTCTAGCTATGATTATGGTTCTGCTTGGAGTGATAGCCCTGTTTCCACTGGCTCAAGACTTCCTGAAGAAGATAAGACTAGTCTTGAAAAATATAATTTATATCAACTGAAATCAGCAGGTTGGTTTTCTGCTTGGGAAGAGGTCATGGATCGCAAAGCAGGCTTGGTGATTCCAGGTGCCCATAATGCCTTGAGTTATCTAGCTGAAACCCTGTCTAATTTAAGTTTAATTGGCATGATGGGTTATATGGGCCCGGTTGAATTCATCGCCAATAATATTGCCAGCCAAGCCGTGCAATTATTTATTTTATTAGATAATGGCTTGAGCATGGGGCTTCAAAAAACATTTACTGAAACAAATAGACAGAAACAGGGTTTTGCTTATCTTCGTGCGGGGTTTTTATTAGCGCTGGGCGTTTCGGCTTTGAGCGTCAGCGCTTATGGTTTAGCGCCCTGGATTATTTCATGTTTTGTGAATGCCCAGGATCCTGCGAATCAAGAAATTATTAATCTGGCGAAAGATTTAATTTTTCAATATGTGTTTTTCAGCTTTGGGGATCACTTAAGAAATATTATCTCTGGTGCGAATCATGCGGCCCGCGATACAAAATTTATGATGTGGACGACGGTGATTTGTAGAGGCTTAATTTCAACAGGACTGTCTGCTTATTTAGGCTTTCATGCGCCGTCTTATTTTCCTGCATTTTTACAAGGCGCAAGAGGAATTGTCTCCGGGCATTTTATTGGGGTGACTTTGGGCGCTATTGCACAAACCGTTCGAGCTTGTGGGCATGTGAAGAGTGCGCAACAGGCTGCTGAAGCAGTAGGGTGGCAACAAAGCGCTCCCCGTCGTCCAGCGAGTACAGGTGGGGTTTCATTGCCTGGAAACACAGGCGGGTGGCGTGCGGCTACACAAACTCCAAGTGCGCCGCCTTTGGATTCGTATGGTTATGGTCGTTAGGATTTATTTTGATTTTTCTTACCGATTTTTTTCTCTTGGCCCTTGATTAATCTTTTAATATTTTCGTGATGCCTAAAAATCACTAAGAGGGCCATGATTAAAATAATCAAGCTGACTAATTTTGGTTCTGTAAAATAAGAAATAATCACCACGCCAACACAGGCTGTTAAAGCAGACAAAGATGAAATTCTCATAAACGCCAGCATGAATAACCAGATCCAAATAAAACAGCCGCCGAGTATGGGTGAGATAGCTAAGAGCGCGCCAATCATGGTCGCGACGCCTTTGCCGCCTTTGAATTTAAAAAAGAGTGGGAAAATATGGCCAATAATAGAAAACAAACCAATCAGGCTTAAAACTATGGGGCCTTGATGTAAGAATAATCTTGCGATTAAGACAATGACTAAGCCTTTTAAAATATCAAATAATAAAGTCAGGGCAGCGGCTTTTTTGCCTGCAGAGCCACCGGATCTTAAAACATTGGTTGCGCCTGGGTTCCCAGAGCCTGTGTCTCTCGGGGAGGGCAGGCCCATGATTTGGCAAATAATAATGGCTGAGTTAATCGAGCCGAATAGATAGGCCAAAATATAAAGAGAAATAGATAAATAATTAAAATAACTAAGCATGTTTTTGGTGTCCTTGTTATATAAAGTTATATAAAAATAGTGAGCAGAATAGAGTTCAGATCAGCAGCGTATTTAAAAATTAAAACGCTTAGAAAAAAGCGCGAAATGCTACCATGGAATTGCAATTTCTGCCTAGATTGTTAACATGCCGCCCGCTTTAATTCACCTAGACCCAGTGAGAACTTCATGAGTGTTAACCCGAAGCTTCGCCATCGCGCGAGGCAGTTTGCTATTCAGGCAATTTATCAATGGCAGATGGCTGGCGGTGAGCTGGCTGATATCCGTGCGCAATATGTCGCAACGAATGATTATCTAAAAGTCGAGTGGGAATTTTTCCATGATCTAGTCACTCATGTATTTAAAGAAGTCGTGGAGCTAGATCAAACCATTGAGCCTTTATTGGCCAAAGGCGTTGAATCTCTCAAGCCTATTGAGCGGGCCATTTTAAGATTGGGCTTAGTCGAATTAAAACATCGAATTGACGTGCCGTTTCAAGTCATTGTTCATGAATATGTAGACTTGGATTTTGAATTTGGCGCGGAAGAAGGCCATAAATTAATTAATGGTATTCTGGATAAATTAGCGAGAGAGATTCGAAAATCTGAGGTGGTTTAAATTTTAAACCCCAGCCTGAATTCTCAAGGCATGGATTTCTGGCCCAATTAATTCTCCCAAGATTTCATAGACCATCTGATGTCTTTTAACGGGCGACTGACCTGCAAATAAAGGCGAATTAATAATGACCGTGTAATGTCCTGCGCCTTGCTCTGCGCCTGCGTGGCCTAGATGCTCATGGGAGTCATCAATGACTTCAAGATAAGAGGGTGTTAGCGCTGAGTGGGCTAATAGATTTTTGATTTTTAATACTCTGGGAGAGTGAGACAGTGAGAGATCTGACATGGGGATTCCTATGTTTTTATATTTTTAAGATTTAATTTTTTGAGTTTTTTTATTTTAAATATTTGTATAAATAAAAAGTTTGTAAAACAGTAAATAATAAAGTCAGGCCAATGATTCCAAAGACTTTAAAATCAATCCAGATATTTAAAGGGTAGTAAAAAGCAATGTATAAATTTAAGCAGCCCATTAAGATAAAAAATACGCCCCAAGCAAGATTTAATTTATTTAGAACAAATTTTGGGAGTTGAATAGATTTTTGATTTTTTAAATCTTGTTTCATGGCAAAATCAAAAAAATACTCCAAAATATTTTTCTTTAAAAAATGACTGCTAAGCATGACTAGCCCAATCAGCCAATTCACTAGAGAGACTTTCCACATTAAAAAATGAACATCATGAAAATAGAGGGTTAGTCCGCCGAAAATTAAAATCATGAATAGTAAAATTAAGTGCATGGGTTCAACGCGCTTGGTTTTAAAATATAAAAAAATAATTTGAACAATGCTGGCGATGATTAAGCCATAGATGGCGGGAAAGATTCCCCAGAGTTTATAAATCAGAAAAAATATTAAAGTTGGAAAGAAATCAAAAAGGATTTTCATATGGGTAGTTTTATAATTTTAAATTTGGTGGGTTCAAAAGGCAGGCGATCTTAATGACTATTGATTTTGAACTCAACGGGCAGAACCCCGATAGTCGGGTCTTAGATAAAATTGTGGATGTATTAAATAATGATGGCGTCATCGCGTATCCGACTGATTCTGGCTATGCCCTAGGTTGTAAGATGGGGTCCAAGAAAGCCCTGGATAAAATTTTAAAAATGAGAAATCTAGATTCAGCCCATAATTTTACGTTGATCTGTAAAGATCTTTCTGAGATATCTAAATATGCCAAAGTCGACAATCAGGCTTATAGATTATTAAAAAAATTCACCCCGGGGGCTTATACGTTTATATTGCCTGCGTCTTCAGAGGTCCCCAATTTATTAAAAAATCCTAAGAAGAAAACCATTGGGATTCGAATTCCTGATTTTTTAATTCCTCAGGTTTTAATTAAAGCCTTAGGTGAGCCCTTGGTTAGCAGTAGTTTAATTTTGCCAGATGAAAATAATTTTGAAGATTTAAAGCAATCTTTATCAGAATATCTAGAAGTCCAAGCGGCACTTGGTGGTAAGATCGACGGTTTAATTTTAAGTAACTATTGCGGTGGGCTATATACCACGGTGATTGATTTGACGGGGGCATCCCCCGTGTTATTGCGAAAAGGTGCGGGAGATTTCAGTTGGCTAGAGTGATTGGGAAAGATAATAAAAAATCAGATAAAAATTTTAATAATAAATCCGATGGTTCTGAATGGGGTTCTAAATCAGGTCGTGCATCAGGGCCCAGCAAGCCTTTGAGGCCAAGTCGGCCCGTCAAAGCCGTGAGAACGGCAAAAGCGGCGGCTGCAGCAAGATCGGATAGTGCAAGATCAGAAAAATTAGCGGCTACGCCTCTTGCGAAATCTTCTTCTCAAAAAGACACAAGAGAGCGTTTGCAAAAATTATTAGCGGATCATGGCTTAGGTTCGCGTCGTGAAATAGAAGGCTGGATTCAAGAAGGGCGCTTAAAAATTAATGGGCAGCTTGCAGAATTGGGCGCTAAAGCTTGCTTAGAAGATAAATTAGAACTTGATGGAAAAATTTTAAGATTATTTGCGAGGGTCGCTGAGAAGCCCAGGGTGATTTTATATCACAAGGCCGAGGGTCAAATTTGCTCAAGATATTCGAGTGAAACCAGTGAGAGTGTGTTTTTAAACTTGCCCAGATTAAGAACATCAAGATGGGTCATGGTGGGCAGATTGGATGTCGGGACGTCTGGCTTATTATTATTTACAACCTCTGGAGAGCTGGCTAATAAGCTCATGCATCCGAGCAGTAATATTGAGCGTGAGTATGCCTGTCGGATCTTTGGTGAAGTGACGCCTGAGCAAATTAAAATTATGAAACAAGGGATTCCAGATCCTGATCAAGCCGATCAAATTTTAAAATTTGATGAGGTGAGATATCAGGGCGGTGAAGGTAAAAATCACTGGTATCACGTGATTATTCAAACTGGAAAGAATCGCGAGGTTCGAAAAGTGTTTGAATCTCAGGGCTTAATGGTCTCGAGATTAATTAGGGTCAGGTTTGGGGATCTAGAACTACCGCCCAGATTAAAAAAGAAAGACTTCGTAGAGCTGGATGCTGAGTTGGATCTGGGATTTTTATATAAAAATAAGAAGTAATTTTTTTTAATTAATTTTTAATCTCTGTGAATTAACTTGTCGAGCTTTTTATTTTTAAGCGGGCTTTAAATTTTTTTTAAATTTCCAGCCTGTTTTTAAATATAAATAAAAAAATAACAAGTTAAAAACGGAGATTAAAGATGTCAGGAAAAGATACAGAACGGGCTTATAGAAACTTACTGCCATTGATTCAAGCGGCCTCTAATTCAGCTGATCCAGATGCACTGGTTAAACATCTGAAAAAATTATCCAAACCAGTTTTTTTAAACCCATCTAAATCAACGAAGGGTTTAATCAAAAAATATTTTATAGACAAGGCAGCTTGTCAGTTATCGGCGCTTCCCTCTATTCCTGAAGAACTTGCATTGCCAACGTCTGTCTCGACAACGCCTCCATCAACGCCTTCCTCCATGACGGCCTCAAGCTCTGGCTCTTCAACACCTTCTGCACGAACTTCGACCGTGGTTTTGGATTTGTCGGTTTTGCCTTTACCAGGTGGTGCGATAGTTTCTGTCGGTGCTGATCCAGCGGACGCCTATAGGGCTTATCAATAAATTAGATAAAAAAATTAAATAAAATTGGAGATTAGCTATGTCAGGTCGAACACTCTCTTGGAAAGAGGCGAGGGCTTCAGGCGCTCAGTCATCAATGCCCTTTGCGGGCGCAGTAGCCTTAGAATCTGTCTGCCGGTCTGGTCGTCCTCCGCGTCAGTCTTCAAAAGGCGCATCTTTTAAAGTGGATTCTAAGGTCGAGGCAGTGAGAGAGCACGGTTCTTAAGTTAACTTTTTCTTGAGTAAGCCAATTCACAAAGACTTTGCATGGCCTGAATAGCCAGATTTGGCTCAAGAGGCTCTAGAGCTTTTAAAGCTTTCATGGCTTCTTGTTTAGCTAAGTCTCGAGAGATTTCTAAAGCCTGAGTTTGTTTTAAAATTTTTGAGATGGTTAAAATATTTTCAGGGTTATTTTTAACATCCCCTGTTTTGATTAATTTTTTAATAAAATCTTTTTGATCTTGGGTGCCTTTTTCTAGGGCAATAATTAAAGGCAAAGTGGTTTTTCCCTCAGCTAAGTCATCGCCCATGTTTTTACCCATCTCAGCCGGGTCAGATTCATAGTCAATAACATCATCAATAATCTGAAACGCCGTGCCTAAATATTTTCCATAGTTAATAAAACACTGGGTTATTTCTGTATTGCTTTGAGCAAGAACCGCGGGCACATGGCAGGCGGCTTCGAATAGTTTCGCGGTTTTGGCATAGATAATTTCAAAATATATTTTTCTAGAAATATCCGGATTATGGCAGTGCTCTAATTGTTGGACCTCGCCTTCAGCGATTTTATTGCTGGCAGAAGCTAAGACTTTCATGACGGATAGATTGTTTAATTCGCACATCAGTTCGAAAGAGCGTGAATATAAAAAATCGCCAGTGAGAACACTCGCTGCATTTCCGAAAGTAATATTCGCACAAGGCTTGCCGCGTCTTAGCTCTGAGTTATCGACAACGTCATCATGTAATAAAGTCGCAGTATGAATTAATTCTATGATATTGGCTGTAAGAATAGGTTGGATGCCAGTGAGGCCTAAAGCTTTTGAGGCTAATAGAACTAAAACGGGCCGGATTCTTTTACCGCCAGAACTAATAATATGGTCGCCAATATTTTTAATAAGAGAGACGTCGCTGTTTAAAGATTTTTCTAGGTTTTGATTGACCTGATTTAATTCGGGCTGAATGAATGCGAAAATGTCTGAAAGAGTCATGTCGGAAAGATTCATAGATTTTGATATTAAAATTTTGCTGGAACTTGAAAGCGGGGCATCGTAGGGGCTGTGGGTCTTTAGGTCAATTAGTAATAAGTGAGAGATAGTTGCTAATAATTTTAAATTACTGCAAAAAAGTCTTGTTTCCCCAGGGTCGATCCTTTAAACTGCCGCGAATTTTTTGGCATACAACATTATAAAAGCATTGGAGTAACACATGTTCGCAGTGATCGAGACTGGCGGGAAGCAATACAAAGTTAAAGCTGGCGAAGTTATTAGAGTAGAAAAATTGGATCTAGGCATTGGTGAGACTCATGCTTTTGATCAGGTTTTATTAATCGCAGAGGGTGATAAAACAGAAATTGGTGCGCCTTTCTTAGCGGGCAAAAAAGTCATGGCAGAAGTTGTGGCTCAAGCACGTGATAAAAAAGTTAGGATTATTAAGTTTCGTCGTCGTAAGCATCACATGAAACAACAAGGTCATCGCCAGTATTACACGGCTTTAAGAGTGACTAGTATTAACTAGTATTAATTAATTTAAATTAATTTAATTTTTAGTTTTAAATTTTTTAAGTTTTAAGAATTTTATTTTTATATCTTTTTGGAGTAATAAAAAATGGCACACAAGAAAGCCGGTGGTAGTACCCGTAACGGCCGTGACTCAGAATCAAAACGACTAGGCGTGAAACGCTTTGGTGGTCAATTAGTAGAAAGCGGGACGATTATTTTGCGTCAACGTGGCACTCGTTGGCATGCAGGCGAATACGTCGGTTTAGGCCGTGATCATACTTTGTATGCAAAAGAAACGGGCTATGTCGAATTTGCACAAAAGGGCAATAAGAACCGCGTTTTTGTGAATATCCAGCCAGTCGAATTTATTGAAGTCAGTGATTTAGCAGAAGTCGGTGAGACTGCTTAATTATTTATTTTAATTTTGAATTTTAAAAAGCCTCATGGGTCTGACTTTTGTCTCACTCTTGGGGCTTTTTTATTGATACATATTTTTATTTATATTTTTTATAAAATTTTTGGGGATTAAAGATCATGAGATTTGTCGATGAAGCACGCATTGCAGTCCAGGCTGGGAAAGGCGGCAATGGCTCTTGTAGTTTTCGTCGAGAAAAATTTATCCCTCGAGGTGGCCCAGATGGTGGCGATGGCGGTGATGGCGGCAGTATTTTTTTACTGGGCGATGACAACTTAAATACGCTCATAGATTTTAGATATACCCGACGATATGACGCTCAAAATGGCGAAGGCGGCCGGGGTAAAAATTGCACTGGCGCGCATGGCGATGACTTAATTTTAAGAGTCCCAGTGGGCACCCAAATTTATGATGAAGATACCCAAGAATTATTAGGTGAAGTTTTAGAGCATGATCAAAAATTATTAATTGCCAAAGGCGGTCGTCATGGGATTGGGAACACTTATTTTAAAACCAGTACAAATAGAGCCCCTAGGAAAACTATTCCGGGCGCCGAGGGTGAATTTAGGAATTTAAGACTGGAGCTAAAACTCTTAGCGGATGTAGGTTTATTAGGTTACCCCAATGCCGGCAAGTCTACTTTGATTAGCGTGGTCTCAGAAGCCAGGCCCAAAATAGCCGATTATCCTTTCACGACTTTGTATCCCAATTTGGGTGTGGTTCGCGTGGGGCCATTACAAAGCTTTGTGATGGCGGATATCCCTGGTGTTATAGAAGGTGCGGCAGAAGGTGCCGGATTGGGCTTAAGATTTTTAAAGCATTTAGCCAGAACGCGCGTGATTTTACACATGGTCGATATTTGTCCATTAGATAGCGAGATAGATATTGTTGACCAGATGCGAAAATTAATTTTAGAGCTCGAAAAATACAGTGAGAAATACGCAGCGGCTCACCCAGAGGAAGCTGAGTTATTAATTAATAGAGAGCGCTGGTTAGTGTTTAATAAAATTGATTTGTTAGACCCAGAGATTAAGCAAGAAAAAATAGAAGAAATACGAAAATTATTTAATTTCTCTGGGCCTGTTTACTCTATTTCTGGGGTGAGTGGTGAGGGCGTAGATAAACTCATGCATGATTTATATACAAAAATAAAAACCATACAGCAGGAAGAGCAGCGAGCTCGAAAAGAATTAAGCAGACAGCAGGATTATTTGAAATCAGGGGAGTCTGATGAATCTAATAAATCTGGCGAACCTGGCTGGGATGTCATAGGCGGGGTTCGTTAATAACCTTAATCAAATAAACTCAATCAGTGATTGATCTGCTGCGTCATGTAGTGGGCTGTATTTTTTACTCGCCAAAATTTGATATTTAATCTTCATAGAGGCGCTTCCCCATTTAAATATCACTTAATTTTATTTTGTTTCAATTTGACCCCTATAAAAAAAGGTCATTTTGGATGAAATAGTTATGTCAGGATCTCATCAATCACGAGTCACTAAACTAGGTCGATTCAGCCCGGATTCGTAACCGATCCTAGAACCCCACCTACCGCCATCTATTCTCCCGCGCGATAATTCAGGCCGCTATCTTTTAGACGGGGTTGTTTTAACCTGCTTTTTAAATTCAGGCTTAGAT
>Ga0214919_10001867_pt1 | contig 33879 bp, 28 predicted proteins | sample LL1503_MetaG_FD_177994 | JGI IMG/M metagenome (GOLD analysis project Ga0214919, IMG submission 177994) | Freshwater microbial communities from Lake Lanier, Atlanta, Georgia, United States - LL-1503 | ecosystem: Environmental > Aquatic > Freshwater > Lake | place: USA: Georgia | collected...
GAATCAAATGCCACAAGTTCCTGGTGGTTGGCATATCAAACATCACAACAAACATACGCAGGCCACCGCTGAACATCATTCCGTAAATGATCACGAGCCCGATGAGGTTCAACATGGGTGGTAGTGCCGACACAAACATCATCAGCAGCACGTACTTAATGATGATTCCTTTAAGACTCATGGCTAAACGATCAATACTGCAATGAAAATCACCGGCACGGCAGGGACACTGAAAATAAAAATGGGTAAACAAATCAACAACGTGAGTGAGCACGCTATAAACAACCCTAGATACCTAAACATCCGCCCCTCCTGCTCTCTCTCAATACCTCTTCAACAAGCATCATATGGATGAGGTGTGTCGCTGAAGCCCGAGAAGGTTGCCTCTTGCAACGAGAAATCCGGGCAATACGATTATCCCGTGGCACAAGTCTTTCCTTCCAACTTTGACCCTTCGTCCCTCGTTGACGCCGAAAAAGCTGCACTGGTTTATTTCATGAAAGGTCTAGAACCAGGCTGGATTGTCGCCCCGTCTATTCCCATCACATTGAAGGGGCAAGACCGCGAGATCGATCTCATCCTTTTGCATCGTGATCATGGTGCATACATCGTTGAAGTCAAAGGCGGAATAATTTCACTCACTAATGGAGAGTGGAAACAGAACCAGGCAGTATTCGATAGCCCGGTTAACCAAGTAATGGTGGCCAAGCACAATCTCAAAGATCGACTGAAAGCAATGAAGGTCAACATGAGTGCAATATCCATGCAGCACCTTGTCGCGTTTCCTCACATTGTTAGCTTTCCAGCAGAAGGCGCTGGACCTGATTGCCCAAGGGAAATTGTCTTCACCAAGACAGAGTTAGAAGACCCTTCGAAATATCTCAATGAAATTCGAAAGAAAAGGTCACCAATCCCTGAAGCAGACCTCGTCGCTTTTCTCAAAGCATTGCGCCCAGACGTTCGAGAGATTGACGTACAAGGTGGAAACATCTCAGGCATCTCTGAACGAATTGCACGTTCAACCATCGACCAACTCTCAATTGTGTTCGGTCTAGATGAAAACCGCCGCGTTCATCTGCGTGGAGCTGCCGGTACTGGAAAGACGTTCATTGCCACTAACTGGGCAAAGCGCGCCGTTCAACGTGGCGAGCGAACTCTAGTTATCTGTTACAACCGAGAATTAGGTATCGAGATCAATCACAACATGGAAGAGTTCAGAGAAACTCTGAAAGATACTTCGCTACTTACGGTGGGTTCATTTCACGCCTACGCCAATGTACTTCTTGGTGATAAAGCCCCTGCATATGCTGACAATCAATCCAGTGAATGGTGGCGAAATCATCATGCTGAATTAATTCTTGCCAATCTCGATTCAATCACCCAACGATTCGACACCATCATTGTCGACGAAGGTCAGGACTTCCATCACCTGTGGTTCACGGTGCTGGATAATTTGCTCGCCGACAAAATCAACAGCCGCTTATTGATGATGTCTGATGAAGCACAAGCCATCTATGCAGATGCTCCAGAGTTGCAACCGAACGTCACAACTTTGCTTCTAGACAAGAACGTTCGCAACACAAACAAAATTGCAAACCTTGTACGACACCTCGGTGGAGCCGAACCAATTTCAGGGACAACACCAGGACGCGACATTGATATCTACACAATCGGTGGGAAAAAAGAACGCAGAAAAGCTTTTGTAAAAGCTCTCACTAAAGTGCGAGATGAATTAGCGATTCCACCATCGCAGACTCTTATTCTCGTTCGCCATAAGGAATATATTGATGAACTCATTGCTGACCCCACAGTCGACTTCCCCTTATGTAAGTGGGCTGATCGTGACGAAGAGCATTACCCATTCGGAACTATTCATGGCACTAAGGGTCTTGAACGCATGGCCGTCATCTTGATTGACGACGATCTCGAACCTGATTTAAAACTCACGTACGTCGGCGCAAGCCGCGCAGTAATGTATCTCGCAGTGATTGGCTTGAAGGCACTCACTGACCAGCTCGGCTAAATAATCGAAGTAATGCTGTAAAATTCTCTAACGTTTCGAGATTACCCTTCTTAATTTTGCTTTAAAGAAACATGATTCGATTAAGGCCAGGTTTACCCAACAAGTTTCTGGAAGCCAGCCTCTGTCAACCGGTCAGCCATCGCGTCTAAGTCGGCACCGTTTACATGAGGAATGCTCGAATCAGGATTTGCCGGCACCCAGACGACCATGCCATGCCGTGCTCTAGTCAAGAGAACCCGATATCGATTCAGTGCAAAATCGATATGGTTATCAGCTTGCCACTTCTGGCCAACGAATCTCCGAGATTTCCAATGGCCATTCTTCCAAAGCAGGTCTGACCCCCAACAGAGTAGAGTCCAATCAATTTCTAGCCCCTGACATTCAAATTCTGAAGCTGCAACTTCTAGGGCATATGAGGACCGTATGTCATCCGAAGCTTCTACAAACCACTTCGGCCATTCAATTGATCGAATAAATGCAGTCGAGCGTTCGATGCCGTATGCGCGAAGCCTGCGATCTTGCGAGGAGGCCAACATGCCAATCCTTCGGTCAGCGGTGGCACAATCTTGAAGGTAGCTCTTAGCTTGGGCTAAATCTCTGGTTATAAACATTGGAAACTTGTCAATCGTTGAAGCGATACTGCCAGCTAATTGAAATTCACCCTGAAGTAGGCGCTCTACCCAGTCAGAGATATTCTGTGCCCGAGGCGACCGTGTACCAACTCTTAGGTGCAGAGAGCTTTCTATTTGAACGCGCGCCAGAAGATTGTTCGGGATTGAAGCATTCATTTCATCTGCCGCGACTATTTTCCACTCAGGAAATTCAGTAAGCGCCCTAAACCACTCTTCAATTCCAGCTTCTCCGCGGTTGATCTCTTGCCCCTCACCAACTATCGCAATGATTACTGCCCATTCTTTGCACTTTGACATTATTTCTAACGCTAATGATGCTTGCGCTTTGTTGACTTTCAATTTTCCGCGCTGAACCATCTGGTCTGCGTTCCATGCCCGCTGAGCCTCGTCGAACACAATCACGCTCTCAACTGGTGCGCCCTTCCTTTCATATTCTGAATACAAGAAGTCTCGGATATGTTGAATTAGAGTCTTGGATTCACTTAATGCCTTTCCCATAGTGATTTTCTTGTTACGACTATTCCTATCTTTTGCAATTGCGTATCTCAGAACATCTACAAGCGGCGCATTACCACTTAAATATGCTCCAACAACTTCTGTTTCTCCACTCGCATGCTTATGTATGGCACTCAATCCAGTAAGAGTCTTTCCAGACCCCGGCACTCCGGTTACAAAACAAATTAGATGTTCGTGATTTCTCTTCGCTCTGTCGATGCATGATTTTATTGAATCAACCGTGAGATCCAGGTTGTCGGCGTATGCATGTCTAATGTCGGCTACCTCATTTCCAGCAAATACCTCGCGTGCTGATTCCAAAATCCCTGGAGTGGGCCGGTACTGAGCATTTGACCAAGCTTCGATGTCGCCAGATTCCAACATTTTGCTTTCAGCGAAAACACTTTTGATCAACTTGGGGATATCCGACGGAGCAGTATTTCTAACTGCCAAACTTCCACGCAGGGGGTCAGGGGCCTCGGTCGTAATGGTTGCTCCAGTTGCAACGAGGGCAGGAACAACCTTCATCTCATGAGATGCACTGTGGTAGTCCAAAAGATCTAAAACATATTCAGCGACTTGAATTTGACCAGCACGGGGAAAACTTGAAGACCCAACCTTAAATTCGATAACCAACGCAACATCCTTCGCAAGGACCACCACGTCGGGCCTAGATGCGCGTCTTGGAATCTCGAACTCAAATAATATTCCCAATGATCTGAAAATTTCATTTTCATTTACAATCTGCTCAACTGCAGACTGCATCAGAAACACCGACTCTCGCCACGAAACCATAGTTTCCGGAGTCGGTGGTAAATTTCTCTCACTGGCTCGAGCTGCGAGAGCACCCACAATCGACTGCGTTTCGGTAACTAGGAATTCACCAAAGTCACCCGACCACCACGCGTTGCATCTAGGCCATTTCAACTCGTCGATCATATCAAGCAGACTTTAGCTTATTTAAACAAGGCGATTAACCAGGCGACTAACCACTATGCGCATTCAAATAGGAATTGTCGAGAGCTTCAAGAATTAAATTTGCATAATCACGCACCGCCCAAACAGCAACACTGTTTCCCAGCTGCTTCATCTGTTGAGATCTTGATACGCCGACGGGAAATCTGAAACTATGAGGAAACCCCTGCATCAACAGACCTTGCCACGGTTCAAGTCGAACCACCTCGCTGTTCCGGACATACCCATCCCAATTTCTCCGGTCAGTAACTGGTGATGACTTTCCACCAACACGCAACGTAAATCCAACATCTCTTCCGACGTCAGCACCCCAAACATCAGTCATAGTGAAAACCAACGGAATTATTGGAGGCGGCACGATTTCAGTGTTTGAGTCGAGCATTGCAATGATGAATATTCTTGGTCTGTGCTGCGGCAAGCCATGGTTCTTAGCCCTAACAATGAACTCGTGCACACGATAACCCAGCTGGCCAAGGATCTCACGAATAGTTGCGATTGTTTTGCCGCCATCGTGCCGGAGTAAATGTTGCACATTCTCCAAAAATATGGCCTTGGGTGTACAGCCTTGCAGCTGCTTTGTCTTAATGATGTCCATTATCTCAAAGAAAAGGTTCCCGCGACGATCCTCAAAACCCAATTTCTGGCCAGCCTGACTAAACGGTTGACATGGAAAACCTCCACACAAGATGTCAAAATCTGGCACGTTGGATTTATCAAATTTCGTAATATCGCCAACAAACTGTTCTTCAGACAAATGGCCACTATTTCCAACAAAGTTCTCCGAGTAAGTCAATCGTGCATATGGATCCATTTCGGAGGCAAAGACACACTTTGTACGAGGTTCTGCTGCCCTATTTTTCTCATTGTATTCGGCATTAAGAGCGTCAAAAGCGGCGTGAAAACCACCAATACCAGCAAATAAATCTATGAATTTGTATGTCATTCTAAATTCCAACATTCAAAAATATTATTTTGAATAATTTGTTAACCCAGAGAATCACATTCATCCGATCAACGAAACCTGATTTGAAAGTTGAGATCAATAAAGTTGAGTCCATCAATCTCTATGATATTGCCAAAATGAAACTTGTTTCGAGACGGAGTTTCAAATTTTGTAGTGTCAAGAATCTGCTCAAAGAATACTGATTCGATCTCAATTGGTAATAGTTCAGTACAACCATTTTGAGCAACTTTCAGTATCGCCATGCGCCGAGATGGGTCATCTCGCCAGGTAGATGATGCACCCATGCCCCTACTCACAGCTAACAGGAATTTCCTCATCATTAGTTCATACATTTTCCTTGATTTGTTGAAGCCAATCTGAAGAAAATCCCTTGAATGAGCTGTTTCAACAACACTCTTTAGAGTTCTATCAACTCCCGAAAACGAGGCTAGGACCGATGACGCTAGAAAATCGGGCAATTGGCGATGAACAATTGAGAGATTATCCCTCAATCTTTCGTCCATGTCTTCGAGAACAAAACTGACTTTACTTTCCAAAAGTTCTTGAATCATCGTGGCTGGTCCAACCTGGGGATGCGCAACCAGCAGTCTTCGAGGTACCTGCCCGAAAATCTGAAATCGAAAATTCGTTGCCATCGACGAATTGAAAAGTGTTGGCTTCGCCCCAATCCAGGATTTTACTGTCGTCGTGTATTCGACCCGTTTTTTGGATTGACCATCTTCGACGACAAGAAGTATGTCATTTCGACTATTCACCTCAAGCGCTTCATTTAACCCTAGAGCATTGAGAATTTCATCTCCGGCAGCGCTAGCGAAAGTTCTGTTCCGTTGCGGAGTTGAGATCTCGGCAAAAAGAGTCTCACGGTGCTTCTGTAGCCAATTTCTTTGAATGGTCTGGCTCTTGCCCTTGGTTCCTGATTCCCACATCTCAACTTTGGATTCGTTGATTTTAAAGTGAATGTCTGTACTGCCTCCGAAGACATCTATCGCCAATATTTTTTGACCCTGCGCTGGCTCAAGTGGAAACACCACGTCAACATAACCAGTTGATAGAACATCAGAAATGGCCAACAACTTGCTCCACTCGCCCTTATTTCGCAAATGTTTTACGCCCATTACATTGGTGCCTTCTGGTCAGTGAGAAGGATTGCGAAGAGCCAGGGCAGCATGAGCATCAATGATTTGTTGACGTGTCAATTTCGGAACCACAATTTTAAGAATAGTTGTTGCTCGCGTACAGGCGATATATGCATTCCTCCGTGATTCACTGGTTTCAATTTCGGTTAAGCCAGCGAAAATTACTGCAGTACTTTCTAGACCCTTTATTTCATCTACTGAAGCATGACGAATACGTGGTTCGCCAAGTTGACTCGAGTTAAATTGAGAGAATTTACGAGCCTCGGGAGACAAATAGCTCAACTCCAAAGGAGCACTAGTGACAACAATGATTTCGTCGAGGCGCACTTCTTCCGAAACAAGGTTTTCAACAGCGAGCAGCACATCGTTCAAATAATCTTCATTCTCTGAATATAGAAAATCGACGTCCGGCCCGTCGATACCACCCGAGATTCTGTCAATGTATGCCAAGGCGCTCGAGGCAATCGCAATTTGCGAAGTCGTTCTGACATTTCTGTTCATATTCAAGAAAAATGGGTGGCATTCGCCTAAACGATTTACCGAGTCCGTCAATTCCGATGTCGACTCGCCTTGAAAAGGGTCCAGGAATATCCTCCAAACCCCTTCCGTTAGCCCACCATCAAGGATCTTGTCGAATAACTCAATTGATTCACTATTCAAGACGTCTTGTGCCTCGTCAACTATCAGGACATCAAACTTTTGTTCAGACCTCGCTAGTTGATCCAACTCCCCCATCTCCACAACTTGAATTCGATCCATTGTTTCAAATGTTCGCTCGAATAGCTTCTTTAATCCAGCACTCTGGCAACAAACGAGAACTGACTTATTGGAGTCGTAATGAAATCGTGCGTCTTGAGCCGCAATCGTAGATTTCCCAGATCCAGCTGGACCTCTTACAAACAATCGTGGATTATCGGTTGCTGCCTCAAGAATTGCCTGCTGTTCTAACGTGGCAGTTAAAATCTTCTCCCTGACATCACCGATTTCTCGCCGTAAACTTGAGATTTGCTGAATTTCCGCGCAGAGCTGGCTAACTACCGCCTGAACTTCTTGTGGACTCAACCCGTCAGATCGACCTCTTCTGTTGGACCAAAAACTACGCATACGGCCCACTAAATGCTTCGAGTCTGCTTGACTTTGAGTTGAATCAAAGTAGCAATCTGAATTCACACCTAAGTCATTTACTTCAAGTCGGCAATCCGGGGTGTAAACCCAGTAACCCATAGTTACCGAATGTAGCCAATCCAGTCTTTCCTCGAGAAAACGCCGGGTTGCCGCCTCTGCGCCTCCTACCTGAAAAAATGGACCGCGGCCCAAAGACTCTTTGCGCCCTCCTTTAGTGGTAGTAAACCATTCTCCGTCTTCACGGCCCACTACGCCACCCTTCACTTCAATCAAAAAAACACCTTCTGGACCAACAATCGTAAAGTCGATCTCTGACCAGCTCTTGTGATCATGTCGAATCAATCCAAGTGAATGCAAGACGACGTAATCATCCGAGAGGCTCGTCAATTTTCTAAAAAGCCACGACTCTGCGTCGCTCGAGTTATGAGCAGGTGAATGCGGAATGAAACGTGCCATTACAGGTCTAAGAGATAGTCGAAAAATCCAGGAGTGCCGTCTGGAGCACCAATTAGTGCGCCGCGATCCAACAATACATTCCGCACCTCACAACAAGTCTCTGGCAGTAAAGCACAAGAGTGACACGAGGCGAGGTTGAGGTTCTCATAGCCATTTGGTCCACTTTCAATGCAAAGAGGATCATTGGAACACCAAGACGCACGTAAAATTGCTTCTTCAAACGACCGGATAAATCTGCCGTCCTTTGCCATTCCCACTAACCCGCCTAACGAACCTTGAGAATCGCTAGTTGCGGTGTAGATCAGAAGTCCGCACATCTCATTATCTACGTATAAGCGCTCTCGAAGAGATGCGGACGGATATCCACATTCTAAGGACCATTGGTCGATAAGAACATGCGCCAGGGTATGCGCAAGGATAAATCTTGGTGTTGCCTCTGGAATTTCCTTTAACAGAGGATTATCTCCACGATCAATTTTTAGCTTTTCAGCACGGCTCATGACCTTTGGGTTGTTTTCCCAGTCTTCAAGTTTTTTCTTATCCAAGACAATGAAGAGTCCTTCACCACTGACTTCAATCGCAGGCAGCCACCACTTTCGCGTTCCCGATAATGGTGACTCAATAACTTCTCCCCCCTGTCCTGAGGTCAATCGGTAGAAAGATCGCAACGCCCGGACTTCTCGTAGACGTGAAACAACGTGAAGAAGCGAGATCCCCTCTGGAATGGTTTCGCCAGCTTCGGCACGTCGACAGATAAAGTCACTATCAATGTTGTTATCTAAAGTCTCTCGATAAAGAGCTTCGTATTCCTGTGACCGCATTGTCTCAAGTCGCATCGGTTCACCATTTACTATCCGACGTCGATTCTCTATTGCACCTAAAGCTTCGTCGAGTCCTGGCAACGGACGATCAACGAGCATGGCCTTAACTGTGTCAACCAACATCTCACGGCTAAGACCCTTCAGCGCAGCCCAGTATCGGTCAACGAATCGATTTGCTTCACCGCTCCAAGGTGGAATTGAAATCGCTGAAGAAGTCACAGCCTGCCAAACATTTGATGCTCCACGCTGAACGCCCCTGGGTAAGTGTTCGCAGTCAACAGTTGTCGAATTGACAATCCATGGTTGGCTACCAAAACACTTCGTCACTCCTCGTAACGCCAATTTACCCAATGCTCCCCCCATGTTTCGGGTTGCATTACACGAACACTTGATAACGATGTCAGTTAGTCCGGAACTCCGGCCTTCATTTTGTAATGTCAATCGATGTTCCCCGGGACCTTCTGGCCCCTGATGAACCCACCGCATGTACGGAAACTCACCGACATGTCCCGCGTCACAAATTGCGATAAATCTCGAGGTGACTAGACGCTTACCACAACTCACGCACTGCCCATCCTGGTCAGAAATTCTGTATTGAAGCCCCAACTGATGACAGGAAGAACATGAGTACATCAATGGAAAGCGAACGACGGGTAAGTCGCGAGAATTTTTCTCGTCTCCTGAAGGAGGTAGGACAAAGTGTTCAACTCCCAAGTGGCTTTCTAATCGTGTCTCTCGTATCTCCAAGCTTGGGTCTGGATTTCCCTGATCAAACCAGCTGTCAATACCAGCAATCATAAAAGATTCATCATCTACTGGAATTAATGCTCCCGGCCCGTACGTGGAAATCACTTGGGCTCGTCGTATCTCACCGATTGACATTTTTACGTCCTCTCATAACTTCAAACAGTTTGCATGACCGGTCGACGTCTCTCATACTGGTGAGGACTTGAATTGAGTCACCTTCGCCAATAAATCCTTCATTAGTTTTCAGAAGAGTTTCTACGTCCGCCTTGTACTTGTAATAAAGCAATTGTGGATTGTACTCAGCCATAAATTTCCAATGAGAAATAAAGGCATCAATCTCAAGTCCAGTATCGGCAGCTTCAACTGGATCAACTTTTTGAGCGCGCTTGACAACTATGTTGCGGATTTTCGCTAAATCATCAATATGGTCCCCAACCATTGCGGCACTGGAATTCGACCTCAACCCAGGAATTAAATAGCGAGCCAAGATTACAAAAGTTGCAGTCAACGCTCGATTTCGTGCTCGCGGACTGAAAGGCGTAACGCTAGTCGCTTCGACTTGGCGGTACAGGGCTGAATGATACGGCTGGAATCTTTCGTAGTGTGAGCGGTCCCGAGATCGAGATGCGTTATATAAAGTAATGACTAAACCAGGATCACGACGTCCCACTCGGCTACTACTTTGGATGTACTCAGCAGTTCCTTGCGGCTGCCCGGTCATGACCATTAGTCCCAATCGGTCAATGTCAACGCCAACCGAGATCATGTTTGTTGCCAGCAGCGCCTGAGCTGTTTCGCGGTCGGGAAGACCTACACGTAGTTGACGAAGATATGCAGGAATCTCTCGTCCAGAAGCGCGACTAGTTAGTTCAATTACGTTCTCGCTCGGCTTACGGGTATGTGATCCTCCACCTAGCAAATCAAGTCGGTCCGAAACGTCATCGAGCATCAGTAATTGTGCGCTAGCCAAGATACGCAAGCTATTGAAATACGCGACGAGTGTCCAGTAGACATCTCTAACTTCATCAGTCCAATCCCCAAGTGTCGCTTGATGAAACAGTTGCGCATACACGCGAATCATTAAGGTTGCTTGACTCAAAGAAGGAGCCATGATCCCAACGTACCGTCTAGTCCCCCGCCTGTCGGGGGGGCTTTCTACTGCGAAGAAGGAATCACGGGAGTCAAGCGCTGGTGAAGGAAACTGAGCAACATCACGATCGAAAACAGCCTGGACTTGTTCGGTAGCTCGTCTAATTGTTGCAGTAGAAGCAACTATTTTGGGACGTGCGCCTAGACCAGTTGTTGAAGACGCATATCGTCCTAATTCGTCTATCGCCGTCTCGTAGAGGCCAGCGAGAGTACCCAAAGGACCAGAAATTAGATGTAACTCATCTTGAATAATGAGATCTAGTCCTGGATCTTGCCCTGGCAAGCGATTAAACAAGTTGCCAGCGTCCTCACGCAAAGCGAGCCCCGCGAATTTATCGACTGTTCCGATCACAAGACTTGGACGTCGCGAGAATAGATCTTCATCAACAGTCCACCACGGCAAACCAGTAGAAAAAATACATTCCTCATCCGGACAACGTGCTTGACAGTTCTCCCCAACGAAATAATCATGCGCAGTAAGCGCATTGCCACACCAAACACACATTTCGATCTGAATTGGATTTCCAAACTTACTGACGTCTGCATACTTGTTGTCACGTAATGTACTTAAAGCTTTTTTTGCGTTGTCCAAAGTATTGGGTGACCCTTCACCACCGATATACAAACCAACCTCAAAAGGAAAAACTCCCAAATCAGTACGATTTCTCCTAATCGCTTCGCAACAACACATTAGTAGTGCAGCTCGTTCAAACTGTTGAGTCGTCAGTAACCTCAAGGTATAACGCATTAGAGAAGAGACTCCGTGTGCCCTATTCTTCAAGCGGCGAAGCATTAATGAGAAAGCTATGAGACCTAGATAAGCCTCAGTTTTCCCACCGCCAGTTGGGAACCAGAGCAAGTCTGCGATCTCTCGATCCTCGGCATCAGGATCAACAAGTCCTTCCAAGCACTGCAAGATGAACGCGAGCTGAAATGGCCGCCATCTTGCGGGGATTGCATCGGGCAGTAGATCAATGCGACCCGCGAGTACTCGCTCACTACGAATTCGCTGCTCGACCATCGCCGCACTCATCAATTCGAACGCCTGATATGCGCGTACATCTTCCGTTGCGAGGATCTCTATTCCTCGTAAAATTCTCTGAAACGACTTTCTACAATCCAAGATATTTGCAGAAGCTACAGAACGCAGGTCCTCGGGCACGCTACCAATCAGCTTTTCCTGTTCATCAATCCATTCACCGTATTTTGAAAACAATGATCTAAGTTCTTCAATAACTTGAGCACGTGGACGCACCGTAGGCGCCCGCATATCCAACACCCAGCTTTCAATAGCCGGATTAGATTCGGCTAGTAGCAAGTCGCGAACCGGAACAAACGTAGTGCGCAGGCTTCTGCAATTGGAACCATCTTCCCAATTAACAGCACAGCCATGACCGGTTGCCAGATTTTGTACGTGACGAAATAGAAGTCGACTGTTCAACAAGTCGCGGTCATAAACTTGAGAGGGTCTTTGGGCCCGGTCAGCAAACGATAGCTTCGATTCATCTGGGAGAGAGACGGAAATCACAGGTTGGAAAAAACATTTCTCTGCTTGACGAGCCCTGTCAGTTTGAGGCGAATTCTCGTTTGCCAATGCCAGAGTGACTGAAACTTCGCCAAATTGACCTGGCTTGCGAACTCGAATATAGAGAACCAGCCCTGATCCGTCCAGGGGATTCGTTAAGACTTGTTCTTTAGCCAGATCAAGTTCAATTTTAGGAATCTCAACGGGATGGCGCAGCCACGCTTTCCCATCTTGGCTGTACTGCGCAAAATTAACTTGAATACAAACGTTACTTGTAACGCCATCAACACCATCAACTGCGAAAGTTAAGCCCATGGTTGACGGGTACTGTTTATTCGTCAAGGCCATAGCTTCATCAGCTATTTGATTATCTTGTGCATTTGGATTAGCACTTTGTCCAAATTGGTCAATTTGAACATCATCCATTATCGATTCACGTGGATATAAAATTCCAATCGAGTAAACATTGGTCGGCTGATCATTCAATCGTTCGGATGGGTCACCTGGGCCGACCATGTGCTTGATCAGCGAACTAGTTAAGTCCTCCCGGAACTCATATTTCGTACTTAGTGAATTTGTCACTTTCGATCACTCTCCTACTTTCACCATTGACCGATAGATCGGCACATGAACTAATAAAGACTCAGGCTTAAAATCCCCAAAAGTACGGGGCCTTTCAATTGTTTGCAGCCCAATTGCAACTAACCCAACGAACCTTACAGGGCTCTGAGACCACCATTGAGATCGAACTGCACGCCCGAAACTTTCAGAGACATTTGCAAGACATTCGCTTCCGCCTTGCTCAAACAGCGCGTAGCGGGGAACTGAATCTTCATAGTGCCCAAGTAAGCGAATCTCTAGTTCACCCGTAGCTGGCGGGGGGCGCAAGAACTGCAGATCATTCGACTTCAATTCAATTCCAGTTGGCCTTTTCTTATTGTTTCTCCAACTGAAATCAACTGATCGCGAATTAACACGTTTTGTATTCAACTGATTAGCCATTTGAAAGCGAAAAACTTCACTGCTAGCTCTTGTCATGCCAACAAAGAGAACTCTAGTCTCGGCTTCTAATTCTGACTGATCGCCCATCGGTCTTTCAATCTCCAATACAACCCGGTTGTATTCCAGTCCTTTGGACTGATGAATCGTGGAAACCGATAGTCCGGCTGGCTCTTGCTGGAGGAGCACACGAGGCAATTTTTTGTCACGAACCTTCTGTGCAAACAGCCTCATATCAAACCTATCTACACGACCAGCTGCACAAATTTTCGCAACTTCGAGGGCTAGAACTTCTGGATCTACGAATGCTGGACAAATCTCAATCACATCCGAACGTGACCGACAGGATTGAATTCCCATCACCCAATCCGGAACAAAACCACCCTCTGACCCATTTGGCATTTTGTGTTGAATACCACTCTTTGTGAAGGCCTCGCTGATAGCTAACGCGAGGCGATTATTACGCACCAATATTGCCGTTGAAGCATTCTCTTCTGAAAATACCTTTGCAGCAACGGTTAACTGATCAATACTTGTCAGCACTGGAAAGTTGTTGAACTCGGACCACAACGGGTTGAAGTCAACTGAAATTCCATCTCCTCTTAGATCTTGCCCAAAAGTCCGAATATTCTGCAGTTCAGGATTCGAGCACCGATGGTCGGTGAGAAGAGAGTAGCGCAATGTCTCATTCGAAGAGGTCGGAGATGACACTTTTTCTAACAGTGATTCCCCGCTCTTGTCTCCCGTGCTATCAAAATCGTATATTTTTTGGGCTAAGTCTCCGAGCATCGTCCAACCAACAACCCAATTTTTTGAGCAAAGTGTTATCAGAAGTTCGGCACGTATCCCGAAGATATCCTGCGCCTCGTCAATGATGAGATGATCAATTTGCTCTACTTGCCAGTCATTCAGGTTATTTAGAGTTTTGACAGCCAGCTCTATGCCATCGTCATAATCTGCTGACTCCTCCATAGCCATTGGATCAGCAAAATCTCTATTGAGCCTGCTTGCCCAGCTATCAATCGTTCCAATCTTTACTCGACCACGAAGTCCAGCCTTAGTCAATGCGGCTTCTATCGCTTGTGCAGCTGCATTTGAAAATGAAACTGCTAGATAATTTCCGTCAGTTTCATTTTCCTTAATCATTCGAATAAGTCTCTGTGCGGCAGTAAATGTCTTACCTGAACCTGGACCTGCTGTAACTATCGTTTGGGCATCAATAGGTGCAGAAATAACTTCTAACTGACTACCATCTGGATGGAAGATCATGTTTGTGTTCGACTTCCGAAAACTGTCATCGCTAATCAGCGTCAATCTCGCTCGGTTGACTCTCGACGTCCTCTTCACTTTCTGCAACGGATGAATCAAACGGAGACACATCCGTCGCACCCGAAAGCCAGCTGCTCATTTTTTCAAATATTGCATCAATACTGAAGGCTTTGAGATTGTCTTCCACGGTGACAATAAGACATTCAGCGGTTCCTCCGTGAAGCGGCCCTCGCAAGCCACGTCCAATCATTTGCAGATACAAGCTTGGACTAAATGTTGGTCGGGTCACATACACAGCTTCAACTTTGGGTGCATCAAAGCCTGTTGTCAGAACACCGAAGTTTGTAAGGACTTGAATTTTTCCTTTGCGGAAGTTGTTTATCAAATGTCGCCTTACTCCGGGCTGGGTGTCACCCGAAACTGCGGCAGCTGAAATTCCATTCATTTTGAGGAGGGCTGCCAACAACTGAGCGTGAGCTACCGACAATGCAAAAACAATCACTGAATGTTCACTTGGGAGCCCCATTATCGATTGAATAATGGCTTGATTTCTAACCATGTTTTCTGCGAGCTGCTCCTCCACCGCGGTTGGAAGCCAGACCTCGTTGGGTTTCATCTTTGTGTTCTCAATTGCCTCTACTTCCACACCCTGTAGTACCTCGAACTTTGGAGTTGCCAACACTCCTATTTCTCGTAGATACTCAACATCAGTCCGCGTTGACTTCCCTTCAATCTCAGGAACTTCAATTCTCAAATACTTGTCAACTTCTCCAAACCTTGACTTGATTTTTCTAACGGGAGTGGCTGTTAGTCCAAGTAGTGGCCGCTGATCCACCTTCTTTCTGCCGACTCCAGTCTCTAGCCAATTGAGGACATCCGTATATGAGCGTTCGCCAGCTTTATGGGCTTCATCAATGATGACAACGCCTGCATTTCTTAGCCAGTCATATCTTTCACCACCATTAACCACACCATCTGTCACCAGTTTTTGGATTGTGGCGACAACTACTTGACCGGCGTGTTCATCTGGGTAATTTGCGTGGAACGCCTCGTTGATAGACCACAGTCGATCAAGTGACAAAACTCCACCACGCCCGGTTGTGCTCCATACTTCTTCGAAAGTACGTGCTGCCTGTTCACAAAGTTCATCACTTTGCGCAATCCATAAAATTGGCCGATCTTCGAATTGTCCATCTTGAAGACTTTCAAGAAGTGCTTGAACGGTAATCATAGTTTTTCCCGCCCCTGTGGGCAGATACAACAACGCCCGGTGCGAACCAGTCGAATTTTTGTTTCCGATAAAAGCTCTTATCTGAGATACCAACGACGACTGATATTCTCGGAGCGTAATTGGCTCTACGTACGGCTGAACATCACGATGTTCAGGTCGTGGCTCCGCCTTAAATCCCGCATAGGAATATTCGAAACCTAGCTCAGTTACAAATTTGACAGTCTTTTCCGTACCGGTCCATGTAGTCGGTGTAGCAAATCCCTTTCGATTCAAAATTGACTTAGCTTCTTTCAGTAATTGTGGTCCATGCACAGCTAACGCCAACTCGGCCAAGACCCGTGAATCGTTCTTGTAAGCATCAATCTCCTCCAAAACCTGCGGCGGAAGGAGTGATGAAAGTTCGTCGATTGTAAAGAGCGTCTTCACTCTAGATACATCATCGGTCTGTGCCATTACGTTCTGGGTGAGAACCCTGACCTTGTTGTCAACTCGATTCTCGAGCACAGTCTTAATCTGGTCGGCACTTAGTTCAAGTCTCAGTTCAGCGTTGGCTACCTTGAGAACAGTCTCAGACCAATCGTCACCCTTTGCAGCTACGTAGAGCAAGTCTCCATGAAGTCGAAAATCGACTTCTACGGTATTCAGACCTTTGACTCCAGGAATAGTCAGCCAAATTTTCTCACACAGAACCAGCATCTTCCCACGAACCTCATTCCCCTTGATAATTTTTAGGTAAATGAACTCCTGCTCTAAAGGAACTGGATCGTTTGCTCGCTTGGTATCCACCTCAAATTCGACAATATCTTCCTTAAATCCCCACAAAGCACGTAGTTCTTGTGCGTCATCCTCCGACTGAACAAATAAAAGTGGTTTTTCTATTCGCACGTAGTCATTTAATAAAGACTCCTTTGTTATCACTGCAACATCTTGCGGTGGCAATTTAACGATTTCGCTTCCTTTAAGACAAGGAACTTTCGGGCGAACCAAAACACGGCTACAAATTTGACTAAACACTTCTGCAATTATTAAATGGTCTGTTTCGTCTTCAACGAGGACTGCTATGTGTTCGAGATCTTCGGTTGGTAACTCGCTGAGCAAATTCAAAAGACCAAGACCTTCGGTCAAGTGTGCTTCCAACTTTGAGACTGGAGCAACTTTTGAGAATCTCAACGCTGACGGCAATAGGGTACGCGCCGGCAAGCGCGGCCCCATCGAAGTCTCTATATACCCATGATTCTTGATCATGTACAAAGTCGGCGAATCGATTTCAAAGCCAATATGGCTTTGCCAACGATTCAGCCCATTTGAATTTCTCAGCACCCAGGACGTAAATCGACCCCGAGCCGCCAAGCTTGCACTCTTGAGAATTTCTGAATGTGTCGGAACGGTCGGAGCATTGTTTAGCTCCTTATTTACAGCAGCTTTCGTACGACCTGTAGCGAGTTGCTCGGTTGCATAAGTCGTATATTCATCCAGAAATGGATTGAGACCGCCTTGTAGATGTGGAGTATCAGTTATTTCAAGGTCAGAAATTATTTGTCGATGGCGATCACCAAATCCAGCATCAATAATCCACTGGTCATCACCCTCGCCTCGCTTAAGAATTGACCCCTCTAAGAGAAGATTGTGCGCGGGAACATAGACACCCAAACAATTCTTGAGAAGTAAATTGAGCTCCTTCCCGGAAGCCTCAATCTCAAACATCAAACTTTCAAGTGATGGATACGAGCTGGCAACAATGTTCCAAAATTCATCCCACTGGTCGTCGGTCAAAATCGCTCCGCAACCAACGAGGAAGGCGACAAGGCTAACCTCTTCGCCCACTGGTGCTTCAACTATCCCGCAACTCCCCGCCAGATACTCACGGATGTGTTCATCCTTAGCTAAGTCTGGGTGAATAATCGAATACTTGGTAAGTGATTTACCTACAGCTGGAAAGAAGACGAAACCTGGCTTCGCAGCAGCAAAGGTTCCATCAGCACAGAGGACAATCGCAGCATCCCGACATTCTTGTATCGCCATCACGTTTGCGTTTCGATCTATCTCCATTTGAATTCTGATTGCATTTACTGAGTTTTCGACTGTGCCCTGAACTACAAGCAGTTCAAGCCATTTATCAAGCGTCAGTTCTGTAATTTCACTCACGATTTTCACCAGTCTCAATTTCTGTTCTTAACCAATTTGCGAGACGTGCAGATCTATTCTGTGATGAGATACACGACCAATGTGGAAAATTCCGAGGACTTCCCTTCACTTCTGACCACTCACGAGCGAGCGCAGATGCGAATTCTAAATCCATCGCCAATAACTTCGAGGGGTAGCGGCGTAAGTCTGCCGGCAATGTGAATCTCCCGTCTAAATCTGGGATAGTCGCATAAGTGTGAGCTAGCTCTGGAATACGCCTTGCCAGCAGTCGAGCAATGCCTTCAGCTTCGGCTTGACGGGCGGGAACTAAGTCAAATATTTTTCCAAGGTCATCACCAAAAAATTTCACGAGTTCTGGCATCGACTGATGGACTAAATGACTTGCTCGTTCAATGAGATAGTCGTTGAATGGGCCCTCAAACACTGTAGTACGTTCATTATTAGTGTCCCAGGGCGCATTAAGAATTCCAGATAATGAAGTCCAATCCTTTGTCGGAAAATGAAACCAAAATTCGCCACGCCTGTTTAGCAGTAGATCTAGTTTTACAGCCCATGACACTTCAACGTCCAAGTATCTTCCATTTTCCTCATCAATTCGTCGATTTGTTTGGACTCCAGTTTTTCCTATCTCTTCAGGTATTCGCACATTCTCATCTTTGAAAACGACCCAGTCATTCGCCTTAGGATCGCCTTCTTGCATTAAAGAACAAACTCGGATCTGCAATTTATTGTCACCAAATTTTTCAGCGCCACCTCTGATTTGGGGTACCACCGTCATCGACGATTTTATCTCACAGTAAAAACTACGCGGATTGAATTTTTCTACGTCATGAATTTCAAGATCAAGTCTGCAAACATGCCCAGTGAACACCAGAAAACTTGAAGGGAATGTTTCAATCTCTTTCTTTAGATGGTCAAAAGGTGGCTTATCCGTGTAGTACCAGTCTTCCTCAAACGGGAGAAATATGACTGTTGTTGCCCACCCCATCATCTCTTCAAGAATTTGATCCTCTGCTGCTGCAGATTTAGGGTCAATCGATTTTGCGATTGCAAAAATGGAAACCTTTGGCTTATTGACCGTTCCAAATCGAGACTCTGGCAGATCCTTGTGTCCATCATCAACATGTTCTGAAAGGTAGTCAACTACATTTTCGAAGCAATAGAAAAAACTCCCAGATCGACTATATATATATGGCTTTTTTGTAATTGCAAGTACTGATTTAAAACCGTGTCCATACCTGCCGATTTGATTTCCATTAGCTTGTGGCCCATTCTTTGCCGATCCGATCGGATACCGAAGGGCCTTAAATCCTTCCAAAGAAAACGGTGCCCCCTCGTTAGCGCAATACAATCCGTTTTGGCTTAAAACAATCTTTACTCGTCCACCCCCAGTCAATTTCGAGTCCTCAAGTATTGCGTCTGCCGCATTTTGGATCAGTTCAAAAATTTGCCGATGCCTGTAGTCGCCCTGGGCGATCAAGGCCACTATTTTTGCATCAACATCGATCAGATTCGGATCTAAGCGGTACGAACCACGAGTCAGAGGGTTTACTTCATTCAAGATTTTTTGAGGAATTTCACCCGAACTTGTTGCCCATGCACTGAAATTTGTGGCCACTACCATCTCCGTTCACGACTTCAACTCAACTGCCAAAGACTAGTTCGTCTAAGTTGAAGTCTCTACATCGAGGACGGAGACCACATTGGATAATGACCAGACTAAGTTGCTTCATGAAATGGGAATAGACCTTGTGAACCTATGCAAAAAAGTAACGAGGAGTACAGACCACCTCAGTACTGCACTGGCTGAATCAGATGTCATCAGTTCAGCAAAATACGTCACAGATCTCAATGACCTGCTTTCTCAATTGACAGATCAAGTTGGGGGTATTTCATCGGATCTAAAGCAACTCAAAGAAACCGGTTCTGGAATTGATGAATTTCGCGAACGTGTCGCTGAAATTGCCAAGGCAACATTCTCCAAACTGCAGGTTTTTACATGCGAGGGCAACCTAGTTGTCTTTCCGATTGTCATAAAGTTTGAGCACACTAAGGATGACTTACGAACGACAGTAAATGGGGTTGGATTTTCAACTTACTCTCCTCAATTTGTAGTTCAGAAAATTGAAGAGGCATTGAAGACGCCGTTTGATTCCGGAAAATTTCTAAAGAGCTTGCATACTGCTTATAAGACGCTCAGCGCCATTACCAACAGAACAAGTATTCCTCTCGAGGACATCCGGCAAATTCTTTCAGTCACAAGAGAATCGAGTAACAGCTATTCCCGAGAAATGTTCGAGGCTGATTTGCAGCGTTGGAACTCCACCAACTCTAAAGAGATCTCCGGCAAGTCCGCTCGCTTAGAGCATGTGGCGGCTGCTCGCGACGGCTACCCCATAATTTCTTCCACTGGCTCAAGATCGATTCTGTCCAGTATTTCATTTTCTCAAAGCTCGCTGGATTAGTCATGAATCCTTCAGCTGAAGTTTGGTTGCAGAATTTATTGACTCACGATAATTCCCAGGAATTTTTATTAGCTGGAGGGTCACTAATTCGATTCGTGGTGGTGAATGATCAAGCCACCCATGAAGAACTGCATGAACTCGTTCGTGCCAAATTGAAAAACATCAATTTCTCTGTTTTCGGTGTCCCCAGCCATCAAGTGGACCTTCAACATCCACACAGAGTAGTAATTGAGATCGCAAAAAAACTTTCCCTTGAGTACTACTTGAAACAGTTGGCAGTGCGCGTATGGCAAGACTGTGGTTTAGAGAATTCCGAACTTAAAGCAGTAAGAGCGATAGCAAGTCAAAACGAAACACATTCTTACGACCTCGAAGAAAGATACATGAGAAAGTTGCGTGAAAGACTTGGGCTCGGCTTTAGTACTTCGCAGTCAAATGAGAATGCGCCTCATTCAAGACAATTGAGCCGAGATTTCGCCAATGGTCTTCGAATGGTGTGTGGAGAGTTGATGGAAGAAGGAAATTCGCGCTCGTTTAATATCTTCGCCAATTGGCTTCGCGGCGATTCAACCGTGTCCACACGCAAAATGATGCGAATTCAATGGCCAATAAAAAAGGAGAATGCAACTTCTACATTGCGATCATTAATGGCATTGCCGCCGATGGCTAACAAAGGAGGCACTGTTCTGCATCTCGATATTCGCTGGCTTACAGATCCGAAGTCGGTTGCAAACGCCACGGCGCGCTTGAATCCAACTCCAGCAGCAAGAACTGCCGTCTATCAATGGATTAGGGAACTCATTGACCAAACTTCAGAATTCCGTAGCAGCTTAATCATTATCGAAGTAGGGCCGTCGTTTGTGAACACAGATCCCAAAGGAGTCGGTATCGGAACTTACGATGCTCTAAAAAATCGAATTCTTGATGACGCCATATTTTCTGGAGATCCTAATCTTTCCGCTGTTCTCGTTCCTCTCGATCGGAAACAAATAAAGTGACAAATCTTCAAACGCGCCAAATACTTGAATCTCTTCGCACTGGTGTTCCGATCAGAGAAGCTGTCCAACTTGTTGGATCAGGACAACCAGGTCTAGAGGAACGGTTTACAGATCTGCTAGATGATATTCGCGTAGGAAAACCTCGTCCTAATAGTGGATTTGTTTTCTTTGGTGACTTTGGCACTGGGAAATCTCATGCACTGGAGTTTTTCTCCTCGGCAGCTGTTAACAAAAATTTCGTCGTCAGCCGGGCGACTATCAGTAAGAATCTTCAATTGAGTAACCATCGAGCGGTTTTGTCTCAATTAATGAGCCAGATGTCTACTACCGAGCACAGAGAGGAGGCGCTCGCACGAATTTTGGATGATTCAAACTCTAAGGGATTTGATTATTCAGATCTCGTCGCTTGGTGTGAAACCGAAGTTGGAGCTGGTCGCCTATCGTCGATCTACAAAGAAATCGCATCAAAATTACACATGCTGAGGTATGGAACAGAAGAGTTTGACAAGTTAATGTCATACTTTGCAGGGAGTGCGAGCCAAGTTGAAATAAAAAAAGCGGTCGGTGCACCACGAGCTGACGTGCCCACCGCGGAGACCCGAAGTTTGCAGACACTTCAATTTTTGTCTCAGCTATTTTTATACCTTGGGTACAACGGCTGGGTCTTGTTGTTTGATGAATTGGAATTGATTCGCGTCATCGGATCACAAGCAGCGAGAGTAGCGCGTGGTAAATCCTATGCGGCGCTTACCGACTGGTTTGGTCTGGATAACAAGAATTCAGTTAGAAGAATCGCAACTGTAGGTTGCATGACGACCAGTTTTGTTGCCGACATCATTGATGACCAAGGACAAAATAGTTGGAATGACTCTCAGCTCGTTCCAGCGGCATTGGCAGTCTCAAGATCCTCGGAGCTTGTTCACCCCGCGACAACAGCAATGAACTTTCTACGTGATCAAGATTCAGACACATTGCTTCAGTTAAAATGGCCCAACAAATCTGCAAAAGTGAAATTACAAGCTTTAATTAGGGAACTCTACGACGAGGCATACGGAACTACTTCCCCAGACCTAGAACTAGTAGGTGAGGAATACGAATCAATTCGGATCTTTATACGTCGTTGGATAGCAAATTGGGATTTAGTACGACACGGGCGGACAGATTCTGTATCTATTCTCGCCGTCAAACAAAACTTCGACGTCCCCGATGAAGACAGCGATGAATCTGAGGAATGACTTGGACAGGCCTTCGATCAGTCTCACAGCATAAACAACTAGGGTGTAGTTATGGCTAATCCAAAGCACACGATTCATGTAGGTATTGCCGTTGCTGGCGTCTTGGTGGGGGCTGTGTTGTCAGTGTTTACGGGTGATCCGGCTGTGGCGTTGATGTTCTCGGGTGGTGCGATGAGCAGTATCGGGTATTGGCTAGGCGCTTCAGCTCAACGTCGACATGGCTAAACAGTGCAGCGAAGCTAAGCGCACCAACCGTGTGTTGGGGGTGCTGGTTGTACTCCTATCAATAGGTGCAGGTGCAGTGGCTCTGTTTGTAGAGCCATCGACGTTTTCTGATGCAACTGTGGTGTCTGGGAATGATGCAACAACATTGGGTGTGAGACCAGCAGAAGTAGCGCGCAGTAACTTCTCTGCCGGATGGGGTATTGAGCAATACGACTTTCAAATGAATGCCTTGAGCTGTTCAGAATTGAATACTCATATCACCACTGATCTGTGTGCTGTAGCTAAAACAAAACATGGTGACTTCATGTTCTCAGCAACAGAGAGCTACTGGGATGAAACAGACTCAGAAACGACATTAGAAATGTCGTTGTTTGGTTTCCAAGACAACAATGATTGGAAACGAGCCACCGGCTTACTTGATGCACAAATGGTGCGTGACCTTGATGGTGTGCAAGTAAAGATTGATCTGTATCGCACAGAGGTGAATGGTGACGAAGTATTGATTGCACATCGCCACCCAGTCGATGACACCATCAACGGTTACGACGTGAGCGACCAAGTATTCATCATTGCTGCCTCCCCCACTGGCGCACCCACAGTTGTTGCCTGGTATAACGGCCCTGATATCTCCTTTGAAGTAGATGGCAAGAACATCACGTTGCTATATAAGAGGTATGGCGTAGCAACAGAGTCTGGGACATTGCAGCAAGGCTGGAACACTCAAGTGCGCCTATTCCCTTCTGCTCGTGTGCCGTATGGCTGGGATGAGCAGATCACTACCGGGCCAGCATTACGCGATGTGATGGATGCAGTGCCCGTAGTCCTGGTTGATTCCTACACATTCCCCGTGCACTCGCGGCTGAAGGCGCAGAGCTCCACGTCGACATAGACCAAGACAAATTCGAAAACAACTCAGACATTTACTACTAAGGAAGCGTGAAGTTATTGAGGATCGTCGTCCCTTAAAGGAGCCCCTAACTCAATCAATAACTTCCTGACTTGACCCCACCCTGTCTCTGAGTCGCTATGAGTACGAGCCACTGCAACTATGTGATCCAACGCTAAGAACGCGGTCTTTTCTTCTTCACTCTTTACACCCTGATAATTGGAATCTAGAAGAAAGGCAGATCGAGACGAGGCGAGCATTCCAATGAGGTCAAGGAACCGTTCTACGTCTCGAGCTGCTGCACCGATCTCTTCTGCACTCGGTGAGCGGCTGCCAGTAGAAGGACGTACCGGAACAACTTCAAGAACATCAGACCAAAGTTCTGCTTGGAGTGGATCATCGAAGAGTGCGATGGTCGTACCAAGTTTCGCGACCTGACCTTCAGGAAACGCGCCCTTTACTTCATAAACAAGTTCGTGGAAATCTTCGTCGCGCAAACCATAACCGACAAACAACATGTGTCGCGTAAACAACATCGCCTGCACTAGGCCAATCAGTGCTCGGCTTGACCGAAACGAATTCAAATAATGGTCGCGGGTAAAAACAATTGTTGTTGGTTTTGAAACTGTTCCATGTAGTTTCAAAAGCCACCGACCACGTCCGACTGGTTTGTCTGGGATTACTGCGATCTCCCTGCCACCAACTTGGCAAGCCGCTTCGAATAATTCATCAATATTTGTGGTGATGAATTCATTACATGGCAGCGATGAAAGCAGCCCATGCTGCAGTGAATATTTAGATGATCTGAGAAAAGGTTGAAGTTCTACCCCAATTGATTGCTGAGAATTTCTAAATCGTGTTTCCAGCAAAGCGGCTTTGTCACGAGGATCATCGAATTGATTGAGTTCTTCTTTAGTGGTCTCCGGTGACGTCAACTTGCCTGCTTCAACCAAAAGCTCATTCCAACCCAGAAGGCCAGCCCCTTTACTTACCCCAGCACCCAGGAAAACTGAACTGGAGCCCTCACGCAGACGCTCCGCAAGAAACAGTGCGCGCTCATGAATCTGATCCTGGTTATAAACGAATTGCCATTGCGGATCGGTCTTCCAGTCACTGTGGCGATTAAATCGTGTGTGTTGTGCTGCCGAAGCCGCTTTACGCCCCCACGATGTGATTACGACATCCGCTAACAAACTTTGATCATCAAGAGCAGAACTAACAGCTTCGATAATTCCTGATAGCACGTCTCCATGCGTGAAGTGTGCTCCACCGTGTCCTGTGCCGATGTGGTTGATGGAAAAAATTGGGAGCCGTAATTTCTGAGGATTCTCAGACTTCCAACGAGCGGAAGCCAACTGCAGAAAGTCCATTGCACACTTCACATAATGCTCGACGCTTGCGCCAGATCGCCCGACATTTCCAATCCAAATGTCAGCACCGTTGTGCTTAGCCAAAAACCTTGCTAACTCGTCATCCGCCCAACGCCGCTGAGCTTGGCGATCAAAATTCACTTCTTTAATTGTCTTAAGAAATGCATTCGATGGAGAAAAAGACCTGTCTAGCGGTAGATACCAGGCGTCCACCGCTACCGATTGGATATCGCCATCTATGACAAACAGATGCCCGGATTCCTGTACGTGTGATTTGCTCATTGCTCTAAAACTAGTATCTCTTTATGAATCTGAGTTCAGTCACTGACCATCTGGCCGGACCAGCAGCCTTCGTCAGCGTCATATTCGTTCTCGCTCAATTACGGCAAAACGTGAACCAAGAGATTAGGCAACTGATCGCGCAGTACAACATGAGATACCTCGAGGTAGCAGCACGAATTCCCTACGAGATTCTTGTTGAAAACATAGAGTTTGAATCGCTACCGGTTGAAAAACGGGCAGACACCAAAAGAGCTCTCTATGACTATTTTTTGCTATGCGAAGAGCAATTGACTCTCGTCAACGGACGAACCTTTAAAGCACGAAAATTTCTCGGCCCTATGTCCCAGCTTGCAAACTTTGTTCAGATTCGAGATGTCCGAGTATGGGAACAAGCCGAGCGCGAATGGATCGAAGGCATTGCCTACAACTTCAAACGACGTGCGATGAAAGAAGAATTCGAGAAAGTCAGCCGATTGCTTAAACCGAAAGACCCGGAAACGTGTTTCAAGGCAATTCGTGACAATATTTCGTTCGAACTACCTACTGCTCACTGAAAAGTTTTCCGCCGAATTTATCTTTCAGCATGTTGTCCAATTCATTTGCGACAACCATGGTTGAATAGATGAGATTTTGAAGCTCATTCGGATCAAGATCATTCCCGACAATTGAATGGCCAAACAGAATTCTTCCCAGTTTTTCATTGTCGTCGTTCAAAAACATTTTGCAATGTCCAAAGTGGTAATACTGCCCCTCTGTAGCCACCCATTTATAGACGTCTGGGGTAATTGGAACATTAACGACCATTGGAGAGAAGGCATTAATGACAATGTTTGCATCTGGTTTATCGTTCATCGGACGTATGCGGATAAACACAACAGCTGATTCGTGATGCAGGACAAAGTCGCCATCACGATCAATTTCAACTCGACCCATCGTATCCGTGATAATTCGCTGAACTTTTTTTTGAATGTCCTCAATCATGCTCATGTTTTTCTCTCTTTCATTTCTGGCTATATGAAGCCAATTGGTTTTTTCTTGACAACTTCTTCTGGATTTATCTCCGCCACATCTGAATTAATCAAAGTGACCATTTCCCTAGTAGTAGCCAAATCTCCTAGCGCCGCAATCCGCGAGAACTGATTGCGAACGGTTTGCTCATAGACGTTCCGAATGTCTCGAGCATTTGCAAATGTCTTGGACCCGACTACGACAGATGCAACAGAATGAAATTTATCTACACAGGAATCATCCATATGAAACCCATCTTTATCGGCAAAGCGTTTTGCTACTTCTACTAATTCGTTTGCCGAATAATCGGGGAATGTCAGTTGCAGAGGAATTCGAGACTTGAGTCCTTCGTTGCTTGATAGAAAGGTTCTCATCGGCTCGGCATATCCAGCCACGACGACCATTAGTTGATCCCTATTGTCTTCCATCCGCTTCACTAATACATCGACGACTTCTTCTCCGTAACCCTTCTGAGATGAATAACCGTCAACTAATGCGTATGCCTCATCAATAAATAGGACACCACCTAATGCTGAGTCGACAATTTCGTTGGTCTTTTTTTCTGTATGACCCATATATTCCCCGATCAATCCAGATCGGTCGACCTCAACAATTTTGTCAGTCTCTAAAAAGGTCATCTCATGCAACACCTTGGCAAACAGCCGCGCAACGGTAGTTTTGCCAGTACCTGGATTTCCCATGAATGCCATGTGCATTGAATGGTTCGCTGTAGCCAGGCCGCGCGCCTTCCGACGTTGTACGACGGTGAAATAATCAATCCGTTGTCGCAATTCCTTCTTGACTGATTCCAAGCCAATGATGTCCTCGAAGAGTTCATCGAAATTGGTCTTAGAAGTAATGTTGGAAGCTTGTCGGATCTCTGCTAATTCTGCACGAAGAGAGATACGAAGTTCATCAATTATTGCAACTTCAGCTTCAGTGACTTGTTCATCCATCGAAGCAGCAAAAGAAGCAACACCGACCAAGCCAAGCGCGTAGGTCTTGGCTAGTTCACCCGCTTCATCAGAACCAACTCGCCCCAATTGCTGTAAGAGATCTGACCGTGGGTCTCCAGTGGCCGTCGTGGGTAAAGGAATATCCACTGCATCTTTCAGGATTGCAATTTCCTGCTCTGTGTATACCCCAGTAACCATGAGGACCACACGAGAAATATCCGCAGAGACAGTCGCTTCTACTTCGGAATTTTGCAGCTGTAATACGATTGCAATTCTTTTGCACATCTCTACATCAATTGAGATCTTTGACAGATGAACTTCCGGTGGTGAAGATGCCTCAGTGTTGTCAGGGGTTGCATTTTCGGCAGCCAATTCCTGCACCTCTACTTGTTTCGCATTGGCAACAGCATCCAAAGTGAGAAGAGTCTCAACTACGTGCCATGCATCTGCCGGATTACCAATTTGATTGAGTAGTTTCTCCACTTCATCATCTGGCCCAGAAGGTTTTGACGAGTCAGAAGTTATCCCAGCAAGAGCATTCATGATTTTTTCGCTGGAGTCAGGAAAAACCTCATCAAACTTTCGGCTATTCCAATTACGGATACCAGCCAGGAGATGCACCGGAGACACCTTCGTCGATTGAGTTCTCTTCGCCTCTGTCATCGCATAATCGAGAATCGTTTCTGCAAGATTTGAATAGCTCACTCATCCCCCAAATATGCCTGTTCCAATTTCTTCAGACTAGGTCATCTTGAGTTCATGAAATTCACTGGATGGCTTGATTTTAGTTAGAGGATAAACAATGAATTGTGTTACGCAACCATCTAGAAGTCCAACACCGCAACAGGTAGCCAATCATGCAGCGGCATGTAATGTTCCAATTAGCAGGTGCGCGTCAGGGGGTATCAATGTCGAAGGTTATTAACTGCCCATCCACTTATCTGACCGAATCCACACATGTGCTGGGACTTGTTGACGAAACAGGGAAACTAAAATTCTTGCCTTCCCTGCTCCCGATTAATCAATACGGGCTCGATGTTCTGACAGATGCAGACCTGCGAGACAAAGTGCGGCTCACCGGCCCATGTGTTACCAGTTCTTGTGTCAACTGGAAGGGACGATGTGAATTGGGTGACCAACTGGCTGCATACGAGAGATCTGCAGAACCAGATTGTGCAATTCGGGATTCATGTCGATGGAGACGTGAGAACGGGAACAGTGTGTGCGGTATTTGCGTTCAAGTAACGAGAGGAAGGACCTTTGATGACATTCAGTAACTCCAATACACCTGGCGCATTTCGAATATCGAGAGATCAAGTCGGCGAAGGTTACGCGACCTGCCACACATGCAAGGGTCTGTACTTTTACGAGGGCACCGGTTGGGGAATGCAGGGTTTGTTGGGTTTGTTGGGTTCGCAAGTTTCTCGGGGTATCCCACCTTTCATTTCAGCGACTCAACGCTTGGTGGCCGCCAAAGAATCACGAGATAGAGAACTGCTTCAGAACCACCTTCGTTACCAATTTTTCGACCAGACAACACACTGCACTTGCAATCCTGAGAATGATCGCCTTTTTCTGCAAACTCGCATCACGGAGACCCTTGCTAAACTGCAGAAACCGAAAGATATTTCAGCTGACTTAAAGATTCTCGACGATCTATTAAGTCGCGGAGTTCTTACCCACGATCAACACGATGCTGCACGAAGAAAACTCCTGACTTGAGACCAGTTTCAATTTACAAAATCAAGAGATAACTCTTTTCGTTTGACTGTAGGTCTGTACCTATAGGTGTAATTTGCAAACATGAGCAGTAATCCAGATGACTTAGTAATCCCTGCGTGGGTTGATCTATACCACGATTGGCGCGATGAGCAATATTGTGATGTTGTGAGTCCGCGAGAGCGAGCCGAACAAGACAGCATCGACAACACAAGCTGTCATGCATACATCTCAGAGACTGGCGAACTAAAAGTAGTCAGTTTTAGATATCACCTCTTTCATCAAGATATGAATACTGGTGAAGAATTCTTCGAGATTCAAGATATTTGGGAATACGAAGTAAAAGAATCAGAAATTCCAGCACTTCTCAAGCGGCTATGCAATGAGAAGGGAGAAATACTTAGTGTATTGGGAAGCAAATTCCCAGATACTCGCTGGAGTGATCTCCCTTGTGTGCCGCACATTGACGACTACGTACACGGACCAACATTCGGCAAACTTGTCGTCACGATAGATCCCTTCGACGATGAACTTCACTACCACTTACGAGCTGTTTGCGAATGGTCAGAGATGGACTGGTGGTTTGACCCCGCAGTTGTCTACTACCTAGATTTTGAGCAATTCGTATAAGTCTCGAAATTCTGCAATGCGGCGAAATCTCCTCCGCTAACAGAAACACTGAAAACCATTTAAGGCATCGACAAGATCGACTGTTTTGGCTTCTTTCCATGTGTTCATTGTCTGATACTGATGGATTAGTTTGTGGTGATGGAAGGCAACATCTACCGAATCAACCCTGGTGCCGACTTAAGTGGTGCAGACCTAGAGGATGCAGATCTAAGCGACGTTGACTTGGAGCGTGCAAATCTTACAAATGCAAACCTTGCTGGTGCAGTCCTCACCGGCGCGAACCTCACAAATGCCAACTTAACTAACACCTGGATGCGTGGCATTCAACTATCAGATTCGAATCTGGCTGGTGCAGACCTAAGCGGTGCGAACCTCACAAATGCAAATCTGAAAGATGTGAAACTTGTAGGCGCAATAATGATGCAGGCAAAGCTAGTTGGCGCAGACCTGACTCGCGCATGGCTGACCCGAGCCAATCTTGCTGGCGCAGACCTGACTGGGGCAAAGCTGATCGGCACAAACTTGATTGCTGTCCGCCTGATCCATGCAAACTTAGAGCAGGCCTCTTTGATTCAGTCCAACTTGGCGGGCGCAAACCTAAGCGGTGCGAACCTCACAAATGCAAACCTGACAAATGCCAATCTTGCTGGCGCTGACCTAACTGGTGCAAAGCTGATCGGCGCACACATGGTTAATGCCAAACTCAGTCACGCCGATCTAAGCAGAGCAGTCCTCACAAGTGCAAACCTGACAAACGCTGATCTAACTGACGTAAACCTAAGGGACGCAGATCTATCCGGAGCAGTCCTCACAAGTGCAAGATTCGTAAATGCAGACCTTACCGATACTCGTTTTACGGACTCAACAATGCGCAATGCAGCAATGATGTCTTCCCTCTATGACACTCAATTCAAGATATGAGATGTCCTGCATTTGGCGCGCCTGAATGGCAAGAATGTGTGCGGTATTCACACTCAAGTAACACGAGGAAGGACATTCGATGACATTTCGTGAAGAAGATCGATCAATAGGGGCTTTTCGACGGGCGGGGGGAATGTTCGGGACGCCAAGTTCCTATGGTGCATGTCGGATTTGTGGTGGTCTTTTTCAAAAAGAGTTTTACATGACTGGCTTAGGGTCAAGAACCGGGCCTAGTACTCGATATTTAGAAGAACAAAGGGCACTTCGTGAATCATTCAGCCGCACATCAAACCGTTGTACATGCGATCCAGAAGGTGACCGACTATTCCAGCAGAATAAGAGCGACAACACCCCTTCTCCGGCAATCCCGCAGAAATCACCACTGAGTAATTCTCTAGCTGACCTAAAGATTCTGGATGATCTAATGAATCGCGGAGTTCTGACTCGTGATCAATATGAAACCGCAAAGAGAAATCTATTAGGTTCGCACTCCTCAAGTTCCACGGCTACCGAATTGATATGGAGTCGCGTGAAGAAACTATTGGATCAATTTACGAAAGGGTTACGGCGGACATGACAGTTGCTATGACGATAGATAGTTCCTGGTTTCACAAGGCCGCAATTACACAGAGCCCTTGGTAGCGTGACCACATGCCAGTTGTCCCACGGTTCAGAAAAACTAGAACCAACAGCGCAGATCTAGGAATAGTTCTGCCTTGTTCTAGGTATCTAAACGTCTAGGGGAATACAACGATTCCTCTAGTGATAACTGGAGGAATATTGTGAAACCAATCAATGACCCGCAACTGCAGCTCCCGCTATACAGCCCCGATGGCTACAGCGTGCAACTCTCAAACGGCGAGTATGTCCTGCTTGTTCCAGGTGGCGATTACCAAGGATTAATTTTTTCTGAAATGGATTTCACTTCAATAACGATTGGAGCTGATTTTACGGGCGTGACTTTTTCTCATTGTCGTTTCGTGATGACAGATTTGTCTGGAAGCATTCTTTCATCTGCTCATTTTCATGATTGTCATATCTCACAATCAGCCTTGATGTGGACTCAATCATCCGACATTAAGTTTTCAGACACCTTGGTAGAGGACACTCGATTTGCCTTTTCAAATTTGTCCCGTGCGCAGTTTGTTTCAGGGACCACTCTTCACGATTGTAACTTTCGTGATACCAATTTGGAATATGCAAATTTTAATGAAGTCGTCATGACTGATTGCATGTTTCTCAATACGATTGCCCCAGAGATCATCATTCACGATAGTTGTCTTGCACGTGTTGGCATTAAGAAGTCGAACTTTCTTGGTCTGAAAGTCTCAGACTCGCTGGTGGATACTCTGCATATCGATAGTTCAAACCTGTCGGGAAGTTCTTGGTGTTCAGTGACCACTAAGTACGGGTATTGGAGCATGTGGGGAGTCGACTTTACAGCATCAAAGTTTTCACTTTGTGATGCAAAAAGTTCCACCTGGACCTGGAATACATTTTTTGGTGTAGTTATGGAGCGTTGCAACTGGTTTGAAAATTCTGTGAGCGTGTGCAGCTTTGAACAAGCAACCTTCAGCAGTGTTGGTTGGAATAGTACAAAGTTTTATTCGACTAGTTTTACAAATCTCAAAGCTTCCGGGTGCCGGTTTCGATATGCAGATTTTTTGATCTGCACTCTTCAAGACTCAACAATTTCTCATTCAGCGTTTGAATATTGCCAACTCTCGGAATCGCTTGCTCAGAATCTTCAGATAGTAGAACCAACATATTCAATAAACACGAACTGGCATGATGGTTATACACCCGACACCCAGCAAAATTCCACCGACCATCCAACGAACAACTAGATAAGGAACACTCCAATGGCAGAATTCAACATCGGCAACCCCATTCCATGGGAACCATTAGAACCAGGACAATTACCTATTCCCGGGGGCGAAGTTCTCGGGGACATCGAACGAGCGATTCCTTTCCCCTTGCAACCTGATCCAGAGATTCTCGAAGAACTCGAGAAAATCGCTGAGAGTATTTATGGGCGCGGAGGATCAGGTGGAGGCAACCGACCACCGACGAGTCCTTCGAGCGCAGACCCTGGTCCGGCTGAACCAACCGACACACTCGCCTGGTACACGACTTTTCGTTCATCAGGTAAGTGGGGTGTGTTCATCACCCGCCGTGGCCTTCTACGTGTTGCCACTTTTATGGTTCATTGCGGTGTGCAGCCTCGCAAGGCTTACGAGTACGCGCACTACATGTTGCAGAACCATGAAACTGCACATTTCCTCATTGACCGCGCAGTTCTGACCTTAGAACAGAATGCGGCACTAGTTTCTGGTGGTCGACCACCTCAATACTGGATTGACTACCACCGCAGTCATCGTCCGTACAGCGATCTTGAAGAAGCTATTTGCAATGCATACGCCTATCGCATGGCCGAATCCACCGCCAAGCGGTTTCTGCAACGCTTTATGGAACGCCAACCGCACGGATATTCCGATTTTGCTATGGGAATGACTGTCGCGGGACACAATTCGCCGTCTTTCCAACAAACTGAATCTCAATTACTGAGCGATTACCAGGTTGAAAAATACAGTGAGGGCAAGAGACGCGTTATCGGTTTACATTCGCTTATGCAATACACCGATCCGCGTAAAGGCCTGAAGGGAGATTTGTATTTCTCACGCCCTGGATGGTCAGGCAAGGAAACGCTGCCCGTGCGGTTGGTGCCATAGACCCATGCACAACAGTGCGTTGCTGTGGTATGGCGTGGCGTGGCGCGAGCTACGCCCCGCCCATGACAACGGCACAAATGATCGCAAGCCAAAGAAAAATCATCACCGGAAACACAAAACAGACAACGATTGCGACGAGTGTCCAATAAAACCATCTGCCAATCATGTGAATCCTCCCCAGCCACCGTTCGACATAATCACGTTACGCCCCGCCACCCATCATGAAGGCCAGCATGATTCCGATAGTGATCACTGCAACGACTGGAAAGACAATGCACACGATTATGAACATTGTGAACCACCAAAGTTTTCCCATTGCGATCTCCTCGACTCACTTTCCATAGTAAGACAAGGGTGTTGCAGCGATTTTCGAAGGGGTGTGTCAACGTTTCAGTCAATAGACATTGAAGTTTTTGCATGATCAGGTTGTGAAAGCGCCTAATAAGGTTTATAGTAGATAACACCCTATGTATACAAGTACTTCACTTTTCATATCAACTGCTTCCAAATGCACCCCGTTGACAAACACGTCAACGGACAGACGAAATGGATATGGAAATGAAGGAAGAGAACATCGAAGCTAAAGACAAACGCCGCCCTGTATATAAAGATGGGGCCTACGAAATAGAGCTGGCAAATGGGGAAACCATTTCGCTCTCCCCCGGGGCCGACGCCGCCGGAGTTGATTTTACTGGTTGTGATTTCACCATGATGAAGCTGAACCATGCAAATTTCGAGGGCGCCAACTTCTCGAACTGCC
>Ga0214919_10001868_pt1 | contig 33871 bp, 32 predicted proteins | sample LL1503_MetaG_FD_177994 | JGI IMG/M metagenome (GOLD analysis project Ga0214919, IMG submission 177994) | Freshwater microbial communities from Lake Lanier, Atlanta, Georgia, United States - LL-1503 | ecosystem: Environmental > Aquatic > Freshwater > Lake | place: USA: Georgia | collected...
TAAAACCCATTCCTTCTCCATCACTCTGGTTTGAATAGACATGAACCTACCTGACAAACGACTCGACAAAGTGCTGGTGGTCGATGACGATGCGCGCATTCGTGACCTGCTGCGTCGCTACCTCAACCAAGAGGGATTTGATGTCTTGCTGGCCGAGGACAGCCGCGCACTCAACCGCATCTTACAAAGAGAAAGCGTTGACCTGTTGGTGCTCGACTTGATGCTGCCGGGCGAAGATGGCCTGAGCATTTGCCGACGCTTGCGTGCTGCGAACGACCGCACGCCCATCATCATGCTCACGGCCAAAGGCGAAGACGTGGACCGCATCATCGGCTTGGAAGTTGGTGCCGATGACTACTTAGCCAAACCTTTCAATCCCCGCGAGCTGTTGGCCCGCATGAATGCGGTGCTGCGTCGCCGTCCAACGGCCGAAGTCCCAGGGGCGCCTTCTTCAGACAACGAAGTCATTCAATTCAGCGGTTTCAGTTTTGATTTGGGCGCACGCTCATTGCGCAAAAACGACCACGATATACCGCTAACCACAGGCGAATTTGCCATGCTCAAAGCCTTGGTGCGTCATCCCAGACAACCCATGACCCGGGACAAACTGGCCCAATTGGCCAGGGGCCGAGAGTTTGAACCCTTTGACCGCAGTCTGGATGTGCAGGTTTCGCGCTTGCGCAAACTGATTGAGATCGACCCGGCCACCCCAAAGATCATTCAAACCGTTTGGGGAGTAGGCTACGTTTTTATTCCCGAGGGCAATGGCTGATTCCGTTGAATCCAAAACGGGTCTGAGCCTGTTCTGGCGCACCTTTGCATTGCTCTCACTGCTGATTTTTTGCAGTGCCTTGGCTTGGTTGCAACTGCTGCGAACGCAAGAATACGAGCCCCGCATGCTGCGCAATGCGCACCAGATTGCCTCTGTCGTGAACCTCACGCGGACTGCGCTGATGCACACCGATGAGATCGCCCGTGTGTCATTGCTCAAAATGCTCGCTGACGAGGAAGACGTCAGCATCAGCACACGCGAACCCCAAGACAGCTTCGAGCCCTTTGGTCAATCAGAATTGGAAGTGCAAATTGGCAAAGAGCTCATCAAGCGACTCGGTCAGAACACCATCATTGCCAGCAAAGTCAACGGCAACAATGGCTTGTGGGTTGGCTTTCAAATCGAAAAAGACAGTTACTGGTTGCTGATGGACCCTGAGCGCTTGAACTCCGTTAAAAGCAGTACGTGGCTGGTCTGGTTGATCACAGTCACAGGCTTGTCATTGGTGGGCGCCGCCTTGATGGCGCGCTTAATCAATCGACCTTTACGGCAGCTGTCTTTTGCCGCAAGTCGCGTGCGCGATGGCAATTTCATGGCCTCCCCCCTGGACGAACAAGTCACCACCAGCGAAATTCGCGAAGTCAACATCGGCTTTAACCGCATGGCCGAAAGACTGGCCAAAATCGAACAAGAGCGGGCATTGATGCTGGCGGGCATTTCTCACGATTTGCGCACGCCGCTGGCACGTTTACGGCTGGAGACAGAACTGAGTGTCTCCAACGAAGAAGCGCGCAATGACATGGCCGCAGACATCGAGCAGCTCGATGCCATCATCGATAAATTTTTAGACTACGCGCGGCCTGGCAATTTGAAAATAGAGCCTGTGTTGCTCACGCAAATCATCAACGGTTGCATCGCTCCCTTTCTCAAACGTTCCAACTTCGAAGTCAACATCAACGTGGCTTCCGACTTGTTTGTTGAAGCCGAGCATGTGGAATTAAGCCGCGTGCTGTCCAACCTTTTGGAAAATACGCGGCGCTACGGACAGTCGCCCAGTGACGGCATCACCCGCGTGGACCTGGTCGCGCGGGTACATGATGGCTGGGTCTTGTTCAGGGTCAGAGACCATGGACCGGGGGTGCCTGACGATACCTTGAAAAACCTGACCCAACCGTTTTACCGAGGCGACACCGCCCGCACCTCGGCGACAGGTTCTGGCTTGGGACTGGCCATTGTGGAGCGTTCGATGCAGCGCATGGGTGGCACGTTTTCAGTGTTCAACAACGCCGCCGGCGGTTTGATGGCGCTGATGAAATTCAAACAAGCGCGCATCCCCCCTCAAGGCTGATCAAAGCACTCCGGTCTTGCGGGTCAGAAGCGCCACGGCCCTGGCTTCCATGCTTTGGCCCATGCCGACGGGCCCCAGTTTTTCTGCGGTTTTGGCTTTCACATTCACCTGATCAAGCCCAACGCCGAGCGCCTTGGCCACGGAAGTTTGGATGGCCATTCTGTGCGGCGCAAGTTGTGGTGACTGCGCCATCACCGTGCTGTCCACATTCACCAACTCCCAGCCTGCAGCTCGCACACAGCGCATGGCTTCTTGCAAAAGCACCAATGAATCGGCTCCTTTGAACTGCACATCCGTATCCGAAAAATGCTGCCCGATGTCACCCAGTCCGGCGGCGCCTAGCACCGCGTCGGTAATGGCATGCAACAACACGTCGGCATCGGAATGGCCCAGCAGACCCATGTTGTAAGGGATCTCAACACCGCCCAAAATCAGCTTGCGGCCCGGCACCAAGGCGTGGACATCCCAGCCTTCTCCAATGCGAAAATTCTGACCTGTACTCATGCCCTGCTCCTCAAGATGGCTTCGGCCAAAGCAAAATCAGCGGGGTAAGTCACTTTGAAATTCTGAGCCGATCCCGCCACCAAACGAGGTGACAAACCCAGCCGCTCCATGGCACTGGCTTCGTCAGTAATGCCTGTAAACCCAGTGCTCGCGACCTCAGCCAAGGCGGCATGCAAAGCCCCCAGGCGAAACATCTGAGGCGTTTGCGCCAACCATTTGCCAGCACGCGGCACCGTACTGTCCACACGGGCAGGCTCGATGCCAAGTTGCTGTGTTTTGAGGGTATCGGGCAGCGGCAAAGCCAACAACCCGCCCACAGCGTCATCGCTGCAGGCTTGCACCAAGGCCGACACTTCTTCGGGCTGCACCAGGCAACGCGCCGCATCATGCACCAGCACCCAGTCCCCAGCGCCAACATCGGCAGCCAGCATGGCCGACAAACCGTTGAATACGCTCTGCGCCCGACTGGCACCGCCGCAATCCGAACGGCTGAACCGGTCAGGCCACTGCGCCTTGGGCCAGACAAAATCATCACCGGGTGAAACAACGACCCAACCACTGACCAAACCCGGCACACGGGCCAAGGCCTGCACAGTGTGCATCACCATCGGTTGCCCGGCGAGCCGTTGGTATTGCTTGGGCTGCAGAGTGCCCGCACGGCTGCCGTTGCCGGCGCAAGGGATCAAAACGTGAAACTCAGTCATTAGCCCCGATTTTAGAGTGCTCGGTGGACAGCGCTCTAAAATGCGACTTATTCCTAACTTTCCACCCCCCTCCATTTTTGGAGGGGGGTGTTCCTGCTTTGCTTGCGCCATGAATCTCCCCGCTCTCACACTCGGCAAACGTTTCACCCTGCCTCGACCGGTGGGCTCGGCTGATGCCGTCTTTTTGGCCCAATTGGCCTTGCGCGACAAAGCACAAGGTCGGATCACAGCCATCGTCACGGCGGATGCAACAGACGCGCAACGTCTGGTGGATGAAGTACAGTTTTTTGCACCCGCGCTGCGCTTGGCCATCTTTCCCGATTGGGAAACGCTGCCTTACGACACCTTCTCTCCCCACCAGGACTTGATCAGTGAACGACTGGCCACCCTGTGGCGCATCAGCCAGCGCGACAAGGCCCAAGGTGCAGACCTTGTTTTGGTGCCTGCGACCACTGCCTTGTACCGCCTGGCACCACCCGCATTTTTGGCAGGCTATACCTTTGAATTCAAGGTCAAACAGAAATTGGACGAAGCTAAGCTCAAAGCCCAATTGACCTTGGCCGGTTACAGCCATGTGACGCAGGTTGTCAGCCCAGGCGAATACGCGGTGCGCGGTGGCCTTATTGATTTGTTTCCCATGGGCTCGCTGGTACCCTACCGGGTCGACTTGTTTGATGACGAGATCGACAGCATCCGCACCTTTGACCCGGACAGCCAGCGCAGCCTGTACCCCGTGCCTGAAGTACGCTTGCTGCCTGGTCGCGAATTCCCGATGGACGAGGCGGCACGCGCCAAGTTTCGCAGCCGTTGGCGCGAGCTGCTCGAAGGCGACCCCACCAAAAGCCGCATTTACAAAGACATGGGCAACGGCGTGGCCACCGCGGGCATCGAGTACTACCTGCCACTGTTTTTTGAGCAAACCGCCACGGTATTTGACTATCTAGGCAAAGACGCCACCGTAGTTGTGCACGGCGACCTGGAACCTGCCTTTCAACGCTTTTGGCAAGACACCAAAGACCGCTATCGTTTGGTGCAAGGCGACCCGGAGCGCCCGGCACTGCCCCCCGAGGCCTTGTTTTTAAATGCCGAGCAGTTTTACGGCCTGTGCAACCAGTACGCCCAACTCGCACTGCGGCCAGGCACCGACGATGTGACTGATAACGCCCTTGCGCAAGCCCTGCCCGACCTGACCGTGGTACGCGGCGCTGAGGAGCCGCTGTCCCGCTTGCAAGCGCACCTTCGCACCTGTGTCAGCCGCGTCCTTATCTTGGCAGAAAGCAATGGTCGTCGGGAAAGTCTGCTCGATTTTGTGCGCTCCAGCGGGTTGACCCCGCCGGTGTTCGACAGCCTTGAAGATTTTTTGACCAGCAACGAAAAAGTTGGGATGGCCACGTCATCGCTTAACAAAGGTTTTCATTGGATTGAGCACGGCATTGACCTGGTCACCGAGACCGAACTCTTTGCCGCCGGACCCACCACGCGCCGACGTAAAAAACAAGAGCAAGTCAGCGATGTTGAAGCGCTGATCAAAGACCTGAGCGAACTCAATGTGGGCGACCCCGTGGTACACAGCCAGCATGGCATCGGCCGTTATCGTGGCCTGATCAACATGGACTTGGGCGAAAAGAACGAAGACGGCACACCTGCCCTGCAAGAGTTTTTACACCTCGAATATGCCGACCAAGCCACGCTGTACGTGCCAGTGAGCCAATTGCAACTGATTGGCCGCTACACGGGCGTTAGCGCCGATGAAGCACCGCTGCACAGACTGGGCTCGGGCCAGTGGGAAAAAGCCAAACGACGCGCGGCCGAACAGGTGCGCGATTCGGCCGCTGAGCTGCTCAACATCTATGCTCGCCGCGCTGCGCGTGAGGGGCACCCCTTCCGCTACAGCCCGCAAGACTACGAAACCTTTGCCAACGACTTTGGCTTTGAAGAAACGGCCGATCAGAATGCCGCTATCCATGCCGTCATTCAAGACATGATCAGCCCCCGCCCCATGGACCGTCTGGTCTGCGGGGACGTGGGTTTTGGCAAAACCGAAGTGGCCTTGCGTGCCGCCTTTGTGGCTGTCACAGGGGGCAAGCAAGTCGCTATTCTTGCACCCACCACACTGTTGGCCGAACAGCATTACCAAACGTTGCAAGACCGTTTTGCCAAATGGCCGGTCAAAGTGGCCGAGGTCTCGCGGTTTCGCTCTGGCAAAGAAGTGACTGCCGCGCTCAAAGGCATTGCCGACGGCACCGTGGACATTGTGGTGGGCACGCACAAGCTGCTGAGCGAATCCACCAAATTCCATGATCTCGGCCTGCTCATCATTGACGAAGAGCACCGCTTTGGCGTGCGCCACAAAGAGGCCATGAAAGCCCTGCGCGCCGAGGTGGATGTGCTCACGCTCACCGCCACACCCATTCCCCGCACCATGGGCATGGCTTTAGAGGGCCTGCGCGATTTGAGCGTGATTGCCACCGCGCCGCAACGCCGCTTGGCCATCAAGACCTTTTTGCGCAACGAAGGCATCGGCGTCATCCGCGAAGCGGTGCTGCGCGAACTCAAGCGCGGCGGGCAGTGCTACTTCTTGCACAATGAAGTTGACACGATCGAGAATCGCCGCCAAAAACTCGAAGAAATCCTGCCCGAAGCCCGCATTGCCGTGGCCCACGGCCAGATGCCCGAGCGGGAGCTGGAGCGCGTCATGCGCGACTTTGTGGCCCAACGCTACAACATCCTGCTGTGCTCGACCATCATCGAGACGGGCATCGACGTGCCCACAGCGAACACCATTGTGATTTCACGTGCCGACAAGTTTGGCCTGGCGCAGCTGCACCAACTGCGCGGACGCGTTGGCCGCTCACACCACCAAGCCTACGCCTATCTGATGGTGCCCGAAATTCAAGGCCTGACCAAACAAGCCGCTCAGCGGCTCGACGCGATCCAGCAAATGGAAGAACTCGGCAGTGGCTTTTATTTGGCCATGCACGATCTGGAAATTCGCGGCGCGGGCGAAGTGCTGGGCGAAAACCAGAGCGGCAACATGATGGAAGTGGGCTTTCAGCTGTACAACGAAATGCTGTCCGAAGCTGTGCGTTGTCTCAAATTGGGCCAAGAGCCGGATCTTCTCAGTCCCCTGTCGGCGACCACCGACATCAATCTGCACGCCCCCGCGCTGCTGCCGGGCGACTACTGCGGCGACGTGCACCTGCGCCTGAGCTTTTACAAAAAAATGGCTACCGCCAAAACCAGCGACCAGATCGACGCCCTGCTGGAAGAACTGGTCGACCGCTTCGGCAAACTGCCCCCGCAAGCACAAACGCTTGTGGACGTGCACCGCCTGCGGGTGCTGACCCTGCCCTATGGCGTCATCAAGGTCGATGCCTCGCCAAGCCTGATTCAGATCACTTTCAAGCCGAACCCGCCCGTGGACCCCATGGCCATCATCGGCCTGATACAGAAAAACAAACACATCAAACTGGCGGGCAACGACAAACTGCGCATCGAACGCGAACTGCCCGAACCCAAGATGCGCGCGCAGATGGTGCGGGATGTACTCAAGAGTTTGGGGCAGCCCAAAGAACGGGTTAGCTGAACTTGGGTGGCCTCACTCTAACTTGGCCCCAGAAGCCTGCACGGCGTCTTTCCAACGCACGAGTTCAGCGTCAATATGGCGTCCAAAAGCTTCGGGGGTGGTGCCGACCACGTCGTAGCCGTACTCGGTCAATTGCGCGGCCACTTTGGCATCGCGTACGGTTTTATTGAGCGCTTGATTGAGTTTGGCCACCACCTCAGGCGGTGTGCCCGCCGGGGCCAAGATGCCATACCAGCCATTGACCACAAACGAAGGCACCCCGGACTCTTTGACGGTAGGCACATCGGGCAGCAGTGGGGAGCGCTTGTCACCGGTCACCGCAACCGCTTTGAGCTTGCCAGCTTTGACCTGCACCAAAGAGGTGGAGATGCTGTCAAACATCATCGACACCTCGCCCCCCAACATGGCCACCACGGCGGGGCTGCTGCCCTTGTAGGGGATGTGCAGCATCTTGACGCCCGTGGCGGTCTTGAACATTTCACCCGCCAAGTGGCTCGTGTTGCCATTGCCCGCTGACGCAAACGTGAGCTTGTCAGGGTTGGCCCGTCCATAAGAGATGAGTTCAGGCACGGTGTTGAAAGGCGTCGTCAAAGGCCCTGCCAACAGCAAAGGCAAGGTGGCCAACATGGACACCGGCGCAAAGTCTTTGCGGGCATCGTAAGGCAGTTTGGTGTAAAGGCTCGAGTTGATGGCGTGGGCCGCCAAGACCATCAAAATGGTGTATCCATCAGGCTTGGCCCGCGCCAACATGCCCGTGGCAATGGTGCCGCCTGCACCGGCCTTGTAGTCGAGCACCACGGGTTGACCCAGTTCCTTTTGCAGCATGGCCAGCATGGGCCGCGCCAACATGTCGGCGCTGCCCCCCGGTGGGTAAGGAATCAACATCGTGATCGGCTGGCTGGGAAAAGTCTGCGCCTGCGTCAGGGCAGCCGTGCACAGCGCCAAGGCCCCCAGGATAAAGCGCCAAGGCTTGAACAGCAAGGCTTGCGTCAGGCGGTATGTCCGCGTTGTGGGGTTCATGGCTTGGCTCCTTTTTCCACATCATAGACCCTGACATCGCCTAAACTACAGACCAGTGTGACAGGGGTGCGCCCTGATTGGACGGGCTCTTCACATTCTTTACCTACCTGAATTTTTTCATGACAGCTACAGAACACTCGCCTGGCCTCAGGGTCCAGGGCATTACCGCACCGCTGAAGCTCCGCGACTTCAAACTCATTGCGTTTGACATGGACTCCACGTTGATCAGCATCGAGTGCATCGACGAGATCGCCGATGCCGTGGGCCGCAAAGCCCAAGTGGCCGCCATCACTGAAGCCGCCATGCGCGGCGAGATCACTGACTTTCGCGAAAGCCTGCGCCGCCGCCTGGCGCTGCTGCAAGGCGTCACATTGGCCGACATGGAACGCGTCTACACAGAGCGCCTGCAGATCAACCCCGGCGCGGCCGAGTTGATCGCCGCCTGCCAAAAGGCGGGTCTGAAAGTGCTACTCGTGTCTGGCGGCTTCACCTTTTTTGCCAACCGCGTCAAAGCGCGCTTGAACATTGACTTTGCAAAGTCCAACCAACTGGAAGTCGCAGCGGGTGCGCTGACTGGCCAACTGGTCATGCAAAGCTGGGGCGACATTTGCGATGGCGAAGAAAAACGACGCACGGTGCTGGAAGTGGCCAGCCTACTGGGCATTGACGCCCGAGAATGCATTGCCATGGGCGACGGCGCCAACGACTTGCCGATGATGGATGCGGTTGGTTTGTCGGTGGCTTACCAAGCCAAGCCCAAGGTACGCGAGCAAGCCATGGTCGCCATCAACGAAGGCGGGCTGGACCGGCTGCTGGAAGTCGTCAGGCCCTGATCGCATCGCTTGCAGGCAAGCTCCTACAAGAAGACGCAGCATGTAGGAGCCAGCCCGCTGGCGATTGGCCCCTTCCTCTTCATATCTCATCGCTTGCAGGCAAGCTCCTACCAAAAATCAACGGCGCAGGGGCTTGAGCAAATCACTCAGACCATTGTGATCGATCTCTTGCATCAACTGCAGCAAGCGCCCCACCTCCCCTTTCGGGAAACCTTCACGCGCAAACCAATTGAGGTAATTGCCGGGCAAATCGGCCAGCAGTACGCCTTTGTGTTTGCCAAACGGCATCGGCATGGTCACCAGTTTCAGCAGGTCTTCAGACTTCATACCTTGGTCAGACTCGGGGCTGCGCCGCTCAGCCAGTCGCGCACGATGGCGTGAAAAGCCTCGGGCCGAGAAATCATCACCCAATGGCCGCAGGGCAAGCCTTGCACCGCGTTGCCTGGCGTGGCGGCGATCTTTTCCAGCCAGCGGGCGGAGTGGAACATGAAGGGTTTGCGCTCGCCATAGACAAACAGCAAGGGCATTGGCAAGTTGACTGGCAGCGCCCCCTTGAAGCCCCCTGCCGCACCGAACCACTGCATGGCATAGGGGTAGTTCATCTTGTGGGTGATGCTGGACGGGTCGGTCGGGCAGCGCAACCAACGTGCCATGGCGCGTGTCATGCGAGTGCCCAGGGGGCCACCCAGCTTCCACGCCAGGGCCAGCCAGACCTGGTAGCCCATGACGGACAGTTTTTCTTTTGCACCCCAGCTGCATTGCAAAGCGGATGAGTTGTGGTCACCCACGTCCACAGCAACCACGCGGCTCACGCGTTCGGGATGGCGCAGGGCGAATTCGTAACCAAAGAGGCAGCCCCAGTCGTGCAGCATCAAGGTCACGGCTCGGTTGGGACTGATGCGGTCCACAATCTGGCGCAGCAACAGACACATGTCATCCAAGCGGGTGGCCGCGGGGCCCGTCTGAAAGCCGGGTAGCGTTAGGCGGGCGCAGGTAGCGCGGTCCTGCAAGGCGGCCACGGTCCTGTCCCACAAGGCCCGGGTATCGGGCCAGCCGTGAAGCATGAGAATTACCTCATCCCCCTGTCCTTGCAGCCAGACTTCGGTGCCGTTGACGGTGATGCAGCGTTCTTCGTTCATGACATGTTGCTGTGTAAGAGCCTGTCTGCAGGCGGTATTGTAGGAGCCTGCCTGCAGGCGATTTGTGATTAGGCAAAAGTCCATCGCGAGCAGGCTCGCTCCTACAAAGAGATCACAAGGCTTTGGCCAAACGAGCGATACCATCCAAGATTTTGTCTTCTGCGGCGGTGGCAAAGCTCAGGCGGAAGGTGGCGTGATCGGGATTGGCACAGAAGAACGGCGAGCCGGGCACAAAGGCCACGCCATTGTCGATGGCGCGTTTGGCAAACACATTGCCATCAGCTAATTGGCCACGCGAACCTGTCAAACGCGCCCAAACAAAGAGCCCGCCTTCTGGTTGCACAAACTCGACCGCATCACCCAGTTGTTTGCGCAAGGCCTCGCCCATGGTGTGGGCCCGCTTGGCGTAGACACTGCGCACGTTGTCCAGCGTGGCGGGCATGCGGCCCGCCTTGAGGTAGTGCGCCGCAGTGGCTTGGGCAAAGGTGCTGGTGTGGGCATCGCTAAATTGTTTGCACATCGTGGCGCGGGAGAGTAATTCTTCGGGTGCCACCATCCAGCCCACACGCAGGCCAGGTGAGAGCACCTTGGACAAAGAGCCGCAATACACCAGCAACTCGCGGCTGCCCGGCACCTTGCTGCTCAAAGCCAGCAAGCTGGGGGGTGGAAGCTCGCCGAAGTACAGGTCGCCATAAGGGTCATCTTCGACAATCAAAGTCTGGTGTTTGACGGCCATCTGCAGCACCTGAAGGCGTCGCTCAGCACTGAGCAAAGCCCCGCTGGGGTTGCCAAAGGTAGGGATCAGGTAGACAAATTTGGGTTTGTGCTCTGCGATCAGTTTTTCTAATTCGTCGGTTTTGACGCCATGGCCGTCGACCGGGGCGCTGATGAGCTCGGCCCCATAAAGACGAAAGCATTGAATGGTAGCCAAAAAGGTTGGACCTTCGACGATCACCTTGTCGCCGGGACTGATCATGGTCTTGCCTATCAAATCCAGGGCTTGCTGGCTGCCGGTGGTCACGATCAAATCCTCGGGGCTGACGCTTTGGGCACCCTTTTGCGCCATAAAGTGAGCCAGTTGCTCGCGCAGGGGACCAAAGCCCTCTGTGGCACCGTATTGCAAGGCCGCACCGGGGTCTTGCGTCAGGGCGGCGTTGCTGGCTTCACGGATGCCCTCCACGTCAAACATGGCGCTGTCAGGAAAGCCGCCAGCAAAGCTGATGATGCCGGGCTTGCCCAGGAGCTTGAAAAGCTCACGAATGGCAGAGGTTTCAACATTATTCAGTCGTTCAGCGAAATGAAGGGGAGACTTTGTGGACATGGTGTATCTTTCTGATTGTCTTGACCGCCATTTTGCCAACTTCCGAAAGTGACATGAAACCCGCTCAAATCGAATCTTTTTTTGCCACCCTGCAAGCGGCCAATCCCAAGCCCGAGACAGAGCTGGAATTCAGCAGCGATTTTGAGTTGCTGGCAGCGGTGCTGCTGTCTGCGCAGGCCACCGATGTGGGTGTGAACAAGGCCACACGCCAGCTTTTTCCGGTCGCGCGTACGCCAAAAAAAATGCTGGCACTTGGCCTTGAAAGGCTGGAGAGCTACATCCAGACCATTGGCCTTTACAAAAGCAAAGCCCGTCATCTAATGGCCACCTGCAGCATATTGGTCGAGCAGCATGGCGGCAAAGTCCCCAGAACCCGCGAAGCACTTGAAGCCCTGCCCGGTGTGGGCCGCAAAACGGCCAATGTGGTGCTCAACGTGGCCTTTGGTGAGCCGACGATGGCGGTGGATACCCACATCTTTCGGCTGGGTAACCGCACCGGTCTGGCCAAAGGCAAGACACCATTGGCGGTAGAAATGAAATTAGTCAAACGCATTCCAGCCCATTACATGGTGCACGCACATCACTGGCTGATTCTGCATGGGCGCTACATCTGCCAGGCGCGCAAGCCGCTGTGCTACCAGTGCGGGGTGTCGGCCTTTTGCAGCTACAAACCCAAAACCCATGCGCCCGAAGAGGGCACAAAGTAAAACTCAGTCACACTCAATAACGCTCGGTGCGGCCGCCTAAGGACTGCAAGACACCCAGCCAGAGAGCCGCTCTTTCCGCATAAGGCTCTGGGTCTTGTGCCCCACTGGCTTGGGCGTAGACCGCGGTTTGCACCATCACAATCCCCGTGGCAGGTTGAACAAACACGGATTGACCGTGCACCCCTTGAAAAGCAAAACTGCGCTCCTTGAGAGGATGCAACCAAAACTGGTAGCCGTAGCCGAAATACGGCGTGGCTTTGTAAGGGGCGAATGCGACGGGTTGCTTGGCGATGTCGGTCGCTTCGCGCAGATATTCGGCTGAAATGATTTGCTTGCCGCCGGCTTTGCCTTCATTGGCCATCAACAGGCCCAAACGACCCCAGTCGCGCAAAGTTGCGTTAAAGCAAAAATAAGCGCCCGCTTGACGGTCCCGGCCATGGCACCAAAAAGCATCCGCCTCTGCACCCAAGGGCTTCCACAACCACTCTGTTGTCAAATAGGCCATGCTGCGCCCGGTGGCACCGGTCAACACTCGGCCAAGCACTTCGGTCTCCGCGCTGGCGTAAACGAACTTCGCGCCCGATGGGCTGTGCCGCTCAGAGAAGCTGCGCAACAAACTGACAACCGAAGGATTGCCGGTGGCAAAACTGTAAGACAACTTGGACACATCGTCTTGCCCGTCATAGCGCTCGGTGAAGCTAATCCCCGAACTCATGCGCAAGAGATGTCGGATGGGCGTGGCACCGTAGGCGCTGCCCTCCAGGTCTTTGGCATATTGACCTGCAGGGTCATCCAAAGATGCGATCACGCCCTTTTCAAGCGCCACACCGATCAACATGGACGTGACGCTTTTGGCCATCGAAAAAGACAAGAACCGCGCATCTTCGGTGCGACCATATCGGTAGCGCTCGGTCACGATTTCGCCATTTTTAAGAATCAATAAGCCTGTGATACGGCGCCGCTCCAGGTACTCGTCAATCGAGTAACCGAGGTTGCGATAGCGGTATTTGATGTCTGGTGGATTCGCGGCCTTGGACAGTGGACTCAAGGTGTCGCCTCGTTGGACAAATTGGCCCAATAACCCGGGTACTTTGTCCAATGCAGACCAAGCGCCGACCCGGTTTTCCATGGCCGACCAGCGAGGTCCGATAGGGTAACCCGCCTGCTTACCCAAAAGGGCTTCGTCGGGTTCGGCCCAACTCCAAGGACTGCCCCCTGCCAAGCCCATGACGAAGCTTACTTTGAGCAGACAACTGAGGTGTGTTTTGAATTTCATTTTGTCAGATACTAGGCAATACAATCCATTGTCCCTGAAAAGGCACAATGCGTATGCGTCGTTCAAAAACAGCTTCAATGGCCTGATGGGTGACAGCGTCCATGGCGGCGCCGTGGTGGATCACTTGTCCTTCGCGCATGACGACAATATCGTCCGCATGCAGAGCTATGCCGATTTCGTGCAGCACGCTCACCACGGTGGTGCCCACCGAACGAAGGCACTGCATTTGCTCAAGCCAGTCCCCTTGGTGCGGTGGGTCCAAATGGGCCAAAGGTTCGTCCATCAGATCGAAGTCGGACGCGCTGCCAACTTCGTCTTCATGGTCCGTGCTTAGCACACGACAAGTCAAATTTTGCTCGAAAGCGTGCGATTGATTGACATTTCCGGTGTAGGCATGGTCATGCTCGACGGTATCCTGCGCTGTGGCCGCAATCGCAACACGCCCCCGGCCACAGAAATTCCAGACGTCCTCAGCGCTCACTGACTGCCGTGCCAACCCACCCCAGCGTAAGCGCGGGTCGGGCTTTAAAGGCCAAGCGTTACACCCTGTGAGCCGGCTCAAGGAGACTGCGCAAAAAACCGGCCTCAAAGTGCTGCTCGATGAAATCGGCCAAGCCATCAAACACCGTCTCCAACGTAGGCACCTGGGCACCAAACAGGGCCTGCAGCACGGCAGGGCTTTCAAACATGCCATGCAAGTAAGTGCCCATCACCTGACCCCCACCGTTTTGCCAAGCCAGACCGGGGATCACTTCGTGCAGCTCCGCGCCGCCTGCCAGCATCGCGCTGTGGCCCTGGGTCTGACCGTGGTGAATTTCGTAGCCTGCCAAGTGCACACCGCTCAAGGCAGACCAGGGACCGCTCACGGGGCCAAACTGCGCGGCTGTTTTGGTGACGGTTTTGTCTGGCGCAAATTGTGTGACCAGCGGCAGCAAGCCCAGGCCAGGCGCATTCCCGTCGATGCCATGGGTGTCAATCAGCGCTTCGCCCAGCATTTGCAAGCCGCCACAAATTCCCAGCACCGCTCCACCCTGCGCGGCATGGCGCGCCACGGCCGCGTCCAGTCCCTGCTGGCGCAACCAGGCCAGGTCGGCGCTGGTGTTCTTACTGCCGGGCAGGATAATCCAGTCTGCAGCCTGCATGCCCGCCAGATCGACAGGATGGCGTGCCCACATCAGCCGCACACCGGGTACGTTGTGCAGGGGCTGAAATTCATCGAGGTTGCTGATGCGCGGGTAAGCGATCACGGCCAGGGTTTGGCTCACCGCACCGGTGACGCTGACCCGGGAACGGTCGTTAAAAATACCGTCTTCTTCAGGCAAGCCGTGTTGCCACCACATGGGCATCACCGCCACAGTAGGCACGCCGGTCAAGTTTTGCAGCATCTGCGGACCAGGCGCCAACAGGGTGGCGTCGCCACGAAATTTATTCAGCACAAAACCTTGAAAGCGCTGCTGGTCCTCAGGCGTCAGCAAAGCCCAGGTGCCGTACAAATGAGCGAACGCCCCGCCCTTGTCGATGTCGGTCACCAACAAGCACTGCGCATTGGCATGCCGCGCCACGCGCAGGTTGACGATGTCGCTGTTCATTAAATTGATCTCAGCGGGCGAGCCCGCGCCTTCAATCACCACCACGTCGTTTTCAGCGATCAGTTCGTCCAGGGCGGCGGCAATGTGCGGCCAGACCTTCTCGCTGCGATCGCGCCAAGGGGTCTCACTCAAACTGGTACTGACCTGACCGAGCAATACAACCTGGCTGCGTGTGTCCGACTCGGGTTTGAGCAACAAGGGGTTCATGCGCACATCGGGCTCGGCCCGAGCCGCAAGGGCCTGAAAGTATTGAGCGCTGCCAATCTCGCCACATTCTTTCACTGCGGGGAGCCTGGGGGCAACAACCCTCGCGTTGTTGCTCATGTTCTGCGCTTTAAACGGCGCCACCTTCAGGCCCTGACGCGCGTAATGACGGCACAGCGCTGTGGTCAGCCAGCTCTTGCCGGCCCCGCTGGAGGTACCCAGCACCATGATGCATCGTGCGGTCATGTCATCCAGACTTAGGCAGCGCCACCCATTGCCCGGCCAGCGGATGGATGGCGATACGCTGATCAAATACCGACTCAATGGCGCGCTGTGTGGTTTCTTCCGCGCAAGCGCCATGGTGAACAATCTGCCCGGCCTGCATCACCACCAAGTCGTCGGCATGCAGCGCCATGCCAATTTCGTGCAGCACGCTGACCACCGTCGTGCCTTGGGCCAGCAGGCAATGAACTTGTTCCAGCCAGTCCACTTGGTGCGGCGGGTCCAGATTGGCCAAGGGTTCGTCCATCAACATGATGCGCGCGTTCACTGCCAAGGCGCGCGCCAACAAAACGCGCTGACGCTCGCCGCCAGACAACTGCCCCAGCGGGCGTTCACGCCAATCCCAAGCTTGCGTGGCCTTGAGTGCGGCCTCGACCATGGCGTGATCTTGCGCCGAGGGCGCGGCAAGCCAGTCCTGGTGGGGCAAGCGGCCGAGCATGGCCACGTCCCACACACGCAAATCGTCAGACGCCGACTCGCCCTGCCCCAGCCATGAAAGCTGCCGGGCGCGCTCGCGCCGATCGATGGCCGCCAAAGCTTGGCCCAGCCAATGCACCTGGCCTGAAATCTGTTGCGATGGCAGCAGCAAGCCCGCCAAGGCCTTGAGCAAGGTGGACTTGCCAGCGCCGTTAGGCCCCACGATGCAGGTCCAACGACCGGCAGGTATCGACAGGTCGATGCCATGCAAAACTTCTTGCTCACCCAGGCGCACACGCAGTGCTTGGACTTGCAATGCGGCCGTCATGCGCGGGCCCCGGTGGAGGTCATGCGCGACATGCGCCAGAGCAAATAGCCGCCGCCCAATATGGCGGTGAGCACACCCACGGGCATTTCTTGCGGCGCAATCAAACCCCGCGCCAGAAGGTCGGCCAACAACAGCAACAACCCGCCGGCCAGCGCTGACAACAGCACCGACCAGCCATGGGTGGCGCGCACCATGGCACGCACCAGGTGCGGCGCGGCCAAGCCGACGAAGGCAATCAAACCCATTTGCGCCACGGCCGTGCCTGTGGCCAAAGCCATCACACCCACCAGCAGCATGCGCGCAGGCGCCAAGGGCACGCCCAGACTGAGTGCGGTGTTTTCTCCCAAGGTCAAGGCGTCCAACACGCGGGCCATAGTCAAAGCCAATGCCACACACACCACCCACCCGGCGCAAAGCAGCATGCAAGCGGTCCAGCCGATAAAGCCGGTCGAGCCCAACATGAAACCCTGCATGCCTTGCCACACCTCAGGCCGCCACAAGTTCAAAAATGAGGTCACGGCGCCCAGCACCACGCCCACAATCACGCCCGCCAGCAGCAAGCGCAAGGTGTGTTGCACGCCACGCGCCAAGACCAAGGTCAGCAACACGGCCAACACCGCGCCTACGAAAGCCGCACCCGTGAGCCCCAAGCGCACCCACCAGCCACTGGCCAAGGTACTGCCGCCGAATAAACTCAGATAAATGGCCACGCCCAAGGACGCACCCGAGGCACTGCCCAGCAAATACGGGTCCGCCAGCGGGTTGCGAAACAAGCCCTGTGCCAAAGCCCCGGCCAAGCCCAACAAGGCCCCACCTGCCCAAGCGCCGAGCGAACGCGGCAGCCGAATGTCCCACACAATTTGCCACGATACCGGATCGTGCAGGGCTTGCCACCAAGGCTCCCAGCCGGTGCTGCCCATGGCGCTGCCCAAAGCCACGCCCACTGAGCCGAGGAGCGCCAGCAGCAAACTGAGCACCCAAGGCTTTAAGGGCTTCGTCATGGCTTGCTGCCTTGGCTGCGCGCAATGCATTGCGCCATCAAACGCGCGCCCTCGGCCATGCGAGGGCCGGCACGCACCAGCGTGTCGGATTCGTCGGTGTTGAAGACGCACACTTGGTCGGACTGAATCACTTTGAGCTGTGACCAGCCAGGGCGCTGCTGCATGCTCGCTCGGCTGCTGTCGCCCGCCATGATGATGTCGGGCTGCGCGCGCACGACAAATTCAGGATTGATTTTGGGGAACGGCCCCATGTTTCCCGGCAAGATGTTGCGCAAGCCCATCATCATGAGGGTCTCGCCAATGAAAGACGACTCGCTGGCGCCGTAAGGTGCGGGGCTGACTTCGACATAGACCTTTTGGCCCTTGGCTTGCGGAGGCAGCGACTGCGCCGCAGCCAGAACGCCGGCATTGATCTCGCGCCATAAACGCTCGCTCTCCGAGGCCGGCACGCCCAAGACCTGCGCCAAGGTATTCAACACCCTTTGCAAGTCGGCATGGGTTCGAGGTTCTAGCGCCAGCACCGTGATGCCCAAGGCTTGCAAGCGCTCCGCACCGCGCGCGGAAGTGGCCATCAGCACCAGATCGGGTCGTTGCGCCACCACAAGCTCAATGTTCGGGTCCAATCCACCGCCCAAGCGGGGCAGTTGCCTTACGGAGGCAGGCCAATTGGAGTAACGGTCCAACCCCACCAGTTTGCGACACTGTCCGAGTGCGCACACGGTTTCGGTGAGCGAGGGCAACAAACTCACGATGCGCGCAGGCGCTTGGCTGAAGCTGACTTCTTGCTGGCGATCGTCACGCACAGTGACGGCTTGTGCCAGGCCCGTGCACAGCACAAAAAAAACCCCAGCCAAGCCGCTCAACTTAAGCATATTCAGCTTCCCACTGCGCCATGATGCGGTGCAATTGGGCCACACCATCGGTCAACGCAGCCGGGCCGGGTTGCAAAATATCAGCCGATTTGATTTCAAATATCTGCCCTGTGCGCACAGCCGGAACGTTTTGCCAACCGGGGCGAGACGCCACGGTGTCCGGGCGAAACTTCTTGCCGCACCAAGAGCCAATGATGATGTCCGGCGCACGGTCCACAATCGTTTGCCCTTCAGCAATGATGCGGTCCTTGCCCATGGGCATCACGGCCAGCTCCGGAAAAATATCGTTGCCACCGGCAATGCCCATCAACTCCGACACCCAGCGAATTCCGCTGATGTGCGGCTTATCCCATTCTTCAAAAAATACCTTGGGACGGCGCTTGAAACTCGCTGATTGCTGCGCAATGGCTTCCAGCTCAGCTCGCCAGGTCTGCAGCAGCGCCAGGCCTTCTTCGGCCTGGCCCACCATGGCGGCGACCTGGTAAAGCATGGCAAAAATCTCGTCCACACTGCGCTGATTGAAAATCGTCACCTGCACGCCTGCGCGAATCAACAAGGCCGCAATATCAGCCTGTAGATCAGAAAAACCGAACACACAGTCAGGCTGCAAGGCCAAGATTTTGTCGATCTTGGCCGTCAAAAACGCACTCACCTTGGGCTTTTCCAAACGCGCACGGCGCGGGCGCACCGTATAGCCTGAAATACCCACAATGCGCTGCTCTTGGCCCAGCAGGTAAAGCCACTCGGTCGCCTCTTCGGTGAGGCAAACGATGCGTTGGGGGCCAAGGGCAAGCGGGGTCATCACCTGGGACTGTATTGCAAAGTCGCAAACAAACCGCGACCCGGGGTGTTGTAACCGGAGGCCAGCTGGTACGACTTGTCAAATGCGTTTTCGAGCCGCAAGCGGGCCGTCCAGCGCTCATCTATCTTTCGACTCGCGTAGAAAGACCAAACAGCATATCCCCCCAACAGGGTGGACGAGTAAGGGCTGTCTTTGCGTTCACCCGATGCATACAATTTGGCACCAATATCGTAGCCCGCCAGAGGGCGAGAGATATCGAAAGAACCGTATGTCTTGGCTCTGCGGGCCTGTGGCATGCCCAAAGTCACGTTTCGCGGATCTTGATTGACCATAGACACTTTGATGTTGTTGCCCATCCACTGCGATCGCAATGAAGCTTCTAGACCTTTGTTATCGGTTTGGCCAATGTTCACTGCACGGTAATTTTTGTCGTAATCGATCGCATCACGGGTATCTGTCTGGAAATACACCAAACGGGCCAGTGCGTCGCCTGCAACATAGCTAACACCCACTTCTTTGGATGCGTAATTTTCGGATTTAACCTGCGTATTAGTGGAAACTTCATAAGCTGTCGGCGCACGGAATCCGGTAGAGACAGTGGCCGTCAATCGCCAAGATGGAGTCAATGCATAACCCAGACCCAGCAAACCAGAATTGATGTTTTGAACGCTGCCGACCGTGCCATAGTCGTCCGTTCGACTTAACTGAATTTGATCGCGCCGGGCGTTGGCCTGGAAGGTCCAGCGGTCCATTTTTTCTGTCAAACCTGCGAAATAGCCCATGCCTTCGCGGCGCATGCCATAACCATAACTGCCACTGGCGCTGTAATGGTCAATGGATTTGTCGATGCCAAAAATAAAACTGGACTGCGTCCGCGCTTGGACAGTATTGAACCATCTCAGCGCATCTTGGGTCCCCTTCAACGTTCCATCGTTGAGCAAGATGCCGTTTTTTGTGTTTTCGTAACCCAAGGAGGAGTGTGCAAAATCCAGCGCAGACACCCAGTGATCCGTGATGGCCTTGCGCGCGTAGAAGGCGGCTTGATCGTTGTGGCTCTTCAACACGTTGATGTCGCTGGGTTTGTCGCCCGAAAACGATGACCCGCTGTCAAAGTCAGCCTTGGCGCGCGTCGATTGCAGACGTAAACCCATGTTGAAATCGGCATTCACTTTTTTGTCTAACTTAGCAGAAACGTATTCCTTGCTGTAACCGTCGTTGTCGGGGTTGACACGTGCATTCATCAAGGGATTCATGGCAGAAAAACCATCACTGCCCGAGCGACCACCTTGAACATTAAAGCTCAGGTCATTGACAGTGCCACCCATGCCCGCGTGGATACCGTAGGTATTGCGCGACCCCAGGGTGACAGAGCCGTAGGCGGCGGGTTCCCCCTTGCCTTGACGCGTCCAAACACTGATCACACCGCCTACAGCGGCATCGCCGTACAAGGCACTGGCGTTGCCACGCAAAATTTCAATGCGCTCAATTTGCGCCAAAGGCATGTCGGTGACTTGCAATGCACCGATACCATCCACTTGAGAACGTACGCCATCAATCAGCAGCACCACGTTGATACTGTTTTGCCCTCTTAAGAAAAACGAGGTGGTGCTGCCTGGCCCCCCATTACGTCCAAACTCAAACCCAGCCTCCCCTTGCAACAGATCAGCCAAGCTGGGAGCTTGCGATTTTTCAATGTCTTGCCGCGTGATCACGGACACCGAACTCAACACCTCCGACAAGGGTTGCTCTATACGCGTTGCCGATACGACCACGGGATTGAGTTCAAGTGAATGGGCATGGCCGACAAGCAGTGACAAGGCAAGAAAAGACAGCGCAGGTACAAAGCCGCGCGAACGAATCCAACGATTTTTCATAAAAAACCAACAAGTTGTGTGTCCTCACCGCCTTCCCCGACAGTGCTTGGACGTTCAGGCGGCGCGTTTTCAGGCGCACCGCCACCTTGTTGGCCGGTATCCGGGCTGGGCGGAGACGACCTCTGCCGCCTTCCCAGTCGCTTGTTCAAGGCGACCAGTGGCATGTTGACAGAGACAGAACTGTGAAGTTCGTCCGCTTGACCGTTGCGGGGGCAGCGCAGGTGGGGCCTTGTCGAGCGAGCGACGCGACCTTCCTGCTTCCCGTTGAACTGCGGCATGTGAACCACACCGCGAGCACCAACATCTGAATTGTAAGTATGAATCTGTCTTCAACCCTACAATATGGGTATTCACTTTTTGTCGGCTATGACAAACAACCAAACCATCGACCTGATTGCCGAACGTGTTGAGCACTTGTTGCTTCGACACGAAGAACTCGCACGCACCAACGATTTGCTAAGGCAGCAGGTCTCGGCCTTAGCCCAAGAACGCGATTTACTCAAGTCCCGACTGGCTGCTGCCCGCGCCCGGGTGGATGGCTTGATCGATCGTCTACCTGCCACCCCTTCCTCGGACACTGCACCATGAGTACAAAACAACTTGAAGTCCAAATCATGGGGCAAAGCTACCTGTTGGGCTGCCCTGAGGGCGGAGAGCCGAAGTTGCTGGCAGCGGTGGGCAAGGTCGATCAGGCCATGTGCAAAATACGTGATGCCGGCAAAATCAAGGCGCGGGACAAAATTGCTGTGCTGGCCGCATTGAATTTGGCTTTTGATGCCAATGAGGCACTAGCGGTTGCACCCACCACAGCAATGACCACCCTCACGCCCAGCGAGAACCCTTTGTCAGATGCGCAATCGGTTCATTTAAGCCAATTGCTCAAGCGCTTGGACCAAGCGCTGAGTCTTGATGGGCAACTTATTTAACACGCATCGTTAACCCACATTGACCTACAATTGGGTTGTCTGCAGTGCATGCTGGATCTTATATTTCCTTGAACCAATGCTCCACGAGCTCGGGCTTGGTACATTGACTGGTGAGCGTGATCATCTCGCGTCAGATGAACCCAACGTCAGTCTGCCCTCGCCCACCTGAACCCCGGTTCAGGATGAGGGTCCGGTGGCATTGCAGACACCTTTTTCACACCATTTTGAATTCACTGGGGAACAACTGCATGAGGTGGCTGCGCTATTCTCACCAAGGCCATATTGGCTTGGGTCAATTGGTGGGTGAAACCATCCTTGTTTATGAAGGCCACCTGTTTGAAGACCCCCAAGCCACGGGCGACACCTTGAGTGTGTCGGAGGTCGAGATTTTGGCGCCTTGCAAGCCTTCCAAAGTTTTAGCACTTTGGAATAATTTCAAAACTGCTGCAGAAAAGAACGGCTGGAGTACGCCCGCCGAGCCGCTCTACTTTCTCAAATCACCCAACTCCTATTCTCATCATCTTCAAAATGTCATTCGGCCACGCGAAGATGTAGGAAGAGTTATTTACGAAGCGGAACTCGGCATTGTGATCGGGCAACGCGGCCGCGACATTCCAATCGATGAAGCCGACGGCTATATCTTTGGCTTCACATGTGTCAACGATGTTACCGCCGTTGAATTACTGCGTTCAGACGCCAGCTTTGAGCAATGGACACGGGCCAAAAACTTTGATGGTTTTACCCCTTTTGGACCTTGCATTGAAACAGAATTTGATTGCAAAAATGCTTTTGTCACGGCCAAAATCAATGGGCGAGAGCGACAGAATTATGCGGTCAGTGACATGTTTTTTTCACCCCAAGAATTGGTTGCTAAATTGTCCAGAGGCATGACTTTGGAGCCGGGTGATATTATTTCTTGCGGCACCTCCTTAGGGGCGATGCCTTGGCAAAATGATGCTATTGTCGAGGTGTTTATCGAAGGCATTGGCACCCTCATCAATACGATGAAAGATTCGACATGAGCCTGAACATTGCGATTGTGGGCGCTGGCGCGATTGGGGGTTACCTCGGCGTCAAGTTGGCTTTGTCGGGCAACAACGTTACTTTCATTGCGCGCGGCGAAAATCTGAAAACCATTCAAGCCAATGGCATGACTCTCACGATGGAAGACGGCACATCGCTGCACGCCCCTGAAGTTAAAGCGTGCGCCATCGACCAAGCCACGCCGCACGACTACGTGTTCTTAACCATGAAGTCGCATCAAGTCAGCTCTGTTGCTGCAGAAATTGGCCGACTCTGCCACGAAAACACCGCGGTGGTCACGCTGCAAAACGGTATGCCTTGGTGGTATTTTTACAATCTGGTCGGCGAGTACCAAGACCGTCAACTGAGTTCCATTGATCCTGGTGGCGCGCAGTGGCAGCACATTGGCCCTCAGCGGGTCATTGGTGCGGTGGTCTACCCCGCTGCCGAATTGATTGCCCCTGGCGTTGTCAAACTCATTGAGGGCAACCGCTTTACCTTGGGCGAGCCCAGTGGCGAAAAATCAGAGCGCGTCACAGCCTTGGCGCAAGCCATGATTGCGGCCGGATTCAAGACCCCGGTGTCTACTGACATTCGCAGCGAATTGTGGGTCAAGCTTTGGGGCAACCTCACTTTCAACCCCGTGTCAGCGTTAACGCATGCAACTCTGGAAGATATTTGTAATTTTGATCTCACCCGCAATTTGGCGGCTCGCATGATGGCGGAAGCGCAAACTGTGGGCGAAAAACTGGGCGTTCAATTCAAGATCAGCATCGACAAACGTATCGCAGGAGCGCAAGCTGTAGGGGCCCACAAAACTTCCATGTTGCAAGACATAGAACACGGCAAAGCTTTGGAATTAGAAGCGCTATTAGGCAGTGTGATTGAGTTAGGCAAAATTTGCAAAATGCCCACACCCACACTCGACTCGGTTTACGCCATGACGCGTTTGCTAGAGCAGAGTGTGTTGAAAAAGGGCAAGGGGCTTAGCCTCGACTGAATTTTTTCAACAGGCCAAACACCGGCCACAAAAGCATGATGAGCGCCAAGCCGGTAATCGAACCCGCCAAGGGCGTGACGACAAAAATTTCCAAACTGCCCTTAGACATGAGCATCGACTGTCTAAAGCTGCTTTCAGCCATGTCTCCCAGCACCAAGGCCAAGACCAGAGGTGCCATAGGATATTTGAGCTTTTTGAAGGCATAGCCCATCAAGCCAAAAACCAACATCAAAACGACATCCAGCATGCTGTTGTGAACCGTGTAGGCACCCACGGCACAAATCACCACAATGACGGGCGCAATGATTGAGAACGGTATTCTCAAGATGGCGGCCCACCAAGGCACAGTGGTCAAAACCACAATCAAGCCCACAATGTTGCCCAAATACATCGAGGCAATCAGGCCCCAGACAAAGTCTTTTTGCTCGGTGAACAACAAGGGACCCGGTTGCAGGCCCCATATCAAAAGCCCACCCAGTAACACGGCCGCTGTAGGAGAGCCAGGAATACCCAGCGTCAACATAGGCAACAAGGCGCTGGTGCCGGCAGCATGGGCGGCTGTTTCTGGTGCAATCACCCCCTCAAGGGCGCCTTTGCCAAAGTTTTCAGGATGCTTGGAGATGCGCTTGGCCGTGCCATAACTCATGAACGAAGCCGGTGTGGCACCGCCTGGGGTAATGCCCATCCAGCAACCAATCAAACAAGCGCGCAACGAGGTGGCCCAGTATTTGGGCAACTCTTTCCAAGTGTCGAGCACGTCTCTTAGACTAATGCGCCCCTTCTGTCCTTTGAAGGCAAGGCCCTCTTCCATGGTGAGCAATATTTCGCCAATACCAAAAAGACCAATCACTGCAACCAAAAAATCAAAGCCTTTCAGCAAACTTTCTTGGCCATAGGTCATGCGCAATGTGCCGGTCACGCTGTCCAAGCCCACGGCAGCCAAAGCAAAACCGAGCATCATGGCCATCAAAGTTTTGACAGGCGGTTCTTTGCTCATCCCAATAAAGCTTGCAAAGGTGAGCAATTGAACCGCAAAGAACTCAGGTGGCCCGAAATTAAGCGCAAATTTAGCCACCACTGGCGCCAAAAATGTCACCATCAGCACGGCCACCAAGGCGCCCACAAATGAGGACGTGAAAGCTGCGGTTAAGGCCTGTGCGGCCTTGCCATTTTGCGCCATGGGGTAGCCATCAAACGTGGTTGCCACTGACCAAGGCTCGCCAGGAATATTGAACAAAATGGAAGTAATGGCACCGCCAAACAATGCACCCCAATAGATGCAAGACAGCATGATGATGGCAGACGTAGGAGACATACCAAAGGTGAGTGGCAGCAGAATAGCCACACCATTGGCACCGCCCAAACCGGGCAGCACACCAATCAAAACGCCCAAAAAAATACCAATCAACATGAAGCCAATGTTGGGCAGTGTCAGCGCAACTGCAAAGCCGTGAAACAGGTTGTTCAGTTCATCCATGATCAATAGCCCAACCAATTTTCAATGAAGCCTCTTGGCAACGGCAACTTGAACCAAACTTCAAACAAGGCAAACAAGGCCGCACTGATACCAAAGCCGGCTGTGATTGATTTGAAATAACTGTATTTGCCTTGCCAGACCATGAAGGCTGCTACGAAAATAATGGAAGAGAGGTAAATTCCCAACACAAAGATGGCGGCCGTGAAAACCGCTGTGGGTATGAGCATGAGCAGCATTAAATTGAACTCATGCTTTTCAGCAAACACTTCTGTGCCGTCTTCTTGCTTCCAAGTGAGCAAGGTTTGCAAAATAACCCAAGCTGAGCCGCCCAGCATCAAGCAACCAATGTAGAAAGGAAAGTAGCCTGGCTCTGGGCCATCACTGCCCCATGCGTTGCCAACACGAATGCTGTCCGTAATGACTAACAAGCTCACACCCACAAAGCATGCAGCCACCAACAACTCCATCCACCGCATTTGCAGGTGTTCACCTGATTTCATGATGAGGTCCTTCAGAATTCTTATTTGGCCAAGAAGCCGGCTTCACGCATGAGACGGAAATGCTCCACCTCGGCTTTCAGCAACCAATCTTGAAATTCCTGACCCTTCATGAAAGTGTCTTTGAAAGCACCCGTCTCCATGAATTCTTTCCACTCAGGGAGTTGGCGAACTTTTTGGAAAACATCGTTGTAATAAGCAACTTGTACTGGCGTAGATTTGGGCGCCATGAAAATGCCGCGCAACATCATGTACTCCACATCGAGTCCTTGGGATTTGCAAGTAGGAATGTCTTTCCAAGATTGTGTGGCGGTGATTTTTTTAGGGTACGGCATGACTTGTGCGTCAAACACACACAAAGCTCTCAAGGTGCCACCCTTCCAATGGGCCACAGCTTCAATGGGATTGTTCACCGTGGTGTCAACGTGCTTGCCCACCAGTTGAACCGCCACATCTCCACCGCCTTTGAAAGGGATGTAAATCATTTTTCTGTCTGTGGCTTTTTCAATGGCCACCGTGATGATCTGGTCCTCTTGTTTAGAGCCAGTTCCGCCCATTTTGTATTTGCCAGATTCACCTTGCTTCATGGCCTTGGTGAAGTCGGCTACCGTTTTGTAGGGCGAGTCGGCATTGACCCAGAGCACGAACTCATCCAGCGCCAGCATGGACACGGGCGTCAGATCTTTCCAATTGAAGGGGACTCCCGTAGCAAGTGGCGTTGTGAACAAGTTAGAAAGTGTGATGATAATTTTGTGACCATCGGGACGCGATCCTTTGGCGTCTAAAAATCCTTCTGCCCCTGCACCACCCGCTTTGTTCACCACCACCAAGGGTTGTGACATGAGTTTGTGCTTGGTAATCACACCCTGAAGAAAACGCGCCATTTGATCAGCGCCACCGCCAGTGCCTGCTGGCACAATGAACTCAACACTTTTGGTGGGCTCCCAATTCGTCTGAGCGAAAGCGTTTACGAACAAGGAGCTGCTGGCGAGCAAGACAGCTGTTTTGAGGGTTATCCAACAACGATCATTCACATTCAACTCCTTGGTATTTATTAAAACCTAAGGGGATCGTAATATACTTGACACAATATTGTCGAGCATTAATTTCAAAAAAATACTTCATTTATCACATCAAAAAATGAAAACTCTGATCGAACTTCTGTCGACTGGAAATGACCAGTCTGCTTGTTTAACTGCAGCCCACAGCGCGCCTCTGACCTATTCAGCTTTACGACAACTGAGCCGGTACGTCCAATCAACATTCAACAAATTTGGAATCGGTCGACACGATCGCGTGGCCTTGGTTTTGCCCAATGGTGCGGAAATGGCAGCCAGTTTTGTGACTGTGGCTTGCTGCTCTACGTCAGCACCTTTGAATCCCGGCTACCGTGCGGATGAGTTCGAGTTTTACTTGAACGACTTGAACGCCAAAGCCTTGGTCGTCGAAAAAGGCTCTAGCAGCCCTGCTGTCGCTGTTGCGGCAAAAATGGGTATCGCAATCATTGAGCTGCTGCCCACGCCCGCAATGGGTGCTGGTTCTTTCACGCTCAACATGGACAGTCTGAAACCCCAAGCAGCCAAGAACCCAGGTCACGCCCAACCTGACGATGTCGCCTTGGTACTTCACACTTCTGGCACCACCTCACGCCCCAAAATTGTTCCCCTCACACATCTAAATGTGAGTGCATCAGCACAAAACATCGCACACAGCACACGTTTTAGCAATCAAGATCGGGGGCTGAATGTGATGCCACTGTTTCACATTCACGGCCTGATCGCTGGCATCCTTGCACCGCTGTCTCAAGGGGGTGAAGTCTATTGCACCAGCGGCTTCAATGCTTTGAAGTTCTTCAGCCAAATGGATGAAGTCAAGCCCACTTGGTATACCGCCGTGCCGACCATGCATCAAGCTATTTTGTCCAGGTCAGCCAACAACAAAGCTGTGATCGACAGGGTTCCGCTTCGTTTCATTCGTTCGTCTTCGTCCTCATTACCACCCCAGGTTTTGGCTGAGCTGGAAGCCACTTTCAAAGCACCCGTCATTGAAGCCTATGGCATGACCGAAGCAGCGCATCAAATGGCTTGCAACCCTCTGCCTCCTGGCCAAAGAAAACCCGGCACAGTCGGCTTGGCCGCAGGACCTGAGATGGCCATCATGAATTCTGAGGGTGACTTACTGCCGACAGGGCACACCGGAGAAATTGTGATTCGCGGCAGTAATGTGACGCCGGGCTACGAGAACAACGACAAAGCCAACGCAGAAGCGTTCACCCATGGGTGGTTCAGAACGGGTGACCAAGGTGTCATGGATGAACAAGGTTATGTCAGCATCACGGGAAGGCTCAAAGAAATCATCAACCGTGGTGGAGAAAAAATCAGCCCTCGTGAGGTCGATGAAGTCTTGATGGACCATCCTGCTGTCGCGCAGGTCGTATGTTTTGGCATTCCGCATGATAAATTGGGCGAGGAAGTGGGCGCCGCAGTGGTTCTGCGGGAGGGCATGACGGCGACTGAAAAAGAACTTCGCGAATACACGGCCACACGCTTGGCCGACTTCAAAGTTCCTCGTAAAGTTTTACTGATGGACGATATTCCCAAGGGTGCAACAGGCAAATTGCAACGCATTGGAATGGCACAAAAGCTCGGACTGGCTTAGGTCCATGGAAGCTCAAATCTTTTTAGAACTGGGCCTGACGGGCTCAGTAGTTGGCTTCATGGCCGGCTTGTTGGGTTTGGGCGGCGGCTTGATGATGGTTCCCGTGTTGAGTTTTTTGTTGAGCAACATGGGCGTTACCGAAGACCTGTCCATCAAAATGGCCATCGTCACGTCCATGTCAACCATTTTGTTCACTTCCATTTCCAGCGTGCGAACGCACAACAAGCTCGGCGCAGTGCGTTGGGACTTGGTGAAAGGTTTGGCACCCGGCATTGTCATCGGCAGCGCCTTGGCCAGCCTGTGGATTTTTGTGGAGATCAAGGGCGCTACTTTGGCCATTTTGTTCGGCCTGTTTGTTTCTTACTCCTCGTTTCAAATGTTCATGGACAAGAAACCAAAACCTTCTCGGCAAATGCCGGGCTTTGCAGGTCAATTGGGCATGGGCGGATTCATTGGTGTGCTGTCTGGTTTGGTGGGGGCTGGCGGTGCTTTCGTCAGTGTGCCCTTAATGCTGTGGTGCAACGTAGCCATTCATAACGCCATTGGCACCAGTGCGGCTTTGGGTTTTCCCATTGCACTGGCCAATGTCGCCGGCTTTGTCATCAGTGGACTGAAGCTGGACAATCTGCCGCCAGGCGCCTTTGGCTATATCTGGGTGCCTGGCATGTTGGTCATTGCCTGCTTCAGCGTTGTGACGGCGCCTTTTGGTGCCCGCGCTGCACACCGACTCCCTGTGAAAAAACTGAAACAGGTGTTTTCCTTCTTGTTGGTGTTTCTTGCCGCCTACATGTTCAACAAAGGGATGGGCATGGTTTGAGAAGCGGCCCCGGTTGTTTGAACACTGTGTTGGTTTTGCGCTGAGCACAGTCAGCGTGCCGTCTTAACTTAGACGATGCCTTCGCCGCGCAACCTGGCGATGTCTGCGTCGCCCTTGCCCAAGGCGCGCAACACTTCATCGGTGTGCTGCCCCAGGGTGGGCGGCGCGAGTTTGTGCTCGATGGGTGTGCCAGAAAAGCGCATGGGACTGGCCACCAAGGGCATCTTGCCGGCGACCGGATGGTCGAGTTCGATTTTGATTTTGCGTGCTTTGACCTGGTCTTCTTCGAACACTTGCGCAATGTTATTGATGGGCCCATTGGGCACCCCGGCCGCTTCAAGTGCTTCAACCCAGTCTTTGGTTTTGCGTGTAGAGAAAATCGCTTGCAACAAGCGGGTGATTTCGACGCGGTTTTCGACGCGTTTGCCGTTGCTTGAAAAGCGCGCATCCTCGGCCAGTTCATTGCAACCCGCCACGGCACAAAATTTACGGAACAAATTGTCATTCCCGCACGCGAGGATCACGTTGCCATCGGCGGTTTTGAAAGGCTGATAGGGTACGATGTTCGGATGCAGATTGCCAATGCGCGAGGGCGGTTTTCCCGTGGCAAAGTAATTGCTGTTCTGGTAACTCATCAAGGCGATTTGTGAATCCAGCAGCGCCAGATCAAGGTGCTGACCTTTGCCCGTTTCTGCGCGGTTGGCAATGGCGGCGCAAATGGCGATCGACGCATACATGCCCGTGATGATATCGGCCACGGGTACACCTGCGCGCTGCGGTCCGCCGCCAGGGGCTTCATCGGGTTCGCCAGTAACGCTCATCATGCCGCCCATGCCTTGGATCATGAAATCGTAGCCCGGGTGTTCACGGTAGGGGCCGGTTTGGCCAAAGCCTGTTACAGAGCAGTAGATCAAGCGCGGGTTGATTTTTGCAAGATCTTCATAACCCAGGCCGTAGCGCGCGAGATCTCCGAATTTGTAATTCTCGATCAATACATCCGCGCGTTCAGCCAGTTCGCGAACAATAGCCTGCCCCTGGGGGTCTGAGATGTTCAGGGTGATGGACTTTTTACCGCGGTTGGCAGAGGTGTAGTAGGCTGACTCACGCGTGTCCCGACCTTCGGCGTCCTTGATCCAGGGCGGGCCAAAAGCACGGGAATCATCGCCGATCTTGGGCCGCTCTACCTTGATCACCTCGGCGCCAAGGTCGGCTAAATTCTGCCCAGCCCAAGGGCCGGCCAGCACGCGGGAAAGATCGAGAACACGAATGTGTGAAAGGGGTCCAGCCATGTGAAAAATCCTTTAAATAATCTGCGCGGCAGATCAATCCAATTTAGCGCCCGAAGCCTTGACAACCTGCGCCCATTTACGCAATTCAGTTTTGATGAAGGCGTCAAACTGCGCACCTGTCAAATTCGGAAACTCTGCACCTTGATTGGCCCAAACTGCTTTGGCTTCATCTGTTTGACAGGCTTTGCGCATTTCGTCCACTGCATGCGTTTGCGCCTCAACGGGCGTGCCCTTGGGCGCCCACAGGCCATACCAAGTGGTGACGGTGTAGTCGGGCAAACCCAACTCAGCGGAGCAGGGTACATCTGGAAAGGCAGGGCTTCGCTTGGCACCAGAGACCATCAGCGCTTTGATACGCCCCCCTTTGATGTGAGCAGCCGAAGAGCCCAAGCCATCGAACATCATGTCCACATTGCCCGCAATCAAGTCCTGCAAAGCGGGACCTGCACCGCGGTAAGGAATGTGGGTGATGAAAGTCTGCGTCTGCAGTTTGAAAAGCTCTCCCGCTAAGTGGTGCGAAGTGCCGCCACCGGCTGATCCGTAGTTCAACTTACCGGGGTTTTTCTTCACAAATTCGATGAATTCTTTGAAATTTGCAACAGGCACTTTTTTGGGATTGACAACCAACACCTGCGGCACACTGGCCAGCAGAATCAGCGGGACCAAGTCACGCTCTAACTCATAGTCCAGCTTGGCATACATGTAGGGTGCAATCGTGTGGTGCACCGCCCCCATGAACAAGGTGTAGCCGTCAGGCACCGCCTTGGCGGCAATACCAGCACCCAAGGTGCCTCCTGCGCCACCCCGGTTGTCGATGATCAATTGCTTGCCCGTGAGTCTGGAGAATTGGGCTGACATGGGCCGCGCAAATGCATCTGTGCCGCCCCCAGCCGGAAAAGGCACGATCAAGGTCACTGGCTTGGTCGGCCATGCAGATTGGGCCCAAGCGGGCAAGGCTGCGCCCACCGCAGAAGCCGCAGCGAACTTGATCGCCGAACGTCGATCGGTCGTGGAATTGAAATTTTTCATTGCATTAGTCTCCTCTTTTGACATTGTGATTGCTCACTGGTTTGTAGTTGAAATTAAAAATACAGGCTCTCAACATCACCCGAAACAGGGATCTTGCCGGCTGCCAACATCTTGCGGTGACTGTCAATCTTGCGCAAGTCGTACAGGTAGTTGACCATCAGACCAAACGATTGCTTCACACCTTTGGCAGACAGGTCAGCGGCCCAATGGATGAGCTCGACCCTTGCGCCGTTGCCTAAATGAAAACGTGCCACTGGATCAGCAAGCCGCCCCTCTGTGATCTCTTTCCCGAGATAGTATGCGGCACAACCGAGCAGCCATTGCCGCAGGGCAGAACGCTCCGGCAAAGTGGTGATTTGATCAAGCGCCGACATGACGTGCTCGACCGAAGCAGGCTCAAATCCAACCGCACGGCCCAATTGAGCGCGCAATTTATCGGGTGTCTCATTGAACATTCGCGCAGCATTTCGGCCCATCCATTGGCGAAATCCCGGCATGGGTGACAAGGTCGCAAAGGTTTTAAGCTTGGGAAAATCAGTCCGCAGTGTTTCAACCACCCGCTTGATCAAAGAGTCGCCAAAACTGACGCCCTTGAGTCCGGTTTGGGTGTTGCTGATGGAGTAAAAAATGGCGGTCTTTGATTTGCTTAAATCCACCGCTTCAGCGGACTCGTCCAACAAGGGGCTGATGCTGGAGGCGATTTCATCCATGAAAGCAACCTCCACAAAAATCAGCGGTTCATCCGGCAGTCGGGGGTGAAAAAAACCATAACACCGCCGGTCCGAGTCAAGCCGGTTCTTGACGTCCCCCCAGCTTTTGATGTCGTGCACGGCTTCGTATTTGATGAGCTTTTCCACCAAGCTGGCCGGCGAATCCCAACTGATACGGCGCAACTCCAAAAAGGCCACATCGAACCAAGTGGTGAACAAATTTTCAAGCTCGGCCTCCAAAGCCAAAATCCGTTTATTGCCCTTGAGGGCAGGCAACAACTCGGCGCGCAAATCCACCAAAAAACGCATACCTTCCGGGAACACGGCAAAGCGTTGCAACAACCGGGTTCGCGGCGATACCAAAGCTTTGCGCATCCGTATTTCAGCCACACCTTCGTCTGGCGTGCCTATAGAGGCTTCATATTGTTCGCGGGCCGCTTTGACTTTGGTCGCATCGGGTGCAAATTGCTCACTCATCAACAGCCAGCAGTCCTGGCGTTGCAAAGGCGTTGCCTTGCTGTACCACTGTGCCACGCCCTTGGCGCGTCGACCGCCTTCGACCTCACTCACCCCAGGGTCCACAATCGCTTGCAACTCGGTCAAAGTACGGCGCAGCACCCGGGGCGACAAGGCTTCTTCTTTCTGGCGCAGTTTGGCGTTCAACCTTTCTTTGGATGAGCGCCCATGCTGTCCTGCATCTTCAGCCTCGACTGAGGGTGTCTTGGATTTGGCCTCAGCGGCAACTTTGGCGGCTGATTTATCGCCCTTTGCAGCGGGCAACCATCCGGCTACTTTGCGGCCGAACCATTCTGAGGTGTTCATGTCATCTGGACCTTGGGGGGATTTAAGGGGTTCACGTCAAGCTTCATCAAGCTTGACAAACGGGAGGATTGACTTTGCATCAGACTGCGCAAGGCTTCACGCTGACGGGTCAGGTGAATGCGCATGGCCTCTTCGGCCGCAAGGGCATTGCGATCTTTCAGAGCTGAAAAAATAGCCAAGTGTTCGCTCAAAGATTGCGCCAAACGGCCCGGGGCATTGAGTTGCTTCAATCGAGCCAACTTGAGTATTTTGCGCAAATCCCCAATCGCCATGGCCAGCCACTTGTTGCCCGCCATGGCAATGATCGACTCGTGAATGGTGTAGTTGGTGGCGTAGTAGTCTGGAATACGCCCCGCCTGCGCATGCGCTTGCAACTGATCATGCAAAGTAGCCAAGGCCATTAAATCTGAATCCGAAGCATGGCAAGCCGCTTCGTGCGCACATCGCCCTTCCAGCAAGGCAATCACTGGGAAAATTTCATCCAAATCTTGCTCGGTCACCTCATTGACAAAGCAACCTCGGCGCGGCTCATGGCGCACCAAGCCTTCGGCGCTGAGCACTTTGAGGGCTTCTCGCATCGGGGTTCGCGAAATGTCCCAGGTTTCACACAGCAGAACCTCGTCCACCCACTGACCCGGTGTCAAGTCACCTGAAAAAATCAGCCCGCGCAAGCGCTCAGCGACCTCGTCATGCAGTGAGTTGTGAGAGCGTGGCATCTGAAGTGAGATCGTTATTTTCCGTAATTACACGTAATTATGATCAAATTACAAAGCATTGCGAAGCGTATTTGTGAAGGATGAGCAGGAAATACACAGGGGTTTCCCCTCGGAACACAAAAACACACTTTTACAGCCTGCAGCCTTGGCCAATACGATCGCAGCCTTAACTTCGGGTCTAATCACCTCATCGGAGTTCTTCGCGGCCTGCGTGACGCCGCAAAAGGCGTCACGGTGCAAGACGTTGCCGCCCATTGGGGATTTTGGCACTTGGGCCAGTTTGCCCAGGATTACAAGCGACTGTTCGGCGAGTTGCCCTCCACCACAT
>Ga0214919_10001869_pt1 | contig 33866 bp, 31 predicted proteins | sample LL1503_MetaG_FD_177994 | JGI IMG/M metagenome (GOLD analysis project Ga0214919, IMG submission 177994) | Freshwater microbial communities from Lake Lanier, Atlanta, Georgia, United States - LL-1503 | ecosystem: Environmental > Aquatic > Freshwater > Lake | place: USA: Georgia | collected...
CGATTTCTGCAGCCGCGTCGACCCGTCGCTGGTCAACAAGACGGCCGTCGAAAGCCTCGCCAAGGCGGGAGCCCTCGACTCGCTCGGCGGCCACCGCGGCGCGATCATGGCCGGGATCGAGCGGGCGCTGGCCGCCGGTGCCTCACGGCTGGCCGACCGCAAGAGCGGTCAGAAGAACCTTTTCGATGCCCTCGACGAATCGCCGCAGGTCGCGGCCGCTCCACCCCCGGCGGCCCTCCCAGACGTGCCAGTGCTCACGGACCTGGAGATGCGGTCGGCCGAGAAAGAGGTTCTCGGCTACTACGTGCACAGCCATCCGCTTGGCGAATACAAGGACATCCTCTCGGCCGTCTGCACGCACGGCACCGGCGATCTCGGTGAAGCGAAGCCGAAAAGCGACGTCGTGATCGGCGGCCTGGTCGGCGCACTCAAGCTCTCGAACGTGAAGCAGCCCCGACCGGGCTCCACGCACACACGGTATGGCATGTTCGACCTGGAGGACATGGACGGACTCGTCCGCACGATCTGTTGGCCGGAAGACTACGCCCGGCTCGGCGAGTTCCTCCAGCCCGACGCCGTGGTCGTGGTGTCTGGCTCGATCGACCGGCGTGCGGGCAGCGAGGAGACGAACCTGATCGTCAACGATCTCGTGCCGATCGCCGAACTCTGGGGAAAGCCAGCCCGCAGCGTGACGCTCAAGCTGATCGAGACGCAGCACGGCACCGAAACACTCGATCAGCTGGCGGCCGTCGTGCGCCGCCATCCCGGGCAGGTACCGCTGCGGCTCGTGCTGGAATTGGCCGACGGCCGCCGCGTGTTGATGGAGGCTGACCGTGACAAGGTGGCCTGGACACAGGCGTTGCATCGGGAGATCGTCGATCTCCTTGGGCCGGACTGCCTGCGGGCTCCGATCACGCTGGCCGGCAAGAAACGCGACTCCGAGACGGCCCGCCGCGGCCCGCCGGGACGTTCACCTGCGGGAGTAGGGTAAACTCTGCGGGCTGGTGAAAATGAGTCGAGCGATGGGAGAGCGCCCGCCGGCGTGAAAAACTCCAATCTGTTCGCATGCAGAAACCGAACTTTCTCAGAGAGACTGCCTCGGTTCACTCCACTTTTTCCAAGGCGATTCAATGGCTGGAACACTCTCCGTGCTCGCTCGATTCGCTCTGGCGCGGTGGTCCCTGTGGCTTCGCCCGGCGGCTTATGCCCTCCTCGTCATGCTGCTGGCGATGCCGTGCGGCCCGGCCAACGGGCAAGGCATGGGTGGTGGTGGCGGCGGCATGGGTGGTGGCGGCGGCATGGGTGGTGGCGGCGGTACGGGCGGCGGTGGTGGTGGCGCCGGCGGCCGTGGCGGCGGCATGACGGCCGCCGGCATCGTCATCGATGCCAATGGCGTGCTGCGGACGCAGACGGTGGCGGGTGCCGGGCTGTCGGCCGAGCGGCTGAAGGCTGCCGTGGCCAGCCTGCCCGCCGACCTGCAGACGAAGTCGCCGATGCGGAAGGTGGCGCTCTCTCGTCTCGAAGCGGAAGTGGCCAAGGCCGCCGCGACCGGCCGGGGGATTCCCGACGAACTCGCGAAACTCGCCGGCCTGACCCGCGTGCAGTATGTGTTCATCTACCCGGCCGAAGGTTCCAGCCAGGACGCCGTTCCTGGCGAGGTGGTGATCGCCGGTCCCGCCGAGCCGTGGGTGACCGATGCCACGGGCCGCGTCGTGGGCACCGTTTCAGGCAGTCCGACCGTTCTGCTGGAAGACCTGGCGACGGCGATCCGGGCATTTCCGCCGGGCCAGCCGACCGACCACACCATCGGCTGTTCGATCGATCCAACGCAGGAAGGCCTCGCGACGATGCAGGCGTATTTGCGGAAGCTCGGCCGCGTAAACCCCAAGGCCAGTGCCGCCGACATTGTGAACGGCATGCGGGAGTCGCTCGGACCGCAGCAGATTCGCATCGATGGCGTCTCGCCGGCGAGCCACTTCGCACAGGTGATGGTGGAGGCCGACTACCGGATGAAGCTCATCGGCATCGGTTTGGAACGGCCACCGGTGAAGATGAACAGCTGGATCGAACTGACCAGCGCTGGCGGCGTGGCGGCGAACGCCCTGCAACGCTGGTATTTCATGCCCGACTACCAGTGCATCCGGACCAGCGAGGACGATCTGGCCATCGAGTTGGTGGGCCGGGGAGTGAAACTGGTGGGGGCAGACGAGGCGGTGTTGCCTGACGGCCGCCGCATGACCGCGGACCGTGCCGACCGAGCCAGCAAGACCTTCACCGACACGTTCACGCGGAAATACGCGGAGATCGCGGCTCGCAACCCGGTCTACGCCCAGCTTCGCACGCTCATCGACTTGACCGTGCTGGCGGCCTATCTGCAGGAGCACGACGGCTACGGTCGGGCGCACTGGGACGCAGCCGCCCTGCGTGACGAGCAGATCTGTGCGATCGAACGGTTCCAGTCCCCCACCGTCGTGGAGCCCGCCATCAACGCGGTGTGGCGAGGCAGCCGGCTGCTCACGCCGATCGGCGGCGGCGTCACACTGCAGCCCAGGATGGCACTCGATTCGCCCAATCTCCTGATGGACGAGCAGGGCACCGTCGCGGCAGCCCGCGGCGAGAAACTCGACGTTCCCGCCGGCCACTGGTGGTGGGACTAGCTACACGCAAAACACGGCCATCCTGCTGAGATGGCAACGCGACGCCTACCTGCAAATAAAAGCCCCCGGCGGGAGCCGGGGGACACGCCCTTACCGAAAGCCCTTCGGACCCGTGTCCGCGTGCCTTATTCCTTGACGCGTTCGAGGTAGTCTGCGGTGCGGGTGTCGATCTTCACGAAGTCACCCTGCTCGATAAACGCGGGCACGATCACGTCAGCTCCGGTTTCGAGCTTCACAGTCTTCGTGAGGTTGGTCGCTGTATTGCCGCGCATCGCCGGCTCGGCATACTCCACCTTGAGCACCATGTGGTTCGGCGGCTCTATCGAAATCGGATTGCCGTTGTAGAGCAGCATCGAACAGACGGTGCCCTCCTTGATCCACTTCCAGGAGTCGTCGACCTGTTCCTTGGTCAGCTCGTACTGCTCATAGCTGGCGTTGTCCATGAAGACGAACATCTCCGCCTGCTTGTAGAGGAACTGCGCGTCGATGGTGGCGATGTCGGCCGCGTCGAGTGAGTCGCCGCTCTTGTAGGTGCGATCGAGCACCGTGTTGCGGAGCAGGTTCCGCAGTTTGCACTTGTAGAGTGCCTGCCCCTTGCCGGGCTTCACGAAATTGCACTCGATCATGATGTAGGGGTCGCCGTCGATCTGGACCTTCAACCCCTTCTTGAATTCACTCGTGTTGTAGCCTGCCACTGCTTCCGTCTCTCCTGTGCGTTTCCATCCGGGGCCAAAGGGCCGTATCGTATGGGGCTGCCGGCGAATCCGGCAGCCTTCCTCGGCCCATCAGGGCTGTCAAGCGTTGCCGCCGGCCCGTTCCCTGTCAACCCGACACCGCGGCCCACCCGCCGTTTCCATGCCTGCCCTGCCAATCTCCGACACACCGACCGAGCCGACGCCATCCTCGCTGCCGGAGCGGGAACGGCCCCCCGCCTGCCCTCCCCGCCGCTGGCAGCGAGAACTGGCTGACGCCGTCCGTGATCCGGAAGAGCTCTGCCAGATGCTGTCGCTCGACCCTGCACTCGCCACCGATGCACGGCGTGCCGCCGGTGATTTTCCGCTGCTCGTCCCGCGGGGCTTCGTCGCCAGGATGCGGCCAGGCGACCCGCACGATCCTCTGCTGCTGCAGGTGCTGCCAAGGCCGGCTGAACGGACGCACGTGGCAGGCTTCTCCGTCGATCCCTTGGAGGAGCAGCATGCGCTGGCGTCGCCGGGGCTCGTGCAAAAGTATGCCGGCCGTGTGCTTCTGCTGGCGACCGGTGGCTGCGCGATCAACTGCCGCTACTGCTTCCGCCGCGAGTTTCCCTACGCGGAGAGTGGCGCCACGCAGGCCGGGATCGAGGCAGCGCTCGAAACGGTCGCGGCAGATCCGACGATCCATGAGGTGATTCTCTCCGGTGGCGACCCGCTCCTGCTCGACGACGACCGACTCGCGAAAATCGTGACGCGATTGGAGGCGATGCCGCATGTCCGCCGGCTCCGGATTCATTCCCGCCTGCCGATCGTGCTGCCGTCACGGGTGACCGACGAACTGACGGCGATGCTGTCCCGCACCAGGCTGACCTGCGTCGTGGTGGTGCATGCCAACCATCCGGCCGAACTCGACTCCACGGTGGCTGCCGCCATCGCCCGGCTGGCGGACGCCCGCCCGATCCTGCTCAACCAGGCGGTGTTGCTCGCGGGCGTGAACGACTCGGCGGACGTGCTCACGCAGCTTTCCGAGCGGCTCATTGACCTGGGCATCGTGCCCTACTATCTCCACCTGCTCGACCGCGTGCAGGGCACGGCGGCTTTCGAGGTGGATGAACAATCGGCCCGGTTCCTCCACGAACAGCTGCGGACAAGGCTTCCCGGCTACGCGGTGCCGCGACTGGCGCGGGAGGTGCCCGGCGAACCGGCGAAGGTGTGGATCGGATGAGGCACGCGGGGGACGGCTGGCTTCGCTTTTAACACTGCAAAGCGTAGACTTGGCGGTTTGAAAACGCGGAGGAGCCCATGAAGATCCTGATCGGTGTGGATGGTTCGGCGTCGTCGCTCGATGCGGTGCGGATGGTGGGTCGGCTCGTCGATCCATCACGCGATGAGGTGGCCATCTACTTTTCCCCGATGGAGCTGGAGAAGCGGCTGCTCGGCCGCTCCCGCCGGATCATCGACGGCGCCGCCGCCGCGCTCTTCGAGGAGGCCTGCTCGCTCCTGCCCGCTGGATTCGCGAAGCCCGTCGAAATGATCGCCAGCTCGAAGTCAGCCGCGGTCGGCCTGCTGGAAGCGGCGACCGGCTGGCGCGCCGACCTGCTCGTCGTGGGTGCCCGCGGCCACGGATCGGTCGAGCAATTTCTGCTCGGGAGCGTGTCGCGGGCGGTGGTGCATGGTGCCAACCTTCCGGTGCTCGTCGTTCGCGGATCCCCGCCGGCCGATCGTGGGCCGAAGACGCTCGTCTGCCATCATCCGGCAAGCGGCGCGACGATCGCCGCCCTGCTCGGACGGTTGCGCTGGCCCGACAACACGGCTGGTTCTGTCATCGGCGTCGCCGAGTCGATGCTGGCCGGCCCGCTGCCCTCGTGGCTGGAGAAGACCGTGCGGGATCCCGATACCGCGGCGATCGGCGATGCCTGGCAACAGGAGCACGACAAAGACGTGGCGGCGATCGGCAGCAGCCTCTCGGCGTTTCAGTCAACGCTTCCTACCGCCTTCCGCTCGCAGGCCCCGATCATCGTCCAGGGAAATCCGGGCGAGCAGATTCTCACCCGTTCCAAGCAGGATGGCAGCGACCTGATCGTCATTGGCCGCACCCCGTCCGACACACTCACTCGCTGGCTGCTGGGCAGCACGTCCGAGGCCGTGCTGACGAACGCCGCGGCGAGCGTGCTCATCATTCCGGTGGAGAAGAAGGCCTGAGGCACCGCTCCACGAAGGCGGCGTAGTCCTTCGGCGTGTCGATGCCCCGCGCCGCGTGGTCGATGACGCCAGCCACGATCGGGATGCCGGCCTCGATCACCCGCAGCTGCTCGAGGCTCTCGATCGCGGCCAGCCGCGATTCCGGCAGGTCGTTCCACATCTCCAGCACCCGCCTCCTGTAGGCGTAGATGCCGACATGTTGCCAGTAGACGGGCGGCGTCGCCGTCAGGAGCGACTCCGACCAATCCCGCGCTGCGGGCACGGGAGCCCGGCTGAAATAGATCGCCCGCCAGGCCCCGGCGATCGGCATGCCGACCGTCTCGTCAGGCTCCGCTTGCTGGCGCCAGGGCGTGAGCACGGCCTTGACGGCGGCCGGATCGTGGAGATCTTCGACCCGCTTGAGTGGTGTGACAAGCGTGGCAACGCCCGCCTCGGGGCAGCGGTCGAGCAGATCGATCGCCGCGTCGATCGCCGTCGCGGCCAGTTCCGGCTCGTCCCCCTGCACATTGACGATCACGTCCGCCTCGGGCAGCCCCGCAAGCGCCTCGACGATTCGGGCCGTGCCACTGGGAGCCTCGGGAGAGGTCATCACAGGCTCCCCACCAAAAGCCCGCACTGCGGCCGCGATCTCCTCGCTATCGGTGACCACGACGACATGCTTTGCCCGCACGGAGCCCCCGGCGGCTCGCCAGGTGTGTTCGATGAGCGGCCGGCCCGTGTCGGCCAACAGCATCTTGCGGGGCAGACGCTGACTGGAGAGCCGGGCAGGGATCGCGATGATGGCTGCAGAACGATTCATGGCGGAAAGCACCCTTTCGCGGGAGAATACTCGTGTGGCCCGGCGTGTGGCCATGCCAGTACATTCGCAGGGATCCGATTCGGCCGTCCGCTGACCGCGGTTACCCCTGTCCCCTGTCCTGAGGATTCACCATGTGCGGCATCGTTGGATACATCGGGTTTCGTCGCGCTACAGACATCATTCTCGAGGGGCTGCGACGGCTCGAATACCGCGGCTACGATTCCGCCGGGATCGCCCTGCTGCCCGACTCGGGCGAGATCCACGTGCTCAAGGCGGCCGGTCGGCTCGCGCGGCTGGAGGCCCTCGTGCGGGCCGGCGTTCCCGATAGCTCCATCGGCATCGGCCACACCCGCTGGGCCACACACGGCGCCCCGACCGACGCCAACGCCCATCCGCACCTCGGCGGCGATGAAGGGCACGCCACGCTGCAGAAGGACGGTCGGCACGGCGAGGCTGCCGTCGCGGTCGTCCACAACGGTGTCATCGAAAACTACCGTGCCATCAAGGATCGACTCGAATCGGAGGGCTACGTCTTCCGGTCCGAAACCGACACCGAGGTGATCGCCCACCTCATCGACAGTTGCCTCACGCGGGCACTGGCCGCGGGCCGCTCTGTGGCCGACGATCCCGCCGACACGCCGTGGGTGGTGGCGGTGCGGGAGGCGATCGCGCAGCTTCGCGGCACCTACGGTCTGCTCGTGCTGTTCCGTGACCGGCCCGACATGCTGGTGGCCGCCCGCCTGGGAAGCCCGCTGGTGGTGGGCGTCGGCGACGGCGAGCACTTCATCGCCAGCGATGCCAACCCGCTCGCCGGCCACGCCGACCGGATCGTCTACCTCGCCGATCACGAGGTGGCGGTGATCACGGCCGGCACCCTCCGCGTGCTCCATCGCGACACCGGCCGGATCGAGCACGCCGTGCGGCCGCTGGCGCTGTCGGCGGAGGATGTCGGTATGGGCGACTACGCCCACTTCATGCTCAAGGAGATCCATGAACAGCCCGAGACGATCCGGGCCGCCATGCGGGGCAGACTCTCGCGGGACGATGCCACAGCCGTGTTCGGCGGACTCAATCTCACGCCGCGGCAACTGCAGCGGATCAATCGCATCGTGCTGACAGGCTGCGGCACGAGCTGGCACTCGGCGCTGATCGGCGAATACCTGATCGAGGAGTTTGCACGGCTGCCGGTCGAGGTGGAATATGCGAGCGAGCTTCGCTACCGCAATCCGCCGCTCGACGAAGGCACGCTACTCTTTGCGATCACGCAGTCGGGCGAGACAGCCGACACGCTTGCCGCCCTCCGTGAAATCAAACGAAAAGGTCATCCCACTCTGGCCATCTGCAATGTCGTGGGCAGCACGATCGCCACCGAGGCCGACGGCGGCATCTACCTGCACGCCGGTCCTGAGATCGGCGTGGCAAGCACGAAGGCCTTCACGAGCCAGTGCGTGGTGCTGTCGCTCCTGGCCCTCTACTTCGGCCGCCTGCGGCACATGAGCTACGAGCGAGGGCTCGAGTTCATCGACGCGTTGGAACGGCTGCCCGATCTCGTCGCTGAAGCGCTGCGTGCCGACGGGGCGATCAAGCGGATCGCCGAGCGGTATCAGGATGCGAACACGTTTCTCTACCTCGGCCGGCAATACAACTTCCCGGTCGCGCTCGAAGGCGCGCTCAAGCTCAAGGAGATCTCCTACATCCACGCGGAGGGCTATCCCGCCGCGGAGATGAAGCACGGTCCGATCGCGCTGGTCGACCGCTCGACCCCGAGCGTGTTCCTGATTCCCCAGGGCGCCGTCTACGAAAAGGTGCTGCTCAACGTAGAGGAGATCAAGGCCCGGAAGGGGCCGGTGATCGCAATCGCGAGCCCGGGTGACGAAAGGGTGCGGGAATTGGCGGACGACGTCATCGAGATCCCTGTCGTGCCGGAGTTTCTCCAGCCGATCGTGGCGGCGGTGCCGCTGCAGTTGCTGGCCTACCACATTGCCGTGCTGCGGGGCTGCGACGTGGACAAGCCCCGGAATCTGGCCAAAAGCGTGACCGTGGAATAGTCCGGCGGGGGCAATCCTCAGCAGAGCCCGTGTGAGTGTTCAGAACCGTTCGCCGAACGGAACTTCCTCACGCGTGTTTCGAGCGGTGTATCACTCCCCAACAATCGCCAGCGCACGATCGAGGACCAGTCGCGACAGGAACATGCCACCGCGAATCAGGTCTTCCATAACCGGCCGTGCGGCGGCGATTCTGCCGCTTTGCTTTGCCAACAATACGATTCCCAAAGTGCCATTGACCGTCACCCCGAGCGAGGCGGCACAGCGCCGTGCGACGAGGTCGTCGATCACGGCATGTGCTCCCGGACGCGAAAGAGCCTCCGTGAGGACGGCGCTTTCACCCGGCCCGAGCCCCCAGAGAGCGATCGCCGGTGGGATCGGTGGGCTGTCAATGATCTGAATCCAGGTTTCGGTCTCGATGGCCCGCGCTGCAGCGTCCGAAATCTCTCGTCTGCGGATCTCCTTCGCGACGGCGGAGGGCAAGTAGATCTGCCGCGCGAATTCGTGGAGCAGCCCGACGTGTCCGCCTCGGGCAAGAAAGATGAGCGGAGACGCGTTGACGACGCAGACGTCAATCATGCCGAAGCTCACGCTGGAGATCATCGAAATCGACCACGAAAGAATCGGCCGAGCGGCTGGCCAGTGCCAGGAGAAAGTCGGTGCGATCGAGTCCGGCAACCTGTGCGGCAATCTCTTGGGAGATTATGCCCCGGTGATACCAATTGATGGCCGCCGCGAGCCGCATCTCCCGGCCAAACCCTTCGGGTTCGTTTCGCATGACGGCCAGCACTTCGTCGGGCATGTGGACGGTAACGGTTGTCACGGCGTGGCTCCGACGCAGTTGGTTGACGACGCCCCAATCCTAGCACGCCCCAACATCCCTCTACCTCGGCGGGTAGTCCTGCTTCCCGGTTGCGGCTGAAGTCCGTGCTGCGGGGCTGCGACGTGGACAAGCCCCGGAATCTGGCCAAAAGCGTGACCGTGGAATAGTCCGGCGGGGGGCCCGGCCTACTTGCGTCCGGGACGGGCATTGGTAGCATCAAAGGCCTGCCGCAAAGAGCGGCCGCACTCGCCCGAGTGGCGGAATTGGCAGACGCGCAAGATTCAGGTTCTTGTCCAGGTAACTGGGTGGAGGTTCAAGTCCTCTCTCGGGCATTTCTTTGGCCGCCTCATTTCGTGGTCTAGCCTCGCGGCCTTTCTCCTGTTCCCGGCGGCGCTTTCGCGGCCTGCGGCAGACTGCCCCGTTGCTCCCGTTTCCGGCTTCGGTAGGATTGTTCCCGAGGCTGTAGCTCAGTCGGTAGAGCATCGGACTTTTAATCCGTTGGTCCTGGGTTCGAGTCCCAGCAGCCTCACTTGGGATAACTACCTGTCGCCGCTTGGGTTTACGACGATTCTCGGTGGGCGGCGGAGGCGGCCCGGAAGGGGCACTGTTAGCCAAACTGTTACCTAACGCCTCCAAATTCTTGGGCCGCGACGCCTAGAAACTCCCGCCGGAGTTCGCCCGAGCAGAGAGATTCGACGGCGTGTTCTTCGTGGACTTGCCCGGGCGCGACCAGAAGGACGCGATCTGGGGCATCTACACGCGGCACTACGGGCTGGACGCGAAACAGGCCCGGCCGGATGACAGCAACTGGACCGGCGCCGAGATCAAGTCGTGCTGCAGGCTAGCGTCGCTCTTGGACGTGCCGCTCATTCAAGCCGCGCAGAACGTCGTACCCGTGGCTGTCACTGCGGGCGACAAGATCGAGGGCCTTCGCCAGTGGGCTTCGGGAAGATGTTTGTCGGCGGATCGAGCTGGCGTTTATTCGCGGTCGGAAGGCGTGAGTGGCGGCCGGGTGCGGAGAGTCGTGCGGGAGCCGGGGGTGAATTGAATAGGCTATGGAAAAAATAGAGGGGAGCAGGCTCATGAATGAGTCTTGCTCCCCTCGGGTTGGCATCGCGCTGAGGCCGGGACGTTATCAGGCGGCCAGCCTTCCCTTCAGCCGACGTCGCTCAAGCAGGCCAAGGGCGCCGGTGACGAGGGCGAGGACCGAGCTCATGCCAGCGGGATCGATTTCGGGGACGGATGAAGGTGAATCAGCCGTCAGCGTCTCGGAAATACCGTACAGGGATCGGCTGTAGGCTGCTGTGCTAAAGCCACCCATGTCGATCCACCCTGCATCGGTGTACCCGGTCGCTTGGCCTATAGAAGCCACAAATCCTCCAGGCATGAAGTAGAACGCTGGTTGATAGTATCCGAGGGGCTTTGCTGAGGCAGTGCCATCGACGAGCGTGCCGGTGAAAACGTACCTGTCCCCCCCGTCACCATCTGGACTGACGACTGTGCCGTCGATGTCCGTCGCAATCCGGCTCACCAGGGCGCCTGATCACAGGCCGTTTGCTCCGGTGATCAAAGGTGCCGCCAGCGCCCCGCCTGCTAGATCGACGGGGTCGTTCATGGTTGTGGAATGAATGTTGTCGAACGCGTTGACCTTCGCGGGTAAGCTACGTCGATGAAGACGAACAACGTCACTGCCCCACGCGCGAGAACAAGTACAGCATCTCGCGGCTGATCTGGCTGCACCGTTCGTCGTACTTAGAGGCTTCCTCCGGAGTATTGTCAGCCACTTTCGGGTCGTCGAATGGGAGTGAGACCCGAAGAACACAGCCTTTCACCAGAGGGCACTTTTGGTCGGCTTGCGTACAGGTCATCACGGCACAGAAACCTTTCTCGGGATTTGGCGACTCGTTGTAGACCTTCGAAAAGCAGATAAGCGGGGGGGCAGATCCTCCGGAACTCACCTCGTACCGTGGATTGGCTTCGTCGTCCTTCTTCTCGACCTTGACGCCTGCTCGCTTGAGTGCGGCCACGGCACGCGGATTGAACGCCGTGGCCTCTGTGCCGCCGGAGAATGTCTCCACTCCTGCGACACCGTAGTACTGAGCCGCGATCGCCGCCCAGATCTGCGACATATGGCTGCGCCGAGAATTGTGGGTGCAGATGAACGTCAGCTTGATCGGCTGGGCCGACTTCACCTGCCCTTTGACGTAGTCGGCGATTTTCTCGAGCTGCTCTCGCCGGTCTCGGGGTATCTGATCGAATTCATCACCCCGCTGATCAACGTATTTCCGTAAGTCGGGGCTCAGATCAACCGAACGGCTCTCCTCCGCCGCAGAGCCGACAGCGCACGCCCAGAGACTTGCCAATGCAAAGGTTACAGCGATCGATCGCACGATTCTCTCCTTCTCGCAACGCGGAAATGTCTACGACACAAATCACTTTCATCAACGGCCGCACGCATTTCGGCAGCTGTTCCATCGGCGAAATATTAGCCTTGACGAATATATTGGGCAACTGCTTCAATCCGGTCCACGTTGGGCCGCAGAATTGGCGGACCTGTTCAGCGTAAGTCGCTGACGATTGCCCTGTCGGCCGTCGGCATGATGGTGCCTGAGCTCTCCCTCGAAAGGATCACCGCAATGCTTCCCGCAACCCGCGCCCGGTGGATCGCGATGTGCTTTTTCGGCATGAGCTTCGCCTTGCTGAGCACTGCCGCCATGGCGGAGCCCTCGGCAAACCCGTGGCCTTCGAACGAGAGCCCCGGCCTGTCCTTGCTGTCTGCCGCCTCGGACAGCGGTCGCTACTCATATGTCTTCTTTTGGAAAGACCAGACGGACGCGACCCAACGCAGACTCGAGGCATTCAGTTCGGCGGTGAAGGCGATCGCGGAGCAAGCGGATGCCGTCACAGTGTGCGTCACCGACCCGAAAGAAAAGGCAACTGTTGACGCCTTCAAGGTGGCTCGTGCGCCCATGCCTCTGGTTGTGGCTGTTGCGCCCAACGGAGCAATCACCAAGGCCTGGACAACTCCTTTCACGTCCGAAGTGGCAAAAGAGGGATTGGTGAGCGAAGGTACGGCTGCGTGCCTGAAGGCGCTGCAGGACGACAAACTCGTGCTCGTGAGCGTGCAGAACGAATCGACTGCACGCAGCAGCGAGGCGATTCAGGCCGCTCTTGGCTTTCTGGAGGATCCGCGTTTCAGTGAGTCAGCGGAACTGGTCGTCATCAACCCGTCGAATCAGGCGGAAGAAAAGTTTCTCGCTGACCTGAAGGTTCAACCTGCGCCCAGCGAGGCCGTGACGCTCGTGCTGGCTCCACCGGGCAGAACCGTCGTCAAGTTTGTGGGCGCCGTATCCGCGAAAGAAATCATCACGAAAGTGACTGATGCCGCGGCCGGATGTTGTCCGGATGGAAAATGCGGACCGGGTCAATGCTGTCCCGGTGGCAAATGCGGGCCTACACAAAAAAAGTAGGAAAGGAATCGCTGCAGATGAACTTGCCGTTGCTGGTATGGCGGGAATTGCTGGAGCGCAAAGCCCAGATGTTCACGATGGGCTTTGGCATCGTCCTCGGAATCACGACGGTCATCGCGATCCACAACATCACTCGGTACTCGGAAAAAGCGGTTGCCCGGGAGTTGGATAGCCTCGGGGCGAACGTGCTCGTGCTGCCGAAGTCCGTGTCCCTTCAGGACTATTATGCCGCCGATATGCACGACCAGGTCATTCCTGAGGAATACGTCGTGCGCTTGAGCATGTCAGACCTGCAGGGAGTAGATAACCTGTCACCGAAGCTCTGCGTGCCGGCTACCCTCGGTGGCCGAACCTATTCGCTGACTGGCATCCTGCCCAAGAGCGAGTTTCAGGCGAAGGCGGCTTGGGCGGGGGCGGGGATTTTTTCCCGTCCCATCGGCTGCGGTGCGATCGGTGGCGGGGAGCCAACGGCCGAGGATGACAAAAAGATGCTGGCTCACAAGCGAGTCATCAAGGATCTCGCAGAGAACGAAGTGTTGTTGGGCGCTGACGTGGCGGCGATGCAGAACCTGCGAGGAGGCGATTCGGTATCGCTGCTCGGCAACTCGTTCACGGTGGTCGCCGTCTTGCCAGAGACCGGAACAGTGGATGACTCGCGGATCTTTGCGCATCTCCACACTGTTCAGCGGCTTTCCAACGCCGGCGAGGTCGTCAACTGCATTGAAATCGTCGGCTGTTGCAAGGAAATTGCTGCCGGCCTGGTCGGGGGCGTCAACGAATTGCTGCCCGAGGCAAAGGTGGTGACTGTCAAGCAGGTGGTGGATACACAGATTTCGATCAACCGGATGATGGAACAGCTTTCGCGAATTTTCATGGGAATCATGGTCGTGGTCGGTGGCGCTGGGATCGCGAACTACATGTATTCCAATGTCTCCGACCGCCGTCGGGAGATCGGCACGCTGATGGCGATGGGAGCGGATTCATCGCTTATCCAGCGGATGTTTCTCGCCAAGGCCACGATTCTTGGCTTCGCGGGAGGGATCGGCGGCTATGTGCTGGGCACGATCCTTGCCGTCACGTTGGGACCCGCAGTGGCTGGCGTGACCGTGCATCCCATGCCCGAATTGGCATTCTGGGCGCTGCTGATATCGGTCAGCGTCGCCGTGACGGCGAGCTATTTCCCGGCGCGGCATGCTTCATTGCTCGACCCGGTCGCAACCTTTCGGGAGACATGATTCATGTTGTGCATGGAGGATGTGACGAAGACCTATCAACTGCGGCGGCAGCCGATTGTCGGCCTTGATCACGCCAGCCTTGTGATCGAGCGTGGCGACTTTGTTTCTCTGGTCGGCCCGAGCGGCAGCGGCAAAAGCACGCTCCTGCTCATGCTGGGCGGGATGCTTTCGCCAACCTCGGGCCGCGTTCTACTGGATGGGCACTCGCTCTACGACACTTCGGCGAACGCGCGGGCCTCATTACGACAACGCTACATCGGGTTCGTGTTTCAATCGTTTCACCTCGTGCCGTACCTGACGGCCATGGAAAACGTGCAAGTTCCGCTCTACCTTGGAGGACTGCCCAGGCAGGCCCAACGGGATCGCGCCGCCGCCGTTTTGGATCGCGTCGGGCTTGGCAATCGGCTCGACCACAAGCCAACCGAACTCAGCGTCGGCCAACAACAGCGAGTGGCCCTGGCGCGGATGCTTGCCAACGATCCGTCCGTTATTCTGGCTGACGAGCCCACAGGGAGCCTGGATCCGGAGACGGCGTCGCATGTCATCGATTTCCTGGAGCAGTGCCACGCAGATGGAAAAACGATTGTCATGGTTACGCACGATCCGAGGGCTGCACAGCGGGCGAAGCATGTTTTGCGGCTGTGCGAGGGTAGATTAATACGCGAAGATTCGCCCGAAACAAGCCTGCGTGAAGGTCGTCGCGTCGTGGCGTAGGTGCGATGTCAAACTTGGACCTCGAAAGCCTCTCCGAAGTTATCCCGAAGGCCCGCACAAGTTCTCATGACGAAGAAGCAGACTGCTTCCCGTGCCTGCCAATGCGATGGCGTCGCCGCGCAGTCACGGCCGCGGGATGCACATGGACGTAGTGTCGACACCGTGTTTCGTGCCTTTTCGGACGTCACGCGACTGCGGATTCTCCATCTCCTGCTGAACGGTGAAATGTGCGTCGGTGATCTCGTGTCCACGCTTCGCACCTCGCAGCCGACAGCGTCTCAGCACCTTGCATATTTGCGCAATGCCGGGTTGGTGACCTGCCGGCGCGCTGGGCTGTGGAGTTTTTACTCACTGTCGCCCGCCAGTTCGACTTTCCACGCGAAAATACTGGAATGCCTCCGGCACTGTTTTTCCGAGGTGCCGGAATTACAGGCTGACAGCAGGCGTGCTTCGCGATTGGCTGCGTCCTCGCGGTGCTGCCGGACGGCCGCCACGCCTTGCGTTGCCAAACGTTCTCGAAAAACGGCACCGGCGCCGCCTCGTCGTGCGTCTTCTCATCAAAGTTCAAGTCAACCGTGACGGCGCGCGTTGTGCAATCGTCCATTGTCCATTAGTGCATGGCGTTGCCCTTTGGGGCGATCGCAGGCCACACCATGACACGGGGCGCAGCACGCCCCCCAACGACCCATGCCACAGCAAAACCCCTCCGCCGATAGGACACCCACCATGACACAATGCGCCACCAAGCGACTCGCATTTCTTGACCGCTATCTGACGCTCTGGATTTTTGCCGCCATGGCCAGTGGCATTGCTGTCGGGCGAGCCTTTCCCGGGATCGAATCCGTCATCGAGAGCTTTCAAGTTGGGTCGACGAACATTCTCATTGCCGCAGGGCTCATCCTCATGATGTACCCGCCTCTGGCAAAAGTCCGGTACGAAGACCTTGTGAAGGTGTTTCGTAACTGGAAGATCCTTGGGCTGGCGTTCTTTCAAAGCTGGATTGTCGGCCCGATCTTCATGTTCGTGCTTGCCTCTCTCTTCCTGCCTGACCGGCCTGAATACATGGTCGGATTGATCCTTGTCGGCATTGCGCCATGCATCGCGATGGTGATCGTGTGGAATGAGTTGGCACGGGGTGATGCGGAATACGCAGCTGCGTTGGTTGCATTCAACAGTGTGTTTCAGATCCTGTTTTACAGCTTTTATGCCTGGCTATTCCTCACCGTCCTACCGCCGCTTTTGGGACTGCAAGGGACTGCAGTGAACATCACGGTCGGTCAAATTGCCGCCAGCGTGGCGATCTACCTGGGCGTGCCATTTGCGGCGGGCATGGCAACTCGTTTTGTGCTCGTTGCGCTGAGGGGACGAGATTGGTTCGAGCAGCGTTTTATTCCGGCAATCAGCCCACTTACCTTGGTTTCCCTGCTTTTGACTATCTTCGTGATGTTCAGCCTAAAAGGGAACCTGATTGTCCAGATTCCTTGGGACGTGGTGCGAATTGCCGTGCCGCTCTTGATCTTCTTCGTCGGCATGTTTTTGCTGAGCTTTTGGATGGGGCGGAGCATCGGTTCAGATTATGCGCAGACGGCGACTGTCGCACTCACGGCGTCGAGCAACAACTTCGAATTGGCAATTGCCGTGGCAATCGCCGTGTTCGGTATTCATTCGGGAGAGGCGTTCGCGACCGTCATCGGGCCTCTGGTCGAGGTGCCGGTGCTGATCGGCCTCGTCAACCTGTCGCTGACGTTTCGACGGCTCCTCTTTGCCAAAACGGTGGCAGCCGCAGATATCGGGCATGGTACGCCGGTCGGTTCACCTGTCGGCTCACTGAACACAGCAGGTTTCCAAAACCCACTTCCCTAAAACCACGCCTGTATCGATCAGCCTCCGCTTTGTCCGGGCTTTTCGCCGGAAAACGCAGCCAGAATCGCCTCGTCGTCCATGCCGTCGACCGCCACGATCTTCGTAGGGCATGCGGCCGGGGAACGCTTCGTTTCCCTTCGGCTTATGCCCCGAGATGTCGAGGCCGATTTCCCTCATAGCCTCGACCACGGGTGGAAAGATCACTTCTTTCGGTTCCGTGCTGGCACTCTAGACCTCGAAACGGTCACCACCGAGCTGCCCGAGAAGGGCCTCTGCCATTTGGCTTCGGGCGGAATTGCCGGTGCAAAGAAACAGGATCCGACGAGTCATCCTTAAGTCTCTTTCAAGTCAATCGTCCGAGATCGCCACCGTTACCGGATTCCGGCGACGATCGTGTCTTCCCCGGCGCGGACCAGCTCCAGTAACCGCCGGCTTCCAATCGGTTCGTGGATGAGCCAAGGAACCACGGCAATGCGTGGGTTTGTTCGCTCTACCCGCTCGATATGCCGCTCTTCCTCGGCAGCCCTTGCCGAAAGGAGCGGATCGGTGGGGCGCGCCGCGGCGAGAGACGCGTTGATGACCCAAGCCCACGGCGCTATGCCCGCCCTACGGAGATCGTCCTGCAACGCCTCGGCCTCGAGCACGGGAGTTGTCTCCGGCAACGTCACAATCACCATTTTCGTCTGCTTGGGATCCTGGAGGCGCATCATGGGGGTGACCACCCGCAGTTCGGGATTCTGGTGGCGGACAACGTCCCGGTGGTAGGCCCCGGTGGCGTCGAGCAGCAAGAGCGTGTGCCCCGTGGGTGCGGTGTCGACAACCACGAACTTTTTTCGAGACTCCTGGATCACCCGTGAGAACGCCTGAAACACCGCGATCTCCTCCGTGCAGGGGGAGCGGAGATCCTCTTCGAGAAGGGCTCGCCCGGTGTCGTCGAGTCCTTTCCCCGTCGTCTCCAAGACATGCTGCCGGTAGCGTTCCCGCTCATCGTGCGGATCGATCCGATCGACGATGAGGTCGGGCATGTCGGCCTCGACCGTCATCGCCAGATGCGCCGCGGGATCGGTCGTCGTGAGGTGCACCGGATGCCCCCGGGAGGCCAGTTCTGCCGCGATCGCGGCGGCGACGGTGGTTTTCCCCACGCCTCCCTTGCCGAGCACCATGATCAATCCATGCTCGTCCTGCTCGATCTGGTCGACCAGCGAGCGCAGCGTGGGGAGCGTTCTCCGGGACGTCACGCCGGGCTCCATGACAACGCCGGCGTTACCAGCTTTGGATTCGTCGAGCATCGCCCGGAGTGCTGCCACCCCCACCATATTCGACGCTCCGAGAGGAACCGTCTCACGGGGCAGGTTCGCGATTTCTGCAGGAACGTTCGCCAGCGCCCTCGCTTCGCGATCGCGCATCGCATGGGCGATCGGATCGATAGTGTCGCCCGCCGGCAGGACACCGTTGACAACGAGCAACTGGTTGTGAATCCCAAGTTGGCCGAGCTCAAGGGACGTTCGGGCAGCCTCCTCGATCGCGCTGTGCTGCGGCCGCGTCACGAGGACAACCGTCGTGGCAGCGCCATCGGCGAGTGTCGCCACTGCATCGGCATAGCGGTGACGCTGCTTTTCGAGGCCGGCGAGCGGCCCAAGGCAGGAGGCGCCTGACGTCGCCGTGTCGAGGAAGCTACTCCAAGCCGTGGGGAGCTGGAGTAGCCGAAGTGTGTGTCCTGTCGGGGCCGTGTCGAAGATCACGTGATCAAATGCGTTTCCAGTGACACCATCGGTGAGCAGACCGGTGAACTCGTCGAAGGCGGCGATCTCGGTCGTGCACGCGCCCGAGAGTTGTTCCTCCATCGATTTCACGGTATCGGGGGGAAGGACTCCGCGGACAGGGCCGACGATCCGGTCTCGGTAAGCCTTGGCCGCGGCCTCCGGGTTGATGTTGAGGGCGAGGAGTCCCGAGACGCCAGGCACCTGCGTCGGCTCATCCTCTCCGATGGTCGCACCGAACACTTGGCCCAGATTCGAGGCCGGATCGGTGCTCACAAGGAGCACTCGCTTTCCCTTGTCGGCAAGGGCTACGGCAGTCGCGCAGGCCAGCGACGTCTTTCCGACACCCCCTTTCCCCGTGAAGAAAAGCAGCCGTGTCGGGCGTTCGATGAGATTCATTGACTCGCTCCAGTACTCAGCAGCAGTCGTTCGATGGCCCGTTTTCTCCCCCACGGCAGCAGCCCCCCTGCATGACCGGCAGTTCCACAGTACCGCCGATGGTGACCCCTGCCCATTCTGCTAACAGCGCCCGACTCGGCACCTGTCCACGGCTCACGACCTTGCCGTCGACGAGCACAAGCGGCAGGCAGTCGTTGCCATGCTCATCGAGTTCTTCCCTCACCGTCGGGTTGGCCGCGAACGCCTGGGGTTGCTGGACAGGACTGAATCGCTCGACGGCGATGCCCTGCCGTGCGAGCCACTGGAGATCGGCGGCGAATGCCACGAGAGCGGGATCGACGTCGGGTCCGCAGATGCCGGTTGAGCAACACAGCGGTCGGTCGAAGACGAGCAGCAGCGGCATGGTGAAATTCCGGCAGAGGTCAGCCGTGACTTGACGGCTGTTTGGTACACGATGTAGTGTACTCCTGTTGTCGAAGGAAGTGGAGGCTTTCGTCTTGGTGGCACGCAAAAGTCCCGGAAGCGGAGATTCCTGTTCCCGCTCGATGTCCATCAAGCGGCGGGCGATCTTGTCGCCGATCGAAGCGGGTGGATTGGCATCGGTGTTCAAGGTGCTCGCAAACGACACCCGACTCCGGCTCCTCCATGCTCTTGTGCGGGCCGACGAGATGTGTGTTAGTGACTTGGCTGCCTCGATCGGCATGAAGCCCCAAGCCGTCTCCAACCAACTCCAGCGACTCTCTGACCTCGGTATCTTGGCGTCGCGGCGCGACGGCAACAACGTCTATTATCGGATCGTCGACCTCTGCGTGCGCTCGCTCCTCGAGCAGGGGATATGCCTCATGAAAGAGGTGACGTCGCGCACGGCCATCCCCCTCCGGGGCCGCCGATGACCGGCTCGCTCGCCCGAAGGTCCATCGGCCCCATGACCATCCGCCCCACGGACACACCGGAGTCTCGCCATGAAAAAGCTCCTCTTTGTATGCGTTGAGAACTCGAATCGCAGCCAGATGGCGGAGGCGTTTGCGCGTATCCATGGCGAGGGCCGGATCGAGGCCTCCAGTGCCGGCTCTCGCCCGTCCGGCCGGATCAACCCCAAGGCGATCGCAGCCATGGGGGAACTGGGCTACGACCTCTCATCGCATGCGTCGAAGGGTTTGGCAGACTTCGACGGCCAACCGGTAGATGTGGCGATCACGATGGGCTGTGGCGACGAGTGCCCACTCGTGCTGGCCGGCCGGCGGGAGGACTGGAAGATTCCCGACCCGCGGGACATGACGGCCGACGAGTTCCGAGGCGTCCGCGACCTGATCGAGTCGAAGGTCAAGGACCTCCTCGCCTCGCTCTGACTACAAGGGAGAGTACGTGCAGCGTCACCGGGATCGACATTTCTGCCGACCCCAGTTCAGCACGTATGCCGACCTCCATCGGCACCAATGCTGAACCGGTCCTATCTCTTCTATATCTCCTTATTCTCTTCTCCTCTCTTCTATCTCTATCTGGGGCACCCCTCCCGGCATCCCCTTCAGCCCGATAGAAGCCCCGCTGTTCGTCCGGGATTTCTGACCCCTGATTCCGGCTCACGGTGACAGACGGCTCCACGGTCGCCTCGATGGCCAATCGCCCGCCGTAGGCCTCCAAAACCGTCACCGGTTAAGGACTTTTCCAAGCCCGCTCCGCCACCGGTCTGTCAGCAGTCTTGGCGGTCGGGCGAGGAGAGTCGTGCGGGAGCCGGGGGTGAATTGAGCGGCTTGTCGTGCGGGCATTAAAAGACAACGGGCCGGGGGTTGTGGTTGCGGCGTGTCCATATGCTCCAAGGTAGCGCGCGGGCTTCGTCAGCGCTACACTGCACGAATGATTTCCAGCCGTCGTGATTCCGCCCTCGTCCTCTGCTGCCACCGCGGAGCCTTGGCCAGCCGTAGGGCCAGCCACTCCGGTGCCGCTGCCGCCGTCTCCTTCGTAAACCGCCCCGACCTGCGAGAGTTTTCGGAGGCTCTGGCGGCTCTTCGTCGCCAATGCCCTCCAGCCCTCCCCGTGGTCATTCGGGCCTCCTGGCTCCCCGAAACCGTTCTGGGCCAGTGCCTTCGGCGGGAAAAGCGGTTCGTGGTCCATCTCAACCGGAACCTGGGTGAGCCGCAGGCCGTCGAGGTGCTCTGCCACGAATGGGCGCACGCGCTGGCCTGGAACTACTCACTCGACCGGCTGGCTCGCGCGCCCGGCGTCGACCCTGCGGAGTTCGACCGCGCGAGCCACGACGAGGCTTGGGGCTGCGCCTACTCGCGGGTCTGGCGGGCGTATCAGGAGGTCATCCGGGAGGCGGGGTGACGGCGGCACAGAGTGGGCCTCGGCACTGTTAGCAAAACTGATAGCAAACGCCCTCTCGGCGCCTAATTCCTGCGCCGATCGACATAGGCCGTTCCCGAGGATTTTGATTGACCGCGATACGACCGTGGCCTAACCTTCGGGCTCGTCTGGACTTTTAATCCGTTGGTCCTGGGTTCGAGTCCCAGCAGCCTCACTGGATTTCGAGGGTTTTTGGGTTTGGACAACGTGCCAAACCCAAACTCACACCCAAACTCTTGGGCTCGGGGAATTGACCTGTACCCCTTCAACAGCGCCGCTTCCAGAGAGAGAATCTGGGAGGAACGTCAGTCAGTTCGTGAGAGGATCATTGATCACTTCCACCTGCGTCGCGAGGGGTCAACCAATCAAGTCTCGCCTGCTTCTTCTCGAGATCTACCAACACATTGACGTGCTTGAATCGCCGTGAATAGACGAGACCATTGCGCGTCGCCGGTCCGAGAGGTGGACCAAGCGGCTTGTCGTACTGCGGAAACCGTTTAAGCCAGACCTTGCTTTGGCACTTGCCGCGGTGGAGGTCGGCGGAGTACCCATCGTGAACATAAAGGTAGCTGTATTGCTCGGCACAGACGAGAAACAAGCCGATCAGATAGTTCACCCTTTCCTCCATCGCCGGCAGTCCATCGACACGAGTCCGCGTGTCGTCGATCTTGGTTGCATCGGCCACCGATTCGCCTAGGCCCAGCGTCATCGCGACGATCTTGCCGTCACGCGCCGCCTGTTGGAACGCCGCGATTCCCTTGGCGACGATTTCGGCCTCGGTGGTCTTCCCCACCGCCACATCGAATCCCTCGATGTAGGAGCCATCGAAGGATTCGAGATATCCCAGGCCGGCGTCGGGAAAGTATCCCGCGCGGATCATGTTGGCGATCAGAAGATCCGACTTGGGAGTGTCTGCGCGGATCCGCCTGACCATGTCGAGGTAGCCGGCGGTGACGGCTTCTTTTTTGCCGGGCGGAAGTTGTCGGGATAGATAGGGTGTGAGCGCCTTGATGTTGCCATCGAGAAAAAGGCCGTCAATTGCATCGTGGCGACAGACCTCCAGAGCCGTGTCGACCCACCACGCGACGACCTCCGGATTGGACAGGTCGTATGCCTCGCTTACATTCCTGACGAGCCGTGTCTGGCCTCGCGTGTCGATGAGGAACGGATGCGGGATCTGGCTCAGTCTGCCATCGAAGGAGTAGCCGCCGTAATGCACGAGCACGTTGCGATAAAAGAGGATCTTCGCGCGTGGGTTTCTGTCCTTAATCGCCTCAGCGGCGACAATCGTTCCTTGGTCCGTCGAACCGCTCGAGCGCAGGCCCGTGGTCTTCTCGAGCGTGATCAGAGGAAATGAGGAAAGGTGGTCCAGTTCCTCATCGGTGAAGGTAGTCGCCTTGCGAACATGCATGTAGAGCGGGATCGTGTCCCAGCTGAAGTCCGGAAATCGCGGGTCGCCTGCCGGCGCGGGCTCGGCGGCCAGGGCACTCGCCACGCCGAGGACCGCTGTCGCGATTGCAATCATGCGGAGAAAACCCATCTTGTCGTTCCGTTCAGAAGAAGGAGAAAACGTCGATTCGGCCGTAGTGGAGACGGTTTGACGCTCGGGCGGCATCCGGTATTCGCGGGATCACGCGACTGTTTGGCGGCGAGGGGTGCCCTCCTGATCCCGGCGGCGCGTTGAAGGCCGGCGGGACGTATGGCAGTCTGACGTCATGGATATTCTCTTCCGATGGCTTCTGTTGACTGTACTCCTCCCGGTTTTGTATGGCTGCGGCAGTCCCGCAGCCATACGACCGGCGGTGCCGTGGCTCGACAAAAATCTTTCCGAGCTCGAACAACGTCTCGCCGCCATCGATTCCAGGCTTGCCACACTCTCCCACTTCACGATGCAGACCGGCGTCGGGGCGATTGGCTACCGCTCCCAGGTTCGAAACACAGCAGCCCAGGAGGAATGGGTGCAGATCGATCTGGGTGAGCCCGGTCTCATCGATGAGATCGTCATCGTGCCGACGATCTACCGAAGATTCGATTCGCAACTGCACGCCGACGGCTTTCCCGAAGCCTTTCGGGTGGTGGCGGGGACGGGAGACGCCGCCGACGGCACCGTGGTCGCGTCGTTTACGGCCGCTGACGGCCTCCTGCCGCGCATCGCACCGGTCGTGATTCCCTGTCGGGTCGAGGCATCATGGGTGCGGGTCGAGGCAACCGTCCTCTCGGCTCGGGCCTGGGATCGAAAACACGTGCTGCAGCTTTCCGAAATCCTGGTTTTTCGGGGTGAAGACAACATCGCCATCGGACGTCCGGTGACGGCGTCCTCGAATCTCAATCAGGAGCAGGCCGCCCGGCACTCGCGTTTTCTGGTGGACGGATTTGTGCCCTACCTGATGGATGCCGCCGGCGGCGATCAGGGCGTCGACTTTATCCTCCAGTTGTCCGGAAAAGAGCCGCTCTCGCTCACCATCGATCTCGGTGATGTCCGACACGTCAGCCGAATCCACCTCCATGCCATCGGCATCAGTGATAACGTGCCACAGGCCCATCAAAGCGATTTCGGTATCCCGCAGCGGATGCTCATCGAAGCGGCACAGCAGGCCGATTTCTCTGATGCGACTGTCCTGAGCGACTATTGGCGGGAATCAATTCTTGATGCCGGCCCGATCATCGTCCGCTCGTTTCCGGAAACTGCGGCCCGATTCGTGCGGTTCACCATCACTGAGCCCTGGACGCCGATGATAAAGGGCAACCCGTTGTTTGGTATCGCGGAGGCGGAATGTTTTGCCTCGGGATGCAATGTGGCCCGTGGCTGCCCGGTCGTGATGCACGGCGGCGGGCGAGACGGTGCGCCACCCGCCAGGCCGCTGGTCGCCATCACCGACGGCCGCAACTTTTACGGCACGATTCTGCCGATCCGACAGTGGCTCAAAGAACTTTCGGAGCGACACGATCTGGAGGTCGAGCGTCCGGCCGTCGAGGCGGTCACCCAGGCCGGCTATCAGCGGCAGACCGTGCTCGTCCGTTGGCTTGGCGGCTTGGCCGTCGTGCTCGGAGGACTCGTAGCGGTTTCGGTCGTGGCCGAGATGCTGTTACGACAGCGGGCGATCGCCAGAACGCGTGAACAGATCGCGGCCGACCTGCATGATGAACTCGGGGCCAACCTTCACGCCATCGCCCTGTACGGCGATCTGGCGAAGGCCAATCACGACAAGGTCGAGAAACTGCGACTGCTCCTCGACCAGATGCGGGCCCTCACCGAACGCAGCGGCGTGGCGGCCCGATCGTGCGTGAACCTGCTTGAATCCCGCGGACTCTACGCCGGGCTGGCGGCCGACATGCGTCGCACGTCGACGCGACTGCTGGCCGATATTGACCATCGCCTCGATATCGAGCAGGAACATCTGCTTGCGCGACTTCCTCAACGGCAACAGATCGGAATCACCCTGTTCTACAAGGAGTGTCTGGCAAACATCATCCGCCACTCCGGAGCGACCCGTGTGACGACCCGCCTCGTAGCGACGCCCGGTGGCCTGCACCTGACCGTGATGGACAATGGCCACGGGCTTGCCACGGGCGCCGACGGCCAGAACGGTGGCCATCGTGTGCCGGCCTCACTCCGCCGCCGAGCACGGCTCCTGCGAGCGCGCGCGACGGCAGACGATGCCCCCGACGGCGGCGCGCGGATCGAACTGAGAGTACGGACGAAACCGTGGTGGAAACCTTCGTCATGGATCGCGTCATGAACACTCGCGCCCGTCCGATGCAGATCATGCTGGTGGAAGACAACGCCGAGTATCGACGTGTTATCACCTTGGCCATCGACGACCAGCCCGACATGAAGCTTGTTGGCTCGTTTGGCACGACAGAGGTCGCCCTGCGCAGCCTGTCACACCAGGCGGCCGACGAGCGGGCCGACATTCTCCTGCTCGACCTGCGGCTGCCCGGGATGGCGGGTCTGGAGGCGATCCCGCTTTTTCGCGAGATCGCGCCCCTCTTGAGAATCATCGTGCTTTCACAATCCGACGATCCCGAGGATATCTACCGGGCCATCGCCGGCGGTGTGGCCGGCTATCTCCTCAAGAGTGCCACGCTCGACGAAATCGCCACTGGCATCCGCATGGTGGCGGCTGGTGGCGCCTCGCTCGACAAGCATGTCGCCCGCTTCATCCTTGACGCAATGCAGCCAGCGAGGCCATCGCCGCCACCACTACTCACCGATCGCGAGCGGGAGATTCTCGTGCTGCTCGCCGAGGGGCTCGTCAAGAAGGAGATCGCCATACGTCTCGGCATAGGCTATGCCACGGTCGACACGCATGTGTCACACATTTATGGCAAGCTCAACGTCGCGAATGCGCCTGCGGCGGTGAGCGTCGGGTATCGACGGGGAATCCTCCCGACCGGCCGCGGTGCCGGAGGGTGACCTGCCTGGGCCGCCAGCCCGTGAAGCGTTTCACAGGATGGTCGAGCCTTCGCTCACAGAAGTAATGACGGCGCGAGCCCCTTTTCAAGGGATTCAATTCCCGGGGACATCGCCCCAGTCGCATCTGTTGTGCGACACGCATCCTGTGAATACGTGATGGAGTATCAACTCGTGTGATCAAATACTGAGAAGGGTCGAGCACATGGCCGCCGCAGTCAAGCTTCCATCGAGGGTAAATCCATGGTCCTTTTTTGGCCGTCATGCCGTTTGCTTGCATGTGTCGTGAGCCTTGCCGCGTACACCGCCCTCCTGCTCACTCCATTCTCCGCTCTCCTCGCGGCCGATGCACCCCCAGCCGCCACACTCCCCAACATCGTCTTTATCTACGCCGACGACATGGGCTGGGGCGACATCGCCTGCCACGGCACTTCCTGGCTTGAGACGCCAAACCTCGACCGCCTCGCCCGGGAAGGGATCGACTTCCATCAGTTCAACGTGCTCAGCCCCGTCTGTTCACCGAGTCGAGCGGCAGCGATGACCGGGCGGTTTCCGTCACGCTACTGCATCTACACCGCCTTTGGATCACCGGAGACCAACCACGCACAGGGCATGGCCGACTGGCTCGATCCGCAGGCCCCCACACTCCCCCGATTTCTGCAGTCGGTCGGCTACCGCACCGCCCACGTCGGCAAGTGGCACATGGGAAGCGGCGATCTGCCCGGTGCCCCAGCGATGGAGGAGTATGGGATCGATGAATCAATGGTGTACCACGGCCCGGGCCCGCGTCTCTCGAAGTGGCAGGTCGCAAATTCGGCCATTCGGTTCATTGAAAACCTGCAATCGAAGCAACCGTTCTTTCTCAACGTCTGGATTCCGCAAACGCATCTCATGCTGCAGCCCAGCCAGACATCGATGGACCACTTTCGGGATCTCGATCCGCGGCGACAGGTGTATGCCGCCACGGTCTACGACGCCGACCAGACCGTGGGCCGGGTGCTCGAGGCCCTCCGTGCGGCTGGCGTCGAGGAGAACACGATCGTGCTCTTCTCGAGCGACAATGGCCCTGCCGGGGTCGAGTGGCAGCCCAAGGCCCGCCCGCCGCGTCCCGAAGATGGCACCGTGGAAAAGGGTTTTGGCAAGTACTACAGCGTCGGCTCCACCGGCGGGCTCCGGGGTCGCAAAGCCCATCTCTACGAAGGAGGCGTTCGCACTCCGCTGCTCGTCCGCTGGCCCGGCAAGGCGCCCGCTCGCACAATCAACGACACCACGGTGTTCACGGCCGTCGACCTGCTGCCGACGCTGTGTGCTGCCGCCGGGATTACCGTTCCCGCAGAGTATCCGGGCGACGGCGAAAATCTACTGCCAGCGTGGCTGGGCGAGCCCGTCCGGCGAACCAGACCGATTTTCTGGCACGTCCAGGGCGGTGCCGCAAACATTCCTCCCGAGAAGAGGGGCAGCTATGCCATGCGAGATGGCGACTGGAAATTGTATGTCAGTGGCGATGGGAGCCGCGCTGAACTTTATGATCTCGCCACCGACCGGAGTGAATCGAAAGATGTGAGCCCGCAGCATCCCGAGATCGTCAGCCGCATGACTGGGGCGATTAGGGCGTGGAAGTCAACGCTTCCCACCAAACCCAACCCCGCCTGTGTCGCCCCGGCCATGCCGCCACACTGAAAGCAGCAGCCGGCTGAGTAGGTCAGATAAGCACCGCAATTCCGCCTTTTGCTCTTGCTCGAATCCGTGATCGTACGAGGCCAGATTTCCGCCGGAAAGACCGGCCTGTTGGACGCACATATCAGGGTCATCCGGTAAATACCTGATGGCCTGCCGAGCATTGGGGAGCGACACTTCTAGTGGGCGGCGCAATGGCAACGCCGCGGGCGGGCACCTTTCGATCGCCAGGAGTTCGATCATGACTTTCTCCCGAGTCAGCCAAAAAGCCTTCACCCTCGTTGAACTCCTCGCGGTGATCGCCATCATCGGCGTGCTGGTCGGGCTCCTTCTCCCCGCCGTGCAGTCGGCCCGCGAGGCAGCGAGGCGAAGCTCCTGCAGCAACAACCTCAAGCAACTTTCTCTCGCGATTCACAACTACGCTGACGCCAACAAACAGCTCCCGCCCGGCTGGAATCATGAGACAAATACCGGTCTTACCACTACAGAAAACAACTATGTCGCGAACCCTTCCTGGGGGTTCTTTATCCTGGCGTTTACAGAGGAAAACGCTTTGGCAGACAAGATAGGGGTCGGCAACACACAAGCGACCTTTGCCGACAGAATCCAAAACAATACAAACGGCACCCGTACCGCCATCAATCAGGCTCAACTCGCAACGCATCGCTGCCCGTCGGATCCGGAAACTCGACGCATGGACGACAATCGATACCTACGGGGTACTAGCACAACCGCGAAATGCGACTCCGCAGTTCGCTCAAACTACGTTGGCAACAACGGGTTCGAATCCGTTCAATTTATTACGGGCGCCTCGTTCAAGGGCGCACTGGGCAATGGTGCCGAGAGCGTGAGAGTTCAACTAAAATTTAAGGATTTCACAGACGGGACCAGCAATACAGTCTTGCTAGGCGAACGCTCGCTCTATCTCAACAACGGCAACAGTTTGATGGACTGTATGGGAGCAAATCCACTTGGCACGAGTGGCATTCTCACTGCCGGCACCCGATGGCAACTCCAGCGTTCGGCTGATGTGCTGTTCTGTGGATGGGGTGGCATCAACGGACAGACCGCCGACCAGTGCAAAACTGGACTCGCAAGTCAACACCAGGGCGGCTGCAACATCGCCATGGTTGATGGCTCCACCCGCTTCCAAAGCGACGACGTGGATCAGAATACGGACGGCTTGTGGAACCGCATGCTCGATCGCAACGACGGCAAGCCAAACTAAGACCCTGGGTGTCTGGCCTGCCGATCATTCGGCACCCGTTCATCCAGTCAAACTCCGGCTCGGTCACGATCCAAGGCTCCTCGAACCAAATGCGTTACCCGCAGAGACCGTTCCAGTTGAAGAAGCCTTTCACTGTCGCATTACCGCTGTGCCTAATCCTCGTGACCGGTTGCGGTAAGCTGCAATTTCCACTGGGCCAGGTGCGGGGCAGGTTGACGCTTGATGGCCAACCAGTCGTCAACGCAGACATATGGTTTAGGCCGGTTGCCGGCGGGCGACCGTCATTCGGTAAGAGCGATCAGGCCGGCTCTTACTCAATGCGATACAACGCCAGACGCATGGGCGCACTTCCCGGCGAGCACATCGTTACATTGTCCACATTTCAGGAAGCATATGAGCCGGATGAAGGTGCTGACAACGGCAAAGATGCTACGGTGAGGGAGAGCACCCCTGGGCGAGCCGAAGAAATACCCGCTAAGTACTTCAAGAACCGGATGAAGGTCATTGTGAGAGAGGGGTCGAACACCATCGACCTGACCCTTGACTCACAAAAATGAAGTTGCCAGCACAGTTGACAGCTGCAACTTTTCAAGCCACGGGTTCACGTTCCTCGCCCTTCCGGAGAATCCGCGTGGATGACAGGGTCTTGTCTCTCGGCCTGCGGATCCTCGTAGGCGTCGGCATGGTGGCGGCAGGCTGCGGCGGCCCCGGCCTCGATCTCTCCACGCTCACGGCAGTCGCACTGGCACACGGGCAGGCACCTGCCGACGAGAGCAGCACCTGGCAGATCGATACGACATCCGAATGGCAGGCTGCCGCCAGCCAGATTGAAGGCCTGACATTGAGCGATGGCCTGCTTGCACTCACCGGCAAACAGGGGCTGTACCGCAGTCGACTGCGACGCTTCAAGGGGAAGCGAGCGGCCCACACGATGACGCTTACCGCATCGACAGCCTGGGATAACTGGGAGCCGACGCAGCGCAAGGTGGTGCCGCCCACGCTCGCGGATGCACCGATCTTTCTCGCCAAGGGCCCGAAAGACTACTGGCTGTTCGGACGATTCAAGATCCCAAAAGGATCGCAGGCGGAAAACTTCGCCCCGGCACGAGCAACCCTGGAAGGCTTCAATGAAGTCCTCCTGACCACGCCGTTCCCCCATCTCTTTGATGCTCCCGGCGGGTTGCAAAAGAGTCTGGGCGGCTACCACGCCTGGCAGAGCCGCGACATGGTGAACTGGGTACACCACGGCCCGGTCACCACCGAGAAAGCAAAATGGGCAACCACAGCCGAATTCGTGGATGGCAAGACGTACCTCTACTATGACTTTCCCAACGACCAGGATCCGCACCTTTTCATCGATGACGATTTATTCGACGGCAAGCCGGGCCAGGACATGGGCCGCGTGTTCCACTCCCCCACCGACGGGTCGGATTGTGCCGTCATTCGCGACCTGGAAGGCCGATTCCACCTGATCTACGAGGACTGGAGCCCAATCCATGCCGGCAAGCATTCGTGGGACTCACCACTGGCAGGCCATGCCGTGAGTGATGACGGGAAAGGCAGGTTTGAGATTCTGGCGGCTGCCGTAGATCAACGCACACGGCCAACCGGCACGTTCGCCGAGTACGCCCACCCGCATTGGCACGCGGAAGATCCCACAAACTTTCCCGGTAGGAAGAACTCTGCGGACATCCCAAACCAACGAATCAAAGCGGGCGACACACGAGCTTTTGCCACCTACGAAGTGCACCAGCCCGAACAGAACGCATACGGCGACTGGGCAGCCATCGCCATCGGAGGGCAGTATTACCTCGTTTCAGACTATCACCCCGCTCACGAGAACATTCGCATCGGGATATTCACCTCGCCAGGCCTGAATCGACCGTTTGAGTTCATCGGCGACCTTGGGTCCGGTCACCCAGACCCCGACATCGGCTTTGCCGAAGGACACTTTTTCCTCGTCAACCAGACTCGCCATGATTACGTCAGCCCCGGCCCGTGGGTTGAGAAGGTCGAAGCCCGCGTCGGCATCGACACGACCAATGACGGGATGGCCGACACGTGGAGTGATTGGCGGGAGGTGACGGAGCAGTACGAATCCATCGAGGGCTTCGTCAAGCAGGTGAAGCGCATTCCCGCATCGATGGATCTGAGCACGTTGCCAGAGGGCTATGGATTCTGCTTTGAGCTTCGCATCGAGGACACGACGGCGAATAGGTCGGCGCCGATCCTCGATCGTGTTGAAATCTGTTTTCAGGAATGATCGGACGAACAAACGATACAGCGGGTCCTCGGAGCCATTCATTAGGCTCGAGCCTATTCGCGGGTCTGGCAGGCGTATCAGGACGTCATCCGGGAGGCGGGGTGACGGTAGTGCAGTGGGCCCTTGGCACTGTTAGCAAATGCCCTCTCGGCGCCTGATTCCTGCGCCGATAGACATGCGCCGTTCCCGAGGATTTTGATTGACCGCGATACGACCGTGGCCTAACCTTCGGGCTCGTCTGGGCTTTTAATCGGTTGGTCCTGGGTTCGAGTCCCAGCAGCCTCACTGAATCTCAGCCGGTGGGATAACCATCTGCCGCAGTTTGCGTTGAGGATGATTCTCCGAGGGCGGCGGGGACGGCCAGAATGAGTAGGAACGGGCTTCGTTCACCCCGCTGGGAGCGCGGCGAGAACCGCATCCAAGCGATCGGTCGTGCCATGAATCACGCACCACGATCGGATGGCGGCGAGATCGAAATTCTCAAGCCCCTGAACAGCGAGCACATCTCGGGCGTCATCGAGATCCTTAGCCCGCCCCCAGCGGAGCTTTTGCACAACAAGATCCTCAGGCTGCGGAATCCATGCTGCCCTCCCCAGACTCGGCAGAACGAGCCGCCGTCGTCGACTGAATTGATGCTGCACAAACGCATCGTCGAAGAGCGTGAAGAGTTCGACGAGGAGAGGCGGATTGATCCGTGTCGTTCCAACATGCCGCCGGCCCCAGGTCAACGTGTCGAACTGCACCTGCGGATCAAAGACTACCAGCGGCGCGAGCATCGCCACTACCCGCTGAATCGGCTCACCAGCAGCAGCATCGACGACGACATCGACATCGCTTGTCGACCGAGGCACCCCGTAGAGGCTGGTGGCGAAGGCGCCGGTGAGCATGTGCTCGACACCGGCTGCCTCACAGGCGTCAAGCACAGCTGCGGCAAGCTGTTCGACGGTCATCGGACAACCGGCTGGCTGTTGGACGGCGGGCCGACCGGCGGCACCACGTTACGTTCACGCGCCCGGCGGAGCCGCTCCAACCGCCTGCGAACCTCCCGCCAGCCAAGTGCCGGATCGGCTGTATTCAACTCGACCATCGCTCCCTCATGCATGCGAACGAGGGATGTATTGGTGAGATCGAATGCTTCAGACAGCCGCTGATCCTCAGTCAGCCGCCTCGCCCGGTTGATCCGCGCCCGTAGAAGCTCATCCTGAAGCCGTTTCAGATCGGCAGCAGACGTATCAGAAGCTGGATGAGGTTGCCTCATGTCTGCATCGTAAGGAAAAAGGTGCCGCCCACCAAACGAGGTCACTCCAGGCCGCGGCGGAGATACCCAATCTCCCCAGATTTGGTGGCTGGCACCTTTTACCTTTCGGATTCTTTGCGGTCTGGGCTCATGGTGACTCTTGGTATGAGTTGCTCACCAGGGAAGAACCCGCGACAGCGGTGGGCAAGGCGGCAAAAAAACTTTTCTATCAGGAAGTAGCCTCTTCTCGCCCTCGCAATAACGGGCCCGATGCGGTGGGCTTTGCCTGCTGCCCCGGCACCTATTCCCCTGAAGATAAGACCCTCTGATGGGCTTCCCATGGCATCTCATGAGAGCGGGTCGGATGGGTTTGGGTTTGAACCCAAAAGGAGCATTCCCGACGGTTATCGGCGGGGTATCTGGAACTGTGACTCTGGCGTGCAGTTCCCCATCGAGCAGATCGCGATCCCAGGCGTCACAGAGACACAGGACCCGCTCGCAACGGGCCGGATGACGGCGGAATTTCCACGTTCAGAGGCGACCGAGCAGAAGATCATGGGATCCGCAACCGGCGGCTGACCAGAGAATCAGGGACGGATTGCGACCCCAAGGGCCTCACCCAGGCGGATCCAATCCTTGTGTCCAGACTCGACGACCCATCGCAGTACGTTCATGTCGAGCCGATCGTACTGATGAATGGCGACGTTACGGAAACCCACCATCCCGTGGAGCGATGCCGCCAGCGATTCATCGATAAGACCTGCCCGCTGTAAAAGAGAGAAGGCATCGGACTTACTCTGCGGAACGCCGAGATGCCGCTCCGCTACGATGTGCATCGCCATGTCGATCGCGGCCTGGCAGCCCCGTTCAACGTTCAGTGTGAGGGCATCGACGTGCGTGAAGTCGTCAAGCCCTGGGCAGGATCGAACCTCTTCGGCGATCCGCCTCATGCACCGCTCGATGATCGCTGCTTTGTTGAGAAGGATGTCGTCAGGCTGCATACGAGCGAAGCACCTCTTGTCGCGATTCCTGGAGCGACGCATACATGGAAAGCGTGTACATCTCGAATTGGGCCGTGATGAAATGATCGCGTTCAAAGACGAGCCTGCCGCGGGCCACCGCCTCCTTGGCGTAGACGAGATTGGCCGTTGACAAGACGCCTAGATCCACGTTTCGCCCGATGATCAAGGCGAGTTCCGCGGCCAAGGCAAGACGTTCCTGGGTTGGAAGGGCCTGGCCGTGCTGGGGCAGCACAGCGATGTCCACGTCACTGTCCGGCCGCAAGCGGTCTTCGGCCGCAGAACCGAGAAGGTAGGCCGCAGACACGGAGAGCCGGCTACGCAGTTGCGCTGCAATGGCTGACAACACGTTCTCGGCAATCGCCGGCTTGCTCATAGATCCACACCTATCCCACATTTCACCGGCCTAGGGAAGGATACTCTGGTGGCACACCAGCGGAAAATCGGGGACGGGATCGATTTTTGGAAGACACACCCTTGCGATCTTCATCGGCGAGGGACGAGCTTCCTTTGGCGGCCGAAAAATCGCTCCCATTTCTGATTCTATCCGCAGCCAAGCCTCGTGGCGAGAGCCGGAAAGCCGTGAAGGGCGATCGCGACTGGATGGATGAACTCACCAGGCCATCGAAAGGAAATCCTGACGGCTCACTACCAGGAAATGGGCATTGGCACGTCCGTAAAAGATAACAACACCTTTTGGTGCGTGGTCTTCGGTCAGCCGAAAAAATAGGCGGAAATTATTTGTTTCCACCTATTGTCATGCGCTCTCAAGGGATGGCGAGTGAACCACACGCGAGTGGAACGGATCTGGCGTGATGAGGGGCTGTCGATTTTCACCTCGGGCGCCACATCCAGGCCGACGACGAGAAGCATGGCCTCCTCTGTCGGCGGATCGTCGAGAGGCTCTGTGGCGATGACCTGCCCCCCTTAAACAGCACCACTTCCAGAGAGACAATCTGGGGGTGGAGCAAACCAAGGGAGGCAACCAATGCCACGCGGAAAGAAGGAACTGGCTGAGCAGATCAT